>Ga0318573_10000139_pt1 | contig 23562 bp, 21 predicted proteins | sample GRESIP089b5f21_FD_202515 | JGI IMG/M metagenome (GOLD analysis project Ga0318573, IMG submission 202515) | Tropical soil microbial communities from Luquillo Experimental Forest, Puerto Rico - GRE.SIPMG.089b5f21 | ecosystem: Environmental > Terrestrial > Soil > Tropical forest > Bulk soil... | reverse complement strand
CGCGAGCGGCCTGATGCCCAGTTGATCCGGTGTCCCCAACTCCATTACCCGGTCCATCGGCACGCCGGCAAGGGGCTTGGCTTCGTCGAACGATTTCTGCGCTGCCCGGGCTGCTTCGGCAAACGAGCCTTTGCCGATGGGCACGGTGACCGGACACAGGCCGGCGAACCAACCCACGGTCATGGTGTCACTGCCCGGCGTCCGGGTGTCGTACGGTGTGAATCCGTGATAGGTCTCGCTGCCCGTCAACTCATGCTCGGCCAGTGCTGCGCACGCCAGAACTCCCCCGCTGAACCGAGCACCGGCAGCATGGCAGGTGGTCTCGAAAGACTGGGTCTCGACGGCGTCCAACAACTCGACCGTCGCAAAGTCGCCTTTGCCGGTGGCCCATCCGTTACCGAGGGGTAGCGGGAAGCGCGGCCAGTCGCCGGCGGTGTCGCGCGCGAACTCGATCCAGTCCTTGATCTCCGCGGACGACAGGGTCAAGCCCGCCACACGTTCGCGCTGGCGCACGGTGTAGTCGTGGTAACTGCCGGCCGGCGGAAGCGTGCTGGGCTGCTGCTGATGCACGTCCTGCCGGAGACCCTGATACATCAGGTTGATGTCGAGGAAGATCAGTGCCGCGGACATCCCGTCGACGTGGAGGTGGTCGACACTCGTGTAGAACGTGAAGTAATCGGTGTGCTGCACGACGCCGAATGTGAAGCAATCCCACTCGAGCGTCTCCGGCGTCGTCGTCAAGGCGTGCGTGCGTATTTGCTCGGCGCTCATGTGTCCGAATTCCACAGGCACGAAGCCGATGACATCGGGGTTGTCGATCGTGCGGCGGACAATGACGTCGTTTTCGAATTCGAACCAATTGTGGTAAGTGTCGTGACGACGGACATGCGCAGTGATCGCTGCCGTCATCGTCGGAATGTCACAGACCCCGGGAATGTCCCACACAACGACCATCAGGCGGGGTTGCTGCCGGCCCATCGCCTTGCCTTCGTTGGCGGTCTTGAGATGTTGAGCCTGCTGATAACTCGGCGGTAGATCGCTTCGCCACGCGTTCCGGGCCGCTTCGCGTGCCGTGGGTGAGGCCGTCCACGTGGTGACTGGACCGTTGGGGGGCTGCCATCGGTTGATGTGGCCCAGTGCGACCATTTTCTCAGTCCTTGTCTGTGCGATGTCGAGTTGATTTACGCGGCGTGCGAGTGGGGGCACGGCAATCCGCGAATACTTTTCGCGCTAGCCGAATTCGACGCGTCGGCGGTCTTCAGCGGCGACGCCGCGGCGAAGAATCCCGACGGAAGGGAGCCGACGATCGTGACATGGTAGGGGCGTTCGACGCGCCTAGACATCTAGCAGGCTTCCCGGGCCGTGAGCGGCTGGCGCGACACCGGTTTGGCGTAATTCCGCATGACATGGCGTCTCGTTGCGCCTGTCTTGTGCGCACCGATAATGCCGATCATGGCGTCGCTAATTACGTGCGGCGCCTCATCCAAGAGCATGTGGCTGGCGGCGGGCCGATGCACGAGCGTGGCCCCGGGGATACCGCCGGCCAGGTCGTGGGCATGCGGTGGCGGGGTGAGCCTGTCCGCGCCACCACTGATGACCACCGTCGTGGCTGTGATGGAACTCAGAGTCTGATACTGGTTGTAGTGCCGTAAAGCCCGCAGAAACCCAGCTTTCGTCGCAACCGGGGTGGCATTGATGGTTGCCGCGGACACGGCCACGCGCGCGTCACGGCTCGCCGTACCGTATCCGCCAAATCTGACAAGGATCCCGCACACCGGCCGGGCAAGGGCCCGGGAAGCGTGTTCTGCCACCATGCCGCCCATGGAATGTCCGGCAAAGGTAAGGGGGCCTGCGACGCCGAGGGCTGCGAGCAGGTCGGCGAGGTCGGCGGCGAGTCGGTCGATGTGGTAGGTGTGCATCGGTGCAGCCGCGGAATCGCCGTGGCCGCGGTGGTCGTAGCTGATGATCCGGATGTTGTCGCCGTACTGATGTAGCAGGTGATCGATCGGGATGGTCCAGGAGTCTTTGGTCAAGCAGAGCCCGTGCAGCAGGACGACGGTGTGGGCGGGGTGGCGAGATCCGTACTCGCGCACTGACAATGACACGCCGTCGCTTGTCGTTACCGTCCGAGTGATGCCACGACCGTTAATTCGGGTGCGATCGCGGCGGTAGATCGCTCTCATGAACGGCTGATGTTGTTGCGCCTGTTGAACCTGGCGGCCGGCGCGAGACGCGCGGTCGCCGCGGTGTTCAGAGGCGGATGCGCGCCACGCATCGACCCCGGGCTCGCGTGCATCATGCAGCGCCGTTTCCGCCTCGGGGACGAGGCGCGCGGCTTCGTCTTCGGCAAATTCGTCCGCACCACCGTCGGTCGACATGCCTGCTGCGAGACTGGTCATTTCTTCGCCTCCTGCGAGATCCTGGGACGCGGCGTCACCGTGCCAAGAACAGATTGGGCCGCAGCAGCCTCGATCACGATCCGGCAGGCATCCCAATTTGACTGGTGGTGCAGGCACCCCTACGCGGGCTGAGATGCCAGCGTTCAGTGATCGCCTGCGAGTCCGAATGGAATACCGTCCGGATGGAAGCGTCGCGGAGCACAACATGTCCGCCGAGCTCACCACCGCGGCAGACTGCTTAGCTTAGGTCCGTACTCTCGAGTAGGTGACCGCCCGTTGTGCAGAATCGCCGGAGCTGGTCGCGCTGCTGGCCGGTCGCCGGGTCGCGGTGCTGACCGGTGCGGGGATTTCCACCGACTCCGGCATTCCCGACTACCGGGGACCCGATTCGCCGCCGAGCAACCCCATGACCATCCGCCAGTTCACATCCGATCCGGTGTTCCGGCAGCGGTATTGGGCGCGCAACCACGTCGGGTGGCGGCACATGCACGACACTCCACCCAACGCCGGCCACCGGGCGTTGGCCGCGCTCGAGCGCGCCTCGGTGGTGACCGGCGTGATCACCCAGAACGTCGACCTGCTGCACACCAAGGCCGGCAGCCGAAACGTCGTCAACCTGCACGGCACCTATGCGCAGGTGGTCTGCCTGAGCTGCGGCTACACGATGAGCCGGTTCGCGCTTGCCGAACGGCTCGAGGCGCTCAACCCGGGATTCATCGAGCGAGCCGAAGCGGTCGGCGGGCTGGCGGTGGCTCCCGACGCCGACGCCGTCGTCGCCGATACCACGTCGTTTCGCTACGTCGACTGTCCGCGCTGCGGCGGCATGCTCAAGCCGGATATCGTCTACTTCGGCGAAAGCGTGCCCAAATACGTTGTGGCAAAGGCATATTCACTCGTCGATCAAGCCGAGGCGCTGCTGGTCGCGGGCTCGTCGCTGACCGTGTTCTCCGGCTACCGATTCGTGCGCCGCGCCGCCGCGTTGGGCATTCCGGTCGCGATCGTCAACCGGGGTCGCACCCGCGGCGACGGCATGGCCACGGTCAAGGTCGACGGCGGGTGCTCGGAATTGCTGACGCTGCTCGCCGACGAGTTGTCGCCGCTGACAATCCGTTAGAACGTGCAGGGCATGCTGCGGATGGCGTGGATGAAGTTACCCGCAACATATGCCGGTTCGCCGGCCTGGATTTTCGGCAACTGCCGCAGCAGTTCACCGAAGATGGCGCGCAGTTGCGCGCGTGCGACGTTGGCCCCGAGGCAGAAGTGCACTCCGCCCCCGCCGTAGCCGAGCTGGGGATTGGGACTGCGGCTCAGATCGAACCGGTCCGGACGGTCGAACACCTCGGTGTCCCAGTTGCCCGACGCGTAGAACATGACCACCTTCTCGCCGGCCCGAATGGTCTGCTCAGCGAGCTCGAAATCCTTTGCGGCCGTGCGGCGGAAAGTCATCACCGGCGTAGCCCAACGGACGAACTCCTCGACCGCGGTGCCGATGCGATTGCCGAAATCCTCCAACAGCCAGGCCCGTTGTTCAGGAAAGTCGGTGAGCGCCTTCAGCGCATGGCTGATGGTCTGTCGGGTGGTGTCGTTACCGGCGACCGACAGCAGCACGAAAAACGCCGCCACGTCGGCGTCGGTGAGCCGCTCACCGTCGACCTCGGCGTTCACCAGGCCACTGAACAGGTCGTCGCCGGGATGGGCGCGGCGCTCCGCGGCGAGCGCACCGGCGACCTGATGCAAGTACACCTGATTCTCGAACAGCACCTCCAACGGATTACGGCCGTCCATCGCCTCCGGGTCGGCCCAGGACACCGCGACCTCGGCTGCGTGCGCGACGCCCGCACGTTCCGATTCCGGGATGCCCGCCATGTCCGACAGCGTCCGGATCGGCAGTTCCTTGGCGCAGTATTCGACGAAGTCGGCACCGCTACCGGCAGCCTTGAGCTCTTCGACGATGGTCTTGGCATTCGTGTTGATCGAGTCCTCGATGCGACGAACCTGTCGGGGCGTGAACGCGGCGCTGACGAGCTTGCGGAGCTTGGTGTGCCGCGGTGGGTCCATCGCGAGGAAGGATTGCGACGCCTCGAGTAGCTCCACCGGAACGTTCTCGAACATCACACCCTTACCGGACAGGAAGACGTCGTTGTTGCGGCTCACCGAGGCGATATCGGCACGTCGGGTGACCGCCCAGTAGCCGGGGTCGTCGGGATCGGGCATCAAGGCGTCTTCGACCGGGGGATGCCAGCTCACCGGGCGCTCGGCCCGCAGCACCGCGAACGAACGTTCCCGCTCTGCGGCGGTAGTGGACCAGAACGCGCGCGACGATAGATCGATCGCGTCGTAGGCACGGCTGCTGCCGGACATCCCGGTCATCACTGTCATCGCTGATCCTCCATCGCTTATGACCCCAGTCACAGTCTCCGATCGACGATATGCCTAGACATAGTGTCTAGTCAAGATGTCAATGACTCCGCTATGCTTGGCAAATGCCGTCGGTCACCCGGAGGCCGCAGGCCAGTCGCGAACAGGGGCGTCAGCAACGGCGAGAGCGGATGGAGCGCCGGTTGCTGGACGCCACCGAGCGCTTGATGCGCGACGGCGCCAGTTTCACCGAGCTCAGCGTGGACCGACTGTCGACCGAGGCCGGCATTTCGCGCGCCAGCTTCTACATCTACTTCGAAGACAAGGGCCACCTGCTGCGCCGCATGGCCGGGCAGGTGTTCGCCGACCTCGCGGACAGCGCGGATCGCTGGTGGCGCGTGGCGGGGCGGCGCGACCCCGACGACGTCCGCGCGGCGATGGACGGCATCCTCGCCACCTACCGGCGTCATCAACCGGTGCTCGTCGCACTGAACGAGATGGCCGCCTATGACCCTCTGGTGGGCGCGACCTATCGCAACCTGTTGACCGCTATCACCGGCCGGGCGACCCGTGTCATCGAAAACGGCCAGGCCGACGGCGCCATCCGCCGTGAGCTGGCCGCGGCCACCACGGCCAGCGCACTGACCTGGATGGTCGAGCGGACGTGCCAGCAAGATCTTCCCGGCGCGCCGGCCTCACACGATGCCGAGCTGGCCGCGACGCTGGCCGAAATTGTGTGGAACACACTGTATCTCGGACCACTGCCGCCAGGCTGATTACTGTGACGAGAGCAACATAGTTAGCGCACTAACTATTAGGGTACGATACAAGCATGACCGCGCCGATCGCACCGGAGATCGACCCGCTGGCCCTCGAACAGCAGGTCTGTTTCGCGCTGAGCATCACCAACCGCGCCGTTTTGGCGATCTACCGGCCGTTGTTGGAGCCGTTGGGGCTGACGCATCCGCAGTATCTGGTGATGCTGACGCTCTGGGATCACCAGAAGGCATCCGCGGGGCAGCAGAAACCGTTGTCGGTCAAGGAGATTGCGGCGACGTTGCAGATGGATTCGGCCACGATGTCCCCGATGCTCAAGCGCTTGGAGGCGCTCGGCCTGATAACCCGTACCCGAAACGCCGCCGATGAGCGCTCCACCGACGTGCAACTCACCGACAGCGGCACCGCCCTGCGTCGGCGTGCGCTCAAGATCCCGCCCGCCGTTGTCGCACGTCTGGGTGTCGACATGGGCGAACTTCAGCACCTGCATCAGGTGCTGACCCGGATCAACGCGGCCGCCGTGGCGGCCGGCGCATTGCAGTCCTGAAACCGCCCTTTAGGAGTCACCATGACCGACACCAAGCCCAACTTTTGGCAGCGCATCGGCTACGCGTATGGTCGACGGCTACCCAGCTCGATGAACCCTTGGGTCGCCAACGATCTGGCGGGCAAAGGAGCCGTGCGCCGGCACATGATCCGGTGGGCGATACCACCACTGTTCGTGCTCGCGCCGCTGTGGCTGCTGCCCGCTTCGGTGTACGTGCACACCGAGATGACGGCGCCGCTCTATATCTGGGCTCTGCTGATCTCGCTTGCGTTGAACAAGGTCTGGCGTCGATACCGGCTGATGCAGCATGGCCTCGACCCGAAACTGGTCGATGTCGTCAAACGCGAAAAGCAAGCGAAGATGCACGAGGACTACGCCCGGCGTTACGGACCGCGCCCGGAATCGGCCGCGTGGCAGGACAACAGCAGCCCGTTCAGCTAGCTACACCGCAACCAGGTCGTCGGCGTGCACCGCCGGCCGGCGCAGATCACCGTCCAGCTCGGAGGTCGACCGGCCCATCATGGTGGCCAGTTCGGCCGCGTCGTAGGCGACCACGCCGCGGGCGACTACGGTCGCGTCCGGCCCGCGCAGTTCGACGACATCTCCGGCATAGAACCGGCCCGCGACCGCGGTGATGCCCGCGGCCAGCAGCGAGCGGCGTTGCCGCAGCACCGCACGCACCGCGCCCTCGTCAAGCGTCAACGAACCGGCCGCCTCGGCGGCGTAACGCACCCAGAACCGGCGGGCCGACATCCGAGCGGGACGCGCGGCAAACACCGTGCCCGTTGAGGCCTCGGTCAGCGCGGCCGCGGCGTCGGACGCGGCGGCCAACAGCACCGGTACCCCGGCATCGGCGGCCAACAGCGCCGACGACACCTTCGACGCCATTCCGCCGGTACCCAAGTCGCTGCCCGGGCCGGCGACCACGCCGTCGAGATCCGCGGAACCCGACACCTCGGCGATAAACTTGGCGCCCTGCGTTTTTCGCGGATCGGAGTCGTAGAGCCCGTCGATGTCGGACAGCAGCACCAATGCCTCGGCGCCCACCAGGTGGGCAACCAGCGCTGACAGCCGATCGTTGTCGCCGAACCGGATCTCGTTCGTGGCCACCGTGTCGTTTTCGTTGACGATCGCCACCGCATGCAGTGCGCGCAGCCGGTCCAGAGTGCGCTGGGCGTTGGTGTGTGAGACCCGCATCGAAATGTCGTGTGCGGTCAGCAGCACCTGCCCGACCGTGCGGCCGTAGCGGGCAAACGCCGCGCTCCACGAGTTCACCAGCGCGACCTGCCCGACGCTGGCCGCGGCCTGCTTGGTCGCCAAATCTTTTGGGCGACGCGACAATCCGAGCGGCTCAATGCCGGCGGCGATGGCGCCCGAAGACACGATGACGACGTCGGTGCCCGCTTTCATCCGCGCCTCTATCGCGTCAGCTAACGTGGCCAGCCGACGCGCTTCGAACTCCCCTGACGGCGCGGTCAGCGCGTTGGTCCCGACTTTGACGACGAGACTGCGCGCCGTTCGGACGGCTTCGCGATGTCGGCTCATGAGCCGTCACCGTGTTCGCGGCGCCGACGCCGGGCGGCCTTGCGCTCGGCGGCGCCGACACGATCGCTGCGCTCCAGCCGCGCGTCGGTACCTCGGCCCGACAACGCAACCTGTTGTCCGGCGGGCGTTTGCGGCTCCCAGTCGAATGTCATGTCGCCGATGGTCACGGCGCACCCCGGCTGCGCACCCAGCCGCAGCAACTCCTCTTCGACACCGAGACGCGCCAGCCGGTCGGCGAGATAGCCCACGGCTTCGTCGTTGTCGAAGTTCGTCTGGCCGACCCAGCGCTCGGGCCGTGCCCCGGTGACGACAAAGCCGCCCTCTCCGTCGGGCTCGACGGCAAAGCCGCTGTCGTCGACGGGCACCGGACGAATCACCGGCCGCCGCGGCACGATCTGCGGGCGCGCGGCGTTGTAGTCGGAGATCATCTGCCAGAGCCCAAAGACCAACGGCTGCAGGCCAACACGGCTGACCGTCGACACCAGGAACACCGGCCAGCCACGCTCGGCGATCTCGTCCCGGACGAATTCGGCGAGCTCATGAGCCTCGGGCACGTCGATCTTGTTGAGCACCACGGCCCGCGGCCGCTCGGCAAGATCCTCCAAAGCGGGATCCCCTTGCAGCGTGGGCGTATACGCGGCGAGTTCGGCTTCCAGCGCGTCGATGTCGGAAATCGGGTCGCGTCCCGGTTCCGAGGTGGCACAGTCGACCACGTGCACCAGCACGGCACAGCGCTCGATGTGCCGAAGGAAATCCAGGCCCAGGCCGCGGCCCTGAGACGCGCCCGGGATCAGGCCGGGCACGTCGGCGACGGTGAAGGTGTGCTCGCCCGCCGAGACCACACCGAGGTTGGGAACCAGCGTCGTGAACGGGTAGTCGGCGATCTTCGGTTTGGCCGCCGAGATCGCGGACACCAGTGACGATTTCCCGGCCGACGGAAAGCCGATGAGGCCCACATCGGCGACCGTCTTGAGCTCCAGTGTCAGGTCGCGGGATTGGCCCTGCTCGCCAAGCAGCGCGAAGCCCGGAGCCTTGCGGGCGCGCGATGCCAGCGCGGCGTTGCCCAGGCCGCCGCGGCCACCGGTCGCGGCGTCAAAGCGGGTGCCCGCCCCCACCAGGTCGGCCAGCAGCCGTCCGTTTTCGTCCAGCACGACGGTGCCATCGGGCACCTTCACTTCCAGGTCGGCCCCGGCGGCGCCGTCGCGGTTGTTGCCCATCCCCTGCTTGCCGGACGGTGCGGTGATGTGCGGATGGAAATGGAAGTCCAGCAGGGTGTGGACCTGCGGGTCGACCACCAAGACGACGCTGCCGCCCCGTCCACCGTTGCCGCCATCGGGCCCGCCCAGCGGCTTGAATTTCTCGCGATGGACCGACGCGCAGCCGTTGCCGCCCGAACCCGCCCGCGCGTGGATTACGACGCGATCGACAAACCGGGGCATCGGGCTTCCTTTCCATGACGAAATCTACGTTTTGCAGGCCTTGCGCGAGAGCCCAGCCGCAAAACGTCGATCTCGGCTTGGAGCTAGGCCTCCTGGGCGGCCGGCGCGACGATGCTGACGGTCTTGCGTCCGCGCTTGACCCCGAACTCGACGGCTCCGGCTTCCTTGGCGAACAACGTGTCATCGCCGCCGCGCCCGACGCCCGTGCCGGGATGGAACTTGGTGCCGCGCTGACGGATCAGGATTTCGCCGGCCTTGACGACCTGGCCACCGAACCGCTTCACGCCCAGCCGTTGCGCGGCCGAATCGCGGCCGTTGCGCGAGCTGGAAGCGCCCTTCTTGTGTGCCATTTCTGCTCCGCTACTTGATCCCGGTGACCTTCAGGACCGTCAGCTGCTGACGGTGACCCTGACGCTTGTGGTAGCCGGTCTTGTTCTTGAACTTGTGGATACGGATCTTGGGTCCCTTGGTGTGCTCGAGTACCTCGCCGGTCACCGCGACCTTGGCCAGCGCGGCGGCGTCGGTAGTGACGGTGGCACCGTCGACGACCAGGGCGACCGGCAACGACACCTTGGCCCCTGGCTCGGATTCGAGCTTCTCGACCTTGACCACGTCTCCGACGGCGACTTTGTACTGCTTGCCGCCGGTCTTGACGATTGCGTAGGTCGCCATCGTTGCTCCTGCCTCTTTCTTCTAGCCCGTGCTCGGTTCGCGCGCTTGCCACCCGGCGGTGCGCGTGGTGGGTCTTTGGCGCGGGCCCATATTTCCCGCTCGCCGGCCGAACCCTGATCGCCCAGCCTGGCGACAACTGTCCAAGGGTACTTGACCAGCGGCTACAGGGTCAAACCGGCCGTGTCACGTGCCCGCCCGCTGGGTGCGCACGTCATCGAGTCTGCGCCTATGGCCGGCGGCGTGCGCCCAGGGCTACGACACGCCGCGGACGGTCACCTGAGCGCACACCCAGCCCCGGGCCGACCCGCTGGGGTCAGTCGGCGTGGATCGGCGGGCCGGCCGGCCTCCCGGCGGCACGCCGGCGGCGCGGACGGACGAAAGTCTCCGCGGTATAGCTGCCGATTCCGGTCTCAGAGTCTTCGTCGTCGGAGTCGGAATCCTCGTCGTCCAGATCGTCATCGTCCAGGTCGAGATCCTCGTCATCGTCGTCGAGGTCGTCGTCACCGAGGTCCTCGTCGTCGAGCTCGTCCTCGTCGTCTTCGTCGGTGTCCTCTTCGGTGTCCTCGAGGTCCTCTTGGTCGGTGTCCTCCAGGTCAACGGCGGCCCGCTCTTCGGTCTCCTCGCCGAACTTGGCGGTGACTTCCTCACCGGACTCGTCGGATTCGCCGTCACCGCGACCAGCCGCCTCCGAGGCCCCGGCCGAGCCCGCGGCCATCGCCTTGAACATCGGGTGCTCGCCGGGAGCGTGCGCGGGGACCTTGGCCACCGCGGGCTCTTCGGATTTGCCTTTCTTCGATCGCCTACCCCGGCGACCTCCGGACTCGGACTTGCGCCCGTTCGCCGGGGCCGAATCGACGGGGTCGGCGTGTAGCAGGATCCCGCGGCCGCCGCAGTTGGGACACGATGTCGAGAACGCCTCGATCAGCCCGGTCCCCAACCGCTTGCGGGTCAGTTGCACCAGACCCAGCGAAGTCACCTCGGACACCTGGTGGCGGGTGCGGTCGCGGGCCAGCGACTCGGTCAGCCGGCGCAGCACCAGATCGCGGTTGGACTCCAGCACCATGTCGATGAAGTCGATGACCACGATGCCGCCGACGTCGCGCAACCGCAGCTGGCGAACGATCTCCTCGGCCGCCTCGAGGTTGTTCTTGGTGACCGTCTGCTCGAGGTTGCCCCCGGAACCGGTGAACTTGCCGGTGTTGACGTCGATCACCGTCATCGCCTCGGTCCGGTCGATCACCAGGGTGCCGCCCGACGGCAGCCACACCTTCCGGTCCATCGCCTTGGCGAGCTGCTCGTCGATGCGGTGCACCGCAAACACATCCGGTCCGTCGGCCCCATCCGAACCCGTGACGGGCTCATACTTGGTCAGCTTCGAAACCAGTTCGGGGGCAACGGAATTCACATACTCGTTGATCGTGTTCCAAGCCTCGTCACCGGAAACGACGAGGCCGCCGAAGTCCTCGTTGAACAAGTCACGAATGACCTTGACCAACACGTCCGGCTCTTCGTAGAGCGCCACCGCGGCACCGGCGGCATTCTCCTTGGTCTCGGTCGCCTTGGCCTCGATTTGCTGCCAGCGCTCCTGCAGGCGGGTGACGTCCTTGCGGATGTCGTCCTCTTTAACGCCCTCGGACGCGGTGCGGATGATCACACCGGCGTTGGACGGCACGACCTCGCGCAGGATCTCCTTGAGCCGCTGGCGTTCGGTGTCGGGCAGCTTGCGGCTGATCCCGGTCGACGACGCGCCCGGCACGTAAACCAGGTAGCGACCCGCCAGTGACACCTGCGTGGTCAGCCGCGCGCCCTTGTGCCCGACCGGGTCCTTGCTGACCTGGACCATGACGTAGTCGCCGGGTTTGAGCGCCTGTTCGATCTTGCGGTCGGCCCCACCCAGCCCCGCGGCTTCCCAATTGACCTCGCCGGCGTAGAGCACGCCGTTGCGGCCGCGACCGATGTCGACGAAGGCCGCCTCCATCGAGGGCAACACGTTCTGCACGATCCCGAGATAGATATTGCCCACCAAAGAAGCAGAAGCGGCGGAAGTAACAAAGTGCTCGACGACGATGCCGTCCTCGAGCACCGCGATCTGGGTGTACCGCGCGCCCGGGTGCGGCGGTTCCGTGCGGACCCGGTCGCGCACCACCATCATCCGTTCGACGGCCTCGCGGCGCGCCAGGAACTCGGCCTCGGTCAGCACCGGTGGGCGGCGCCGTCCGGCGTCGCGGCCGTCGCGTCGGCGTTGCCGCTTGGCCTCCAGCCGAGTGGAGCCGTCGATGCCCTTGATCTCGCTGCTGGAGGCGCCGTTCCCGGCATCGTCGGGGCCGCCGTTCTTGCCGGCGCGTGGCGCCCGCTCGTGCACGACGGTGTTCGGCGGATCGTCGGGCGAAGGACCCTCGTCGTTGTCGTCACCCGATCCCGATTTCCGTCTCCGGCGCCGGCGGCGGCGGCGAGTCGCCGCCTCCGAGGAACCGTTCTCGTCGTCGCCGGCGTCAGCGTCGTCGGACTCGTCGGCGTCCTCGAATTCGGCGGTGTCCTCGTCACCGTCGGGTCCGCCCTGTTCGCCGCGCCCGCGGCCACGACCCCGACGGCCACGGCGCCGGCGCCGGTTGGCCGGTCGATCGGTCTGCTCCTCGTCGTCCTCGGTGTCGGAGTCGTCGGAGTCGCCGGCCTCGCCTGTGTCACCGCCGGCACCGATCTCCACCGGCTGCGGCGCAACGAACAGCGGCATGTAGTGCGGCAGCTCGGCCGACGTCGGCAGCAGCAGCGGTTGCTGGGCCGCGGGCGCGCTGCTGAAGCCCGGGATGTTTGGCAGGGGTGTGGCGAAGATCAGCTCACGCACCCGGAGTGCGTCCTCGCGGTCGACGCCGGAATGCACGTTGCGGGTCTTCCCGTCGAGCGCGGTGAGCGCCTCCAGCACCTCTTTGTTGGTGCTGCCCAGCGCACGTGCCAGCTGATGGACTCTTAGGCGGTCCGGCAGTTCCTCGTCGGGCGTGCGCTCTTTCGATGGTTCTGTAGGTGGTGCACCGTCTACCACGAATTCTCCTTTAGCCCCCGGGCGCGTCCTGTCGACGCGGCCACGCGAGGGCTTCGCTATCGGCCCGGGTCGCTTCTCCCCGGGCTTGTGATGGTCTCGCCCCGAGCGGCTCAGGTAGAACTCGCTCGGCGCACTGCTGAATGACGGCCTGACATGCGGCGCAACACCGCGCGGTGGCGATGGTCGCGCTTGTCTAAGTCTTCATTCGGGTGTCTGAAGCCGGTCCGGCGACGTTCACCCGCTGTCAGTATCCCACATCACTCAGCGAGCCCACTCGCCCCTGATCCGGGCGCTTGAGCAAACCCGCTCAGGAGCCGGGAAACCAGAGCGCAATCTCGCGCTTCGCGGAATCGCTCGAATCCGACCCGTGAACCAGGTTGAACTGCGTCTCCAGCCCAAAATCGCCCCGTATCGTGCCCGGCGCGGCATTCTCCACCGGGTCGGTGCCGCCGGCGAGCTGCCGAAACGCCGCAATCGCCCGGGGGCCCTCGACGATTGCCGCGACCACCGACCCCGAAGTGATGAACTCCAGCAACGATCCGAAGAAGGGCTTGCCTTCGTGTTCCGCGTAATGCCGGCCGGCCAGCTGTTCGCTGACATGCCGGAGCTCCAGCGCCGCGATGGTGAGGCCTTTTCGCTCGATGCGGGCGATGATCTCGCCGATCAGGCGGCGCTCGACGGCGTCCGGCTTGATCAGTACCAGGGTCCGTTCGGTCACGGCGGACAGCGTACAGAACCATTTGCCGATTAGCCCGGCGGCTGACCTTTACTGCTGGCGGCGCCGGACCTCGGCACGGAAGTAGGCGATCAGCGCCCACAGGCCGGTGAACAGCACGCCGATGAAGCCCACTCCGGGGTACAGCGCGAAGCCGGCCAGAAGGACCACTTGGACGCCCAGATTCGCCCAGATCGCCCAGGGTCTGCGCTGCAGCCCGGCAAGCAGGATCAGCACTGCGGCCAGGCCGATCAGATAGGTCAGCGACGCGGCGGTCAGGCCGCCGCCGACCGCGCCGACCACCGGTATCGCCAGCAGCACCACGATGGCTTCCAGGATGAGCGTCGCGGCCATCACCGCGCCGAAGCTCTTCCATGGGTCGGCCGGCGCCGGGTTCTGGTCACTAATCCGGATCACGACCGAACAGAGTGCGCGCGGCCCCGGCGGTGACCACCGAGCCGGTGATGACGATCCCCGTGCCGGACAAAGAGTCGCCCTGGTCCCCGAGCGTGGCGGCGTCGTCGACCAGGGCGGTGGCGAGGTCGATGGCGTCGCGGAGGTTCTCGGCGGTCGTCACCCGGTCGGGCCCGAACCGCTCGCTCGCCGCGAGCGCCAGCGTTTCGACGTCCAGCGCCCGCGGCGAGCCGTTGTGGGTGATGACGACGGAATCGAACACCGGCTCCAGCGCGGCGAGGATGCCGTCGGTGTCCTTGTCGGCCAGCACGCTGAGCACGCCCACAAGAAATCGGAAGTCGAATTCGCCGGCCAGCGTCTGCGCGAGTGCGGCCGCGCCGGCCGGATTGTGCGCGGCGTCAATGAACACCGTGGGTGCGCTGCGCATGCGCTCCAGCCGGCCGGGGCTGGTGACGGCGGCAAAACCGGCCCGGACTGCCTCCAAGTCGAGCTGGCGCTGCGCGCCGGCGCCGAAAAAGGCCTCGACCGCCGCCAGCGCCACCACCGCGTTGTGCGCCTGGTGCTCGCCGTGCAGCGGCAGGTAGAGGTCGGAATACAGACCGCCAAGACCCTGCAGTTGCAACACCTGTCCACCGATCGCGACCTGACGGCCCAGGACCGCGAACTCGGAATCCTCGCGGGCGACCGCGGCATCCGCACGCACGGATTGGGCCAACAGCACTTCCATCGCCTTCGGGACCTGGCGCGCGATGACAGCGACGGTGTCCGGTGCGCCGTCCGCCGCCTTGCCGATGATGCCGGCCTTCTCTCCGGCGATCCCGGCGATGTCGTCGCCGAGGTAGTCGACGTGGTCGATGGCGATCGGGGTGATGACCGCAACGGGGGCGTTGATCACGTTGGTGGCGTCCCAGCGCCCGCCCATGCCCACCTCGACCACCGCGACGTCGACGGGCGCGTCGGCGAACGCGGCGAACGCCATCGCGGTGAGGACCTCGAACTTGCTCATCGCCGGCCCTCCGGCGGACTCCGACTGCGCATCGATCATCTGCACGAACGGCTCGATCTCCCGATACGTCGCCACGTACAGGGCGGGGCTGATCGGCCGACCGTCGATCGCGATGCGTTCGACCGCCGATTGCAGGTGCGGGCTGGTGGTTCGGCCGGTGCGCCGGTGCAGCGCGGTCACCAGCGCGTCGACCATGCGCGCCACCGACGTCTTACCGTTGGTGCCCGCGATGTGGATCGACGGATAGCCGAGTTGCGGTGAGCCCAGCAAGTCCATCAACGCGCTGATCCGGGTCAGGCTCGGCTCGATGCGGGTCTCCGGCCAGCGTTGGTCCAGCAGGTGCTCGACCTGCAGCAGGGACGCGATCTCGTCCGGCGTGGGCTCTATGCCGGTTTCGGGGCCAGTTTCGGGGCTGGTGCCCGGTCCCCACTCGGGCGGCTCGAAACTCATTGCAGCCCAGCCAACCTCGCGCTGATCCGGTCGGTTTCCTCCTGGGCCACGCGCTGCCGGTCGCGGATCTTGCCGACGACGTCTTGCGGGGCCTTGGCCAAGAAGTCCGTGTTGGCCAGTTTGGCGGTCGTGGACGCCAGCTCCTTTTGCGCTGTGGCCAGATCCTTTTCCAGGCGGCGGCGCTCGGCAGCGACGTCGATGGTGCCCGAGGTGTCGAGTTCGACGACGACGGTGCGGTTCATGTCGGGACCCAGCCCGACTTCCAGCGACACCGACGGCAAAAAATCGGGACCCGGCGTGGTGAGCCACGCCAGCGACGTCACCGCGCCCACCTGGCTGCTCAGGTCCGAGGCCTCGACACCGGCCAGCCGGGCCGGCACTTTCTGCCGGTCGGCCAAACCCTGGTCGCTGCGGAACCGGCGGACCTCGGTGACCAGCTTCTGCATATCGCCGATTCGCTGCGCGGCAACCGGATTCAGGGCGATGCCCGACGGTTGCGGCCACTCCGCGATCACCAGCGACTCCTCGTCGGTCAGAGCCTGCCACAACGCCTCGGTGAGGAATGGGATGACGGGGTGCAGCAACCGCAGCAGCGTGTCGAGCACCGCGGCCAGCACCGCGGTGGTGTGCGGGAGTCCCTCGGCCAGTTGCGTCTTGGCCAATTCGACGTACCAGTCGCAGAATTCGTCCCAGGTGAAGTGGTAAAGCGCTTCGCAGGCCCGACTGAACTCGTAGCCGTCGAACGCCGAATCAACCTCGGCGCGAACCTCTTCCAGTCGTCCGAGAATCCAACGATCGGCATCGGTCAGGTCGGCTTCGGCGGGTAACGGCGCCAACTGCGCGCCGTTGAGCAGTGCGTACCTGGTGGCATTGAAGAGTTTGGTGCCGAAATTGCGCGACGCCCGGACGTGATCCTCGCCGACGGCCAGGTCGGCACCCGGGCTGGCGCCTCGGGCCAGCGTAAACCGCAGCGCGTCGGCCCCGAACATCTCCATCCAGTCGAGCGGGTCGATGACATTGCCCCTGGACTTGCTCATCTTGCGGCCGAATTCGTCACGGATCAGCCCGTGCAGGAAGACATCGGTGAAGGGCACCTGCGGGCCACGGCGGCCGCCGAGCGTGATGGCGTCGTCGCCGCCGACGAAGGTGCCGAACATCATCATCCGCGCAACCCAGAAGAACAGAATGTCGTACCCGGTCACCAGAACGCTTGTGGGATAAAACTTTTCCAGCTCCGGAGTCGTCTCCGGCCAGCCCAAAGTGGAGAACGGCCACAGCGCGGACGAGAACCAGGTGTCCAGGACGTCGGGGTCCTGCTCCCAGCCCTCCGGGGGCGTCTCGTCCGGACCGACGCAGACCTGCTCGCCGTTGGGCCCGTACCAGATCGGGATGCGGTGGCCCCACCACAGCTGCCGGGAGATGCACCAGTCGCGCATGTCGTCCACCCAGCCGAACCAGCGCGGTTCCATGCTGGCCGGGTGAATCACGGTGTCCCCGTTACGCACCGCGTCGCCGGCGGCCTTGGCCAGCGATTCCACCCTGACCCACCATTGCAGCGACAGGCGCGGCTCGATGACCTCGCCGCTGCGCTCCGAATGCCCCACGCTGTGCAGATAGGGCCGCTTCTCCTCGACGATGCGGCCCTGCGCCGCCAGAGCTTCGCGCACCGCGACGCGGGCCTCGAATCGGTCCATGCCGTCGAATTGCGTTCCGGTGTCGGCGATAAGAGCCTTGGCGTCCATCATGTTCGGCATCGGCAGATTGTGCCGCAACCCGATTTCGAAGTCGTTGGGGTCATGCGCGGGCGTGACTTTGACCGCGCCGGTGCCGAATTCGGGGTCGACGTGCTCGTCGGCGACGATGACGAGTTCGCGGTCGACGAACGGGTGGGGCAGGGTCGTCCCGACCAGATGGCGGTAGCGCTTGTCGTCGGGATGCACCGCGATGGCGGTGTCGCCGAGCATCGTCTCGACACGGGTGGTGGCGACCACGATGTGGGGCTCGTCGTCGTCGAGTGACCCGTAGCGGAACGAGACCAGCTCGCCCTCGATCTCGTCGTAGACCACCTCGATGTCCGAGATCGCCGTCTGAAGTACCGGCGACCAATTGACCAGCCGCTCGGCCCGGTAGATCAGCCCCGCGTCGTAGAGCCGCTTGAAGATTGTCCGCACCGCCCGCGACAGGCCCTCGTCCATGGTGAACCGGTCGCGGCTCCAGTCCACCCCGTCTCCGAGCCGGCGCATCTGGCCGACGATGGCACCGCCGGACTCATGCTTCCAATCCCAGACCTTTTCGACGAACAGCTCCCGGCCGAAGTCCTCCTTGGTCTTGCCGTCGACCGCAAGCTGCTTTTCCACCACGCTTTGGGTCGCGATGCCCGCATGGTCCATGCCCGGCTGCCACAGCACCGCATGGCCCTGCATGCGCTTGCGGCGGGTCAGGGCGTCCATCATGGTGTGTTCCAGCGCGTGGCCCATGTGCAGGCTGCCGGTCACGTTCGGCGGCGGCAGCACGATCGAGTATGCGGGTTTGGCGCTGCTGGGGTCCGCGGTGAAGTAGCCGGCATCCAGCCACTTGTGGTAGATCACGCTCTCCACCGCACCGGGATCCCACGACTTGGGCAGGTCGGCGGCAGAACTGTGGCTAGCGGTCACCGGTCAATTCTAGGGAGCCTCATTTGCCCGCGCGTACGCGGTCGAATCCGCAGGTCCACACGGATTCGACCGCTGCGGCGGCCCTAACGATCAGGGAATGGTCAGCACTTGGCCCGGCTGGATCAGGTCGGGGTTCGGGATTCCGCTGGCATCGGCAATCACCTGGTATTTGCTGCCGTCGCCGTAGAAGCGCTCCGCGATGGCCCACAGGCTGTCGCCGGATTCGACGGTGTACGTCCGAACCTCGGGTTCCGCCGCCGGCTCCTCAGCGGCTTCTGCGACGGGCTCTTCAACCACGGCTTCTTCAGCGGCGGCCGTCTCCTCGGTGGCTGCCGCCTCGGGCGCCGGTGGCGGCGGGGCATCGGTCTCGGTCTTTGTCGACCAGGCCGGTCCGTCGGCGGCGTAGAGCACCAGGTTGCGGTCGTCCTGAAGCACGAGCTTGACGTCCTTCTTGCCCTGGGTGTCGGTGTGCCACACCGGTTTGTCGGCCGTGTAGACGACGAAATTGCCGTCGGGCTGCACCTCGGCACGAACCGCATCCTGGCCGTTGGTCGAACTGGCCCATATCGCTTGGCCACGCGAGGCCAGCACCAGGTTGCCGTCGTCTTGCAATGTGAGGGTGTAGGCACCGTTGTTCGAGGTGAGCGATTCGCCCCGCACCAGCCTCTGTCCCGCGGTGAGCGTGTCTGACACTGCATTCCCCTCTCGTCGTCGCCGTCCGGCCGACTGGGGTCGGACGTCATTTCCCTTGTCCGATAAGCACGAACCTACTCATCTTGGTGCGTCTTGGGCACCCTTGAATTCGACGAAATCGAAACCATCCGGGAACTGCCGATGAACAATCCGGACCAGCGCTGCGCTACTTCTTGCCACCGAGCAGGCCGCCGAGGATATCGCCGAGTGCGCCTCCCTTGCCGCTTAACACAGTGCCAAGGATGCCGCCGAGGGATTTGTCGCCGGAGCCACCAGCGAGGATGCTGCCCAGAACTTCACCCAGGCCGCCGCCGGAGGCTTCCTCCTTTTTCTGCGACGCACTGCTATCCCCGGAGCCGAGCTGTTTTCCGATATATGCCAACACGATCGGAAGCAGTACCGGCAGCAATCGTTTGAGCAGGTCGCTGTTCCCGGCGCCTCCCTTGGCCAGCGCTGACGCGACCTGATCGGCGTCATTACCACCGAAGAGCGTCGCGACCGCCTGATGCCCGTCGCTCTCGTCAACCTGGTCCAAGCCTCCACCCGCGTCGAGCAGGCCACGTGCGGCGTGACTGCTTGCCGCGGATTCGATCAGGTTGGCGTGCTCGGGATCTTGCGAGTTCTGTTGCAGCCCGCTGAGCAGCGCCGGCACCAGCGTGTGAACCGCGTTCTCGACCTCGCCTTCGTCGGCACCAAGCTTGTTTGCGATATCGGACGTGGGGATTTGTGCGTAGAGATCATCGAGACCGGCCATCGGTGTGTCCACCTTCGTTAATGGGATGTCGAGCCAAGTCGACTACGACACTAGTCGCACGCGGTCCCGGCCGAAAGCCGTTGTGGCAGCGGGATTCAATCGAGCCGTTCGGTCCGCAACGACACACCGGCGCCCGGGAATCGCGCCAGCAACGCGTCACCCATCGCGGCCGCGGGCGTGAGCACGCCCCGCAGATCGGAGAGCGTGTCGCGGTCAAATGCGAGCGCAAGAGCGGACTCCCCCAGCAGCACCGACGTCGCCTTGTACGCGGGGTCACCCCGTTGCTCCATGCGCGCCACGTAGCGTGCACCGGTGGTCGTGGTGGTGTACGTCTCGATCCGGTAGTACCCGCGCTCCCGAGACGCCGCGCTCGGACCGGTGCCGGGTTTGGGCACGATACGCTCCACCACGCGCCGCGGCAGCAGCCGAAAGTAGCGGCTGCCCAGTCCGAACATCGCGTTCCCGACGCCGCCGCCGACGGCCGATGCCACCGCCGCGAGCGCCGACGACCCGACGCTCATGTGCTCGCTGTAGCGGAACCGCTGACCGTAGGCCCAGTCCAGCAATGCGTTGCTGCGTCGGACGATTCGGGTGTTGTAGGGCGCCATCAAAAACCCCGCCGTCCACGTGCCGGACAGTTCCGGCGCTATCTGACCGCCACGACCCCACGGCAGATCGGGCTGTCGGCCGAGTTCCGGTTCCGCGCCGCGGTCGGGGGTCAGGGTGTAGGGGTCGGCGAGCTGGCGGCGGGCGTCGGGGTTGCTCGACGCGGTGTGCAGCACCTCCAGGATCGACGCGATGGTGCCGCCCGACAGTCCGCCGGAGATGGAGCGCACCACGTAGTTGGTGTCGCCGAGCTCGCCGGCGTCGTCCTCCCGCGCCGTCCGGTGCAGCCCATACACGCTCAGATCCGACGGGATCGAGTCGAATCCGCAAGAATGCACGATGCGGGCGCCGGTGTCGGTGGCCTGCTTGTTGTAGAGGTCGATGCTTTCGCGGACGAACATGGCCTCGCCGGTCAGGTCGGCGTAATCGGTGCCCGCCGCGGCGCAGGCGGCCATCAGCGGCAATCCATAGCGGGTGTAGGGCCCGACCGTGGTGACGACGACTTGAGTGCGGGCGGCCATCTCATGCAACGTCGACGGCGATTCCGCATCGGCGGTCAGAACCGGCCAGGACTGCGCGGGCTCCGGCAGCGTTTCACGAACGGCGAGCAATCGGTCCGGCGACCTGCCGGCCAAGGCGATCCGCGCGCCGGCCCCGGCGCGCGCCAGGTATTCGGCGGTTAGCTTGCCCACAAAACCCGTCGCTCCGAACAGAACAATGTCGAATGACCTGCGCGAACGCTCGCCCATGCCATGATTGTGCCGCAGACGGATTACGTCCCGCTCCTGGCGTTGCTACGGCGTCGGTTATCCGATGACGAGGTAGCGAAGGTGGCAACGCAGTTGGCGGCCCGCGGCGAGTGGAATATTGACGCCGCCGATATCGGCGTGGCCATCACCTGAATTACTGACGAGTTGCCCTCCCCGGCTGATCTTGACCGCGGGCAGCGTCGACTGGATGGGATTGGCTGGCCCGTTGACCCGGAATTTAGTTACCACGCCGTGATGCTCGCGGTTCGGCGGGTGTGCTGTCGCCGTCACTCCAAACGGGCGCCCATACGATCACACCGGGCCGGCGTTCGGCGTTCGTGGCTCTGGCAACGACTCCTGCGGGGAACCGTAACGGCAGGCGCAACGCCTAAGACGGGCCTGAACGATGAAGAACGTAAAGCCCTACGGGCTCAAGGATTCGTGGGAGAGCCCCCTTTGGGCAAAAAGCGCCCGCATCCCAGGCATAGCAACATTTTTACCCGAGGTAACGAAATCCACAGGCTAGCAAACGCTCGGTTGGCGGTGTTGGCGGCCAGCGAAAACGAGAGATCGATGGTGCCGGGCGCCACGGTGCAACGCGCGCGATCAAATGCTCGGAAACCGCTTCTCAAGTGCTTTGAGAACACGGTTGGCCTCCCGCACCCGCCTCTTTAGGCGAACTACGCGCTCGGGTATCTCGGCATCGTGGTTCACTCGATGTTTTGACCAACTTCGTTGGGCTTGTTTGGCCGTTTTCCGCGCCTCGACTAGCTCGTTCCGCATGATTTCCGCGAAGTAGCTCGCTTGGGCAAGGTCGGACGCAGGGTTCACTTGCGCTGCGAGGCATGAAGCTTCTATGCCCAAGGTTTCGCCGGCAACGTCGTCGGCCACGTCGTCATGGTACTAATATGCGACGACACGGTCACTTCATCTATTCATCTATTCGAAGGACACGTGTCAATCCACTCGTCGAAACACACCAGTAAATCGGCGCAATAGCGTTGCGTCACATGATCGGAGTGCCAGTGGCCTGGAATATGACCCGGCGGCCGATTTCCACGGCATGGTCGGCGAACCGTTCGTAGTAGCGGCTTAGCAGCGTGACATCGACGGCGGTGGCGACGGAGTGGGGCCATTGGCGGTCCATGACGACGGTGAACAGGTGGCGGTGTAGCTCGTCCATGGCGTCGTCGTCGTCATCGAGTTTGGCTGCTTTGTCGGGATCTGCTGACAGGACAACATCTTTGGCGTTGTAGCCGATGTTGACGGCGATGCGGCCCATTTCAGCGAAGTAGTCCTTGACGTCGTCAGGGATGGCATGTGCCGGATGTCGGCGGCGGGTGGTTTTCGCGACGTGCAACGCCAGGGCGCGCATCCGGTCGACGTCCGCGACGTTTCGCAGGCTGCTTACGACTGCGCGCAGGTCGGTGGCAACCGGAGCTTGCAGGGCGAGCAGGGTAAAGGCGTCGCTTTCGGTCTCGGCGGCCTGGATCGCGAGGTTGTTTTCGCTGATCACGGTCTCGGCCAAAGCGACGTCGGCCTCGAGAAGGGCTTCGGTGGCGCGTTGCATCGCGATGCCAGCCAGACCGCACATGTCGCCGATGCTGTGTGTCAACGCGTCGAGCTGTTCGTGAAACGCGGTTCGCATGGTGTTTACGGTAGAAGCTGGCGGTCCGCGTGGGTTGGGTTTTAGCTGCGCTGATAAGTGCATTCGCGACGTTGTGGGGGTGTCGGGATGGGTTGCTAATGGGTCCGTTATCCGATGACGAGGTAGCGGCGGTGGCAACGCAGTTGGCGGCCCGCGGCGAGTTGAATATTGACGCCGCCGATATCGGCGTGGCTATCACCCGAATTACTGACGAGTTGCCGTCCCCGGCTGATCTTGACCGCGTGCAACGTCGACTCGATGGGATTGGCTGGCCCGTTGACCCGGAATTTAGTTGCCACGCCCTGATGCTCGCGGTTCGGCGGGTGTGTTGTCGCCGGCCGTCGCCGGCGCGATGGACATGGTGCGGTGGGAACTCTCGCTTTATCTCCGACCGGCACCGGACTCAGATATGGCCGCCCTTCCGATTGCGCCCGGCAGGGAGCCGCCTTTGTTGTGTTCCGAAGATAATGTGTCTTGAGCATTCCTAGAGCGCAGATGTCGGCAGGCCCCCGGCCGGGGGCTTCAGGGATACTCCAAAACGGCAGATTCCGGAAACTCCATTTGTGCTGGCGCATCGCGATACGATTTGCGTGTTGCCGCACGGCTCGACGATCCCCTTGGGCTGGGCGACCGCCGGGTCGTGCTACGCCGGTGGGAGGTGCGGGATGTCGTTTGTGATCGCGGTGCCGGAGTTTGTGGCTTCGGCGGCAACGGATCTGTCCAACATCGGCTCGGGGCTAAGTGCCGCGAATGCGGCGGCGGTGGCCCCGACCACCGCGGTCGTGGCCGCCGCGGGTGATGAGGTGTCGGCGGCCATCGCGTCGCTGTTTTCCGGGCACGCCAAGGAGTTTCAGGCGCTGGGCGCGCGCGCGGCGGCGTTTCATGCCGAGTTTGTGCGCGCCTTAAGCGGTGCGGGGGGCGCGTATTCGTTGACCGAGGCGGCCAACGCCTCGCCGTTAGGGACCGTCGAGCAAGGCGTGTTGGGGGTGATCAATGCGCCCACCGAGGCGTTGTTGGGGCGTCCGTTGGTCGGCCACGGCACCAACGGGGCGCCGGGTACCGGCCAAGCCGGCGGGCCGGGCGGCATCTTGGTGGGCAC
>Ga0318573_10000132_pt1 | contig 24263 bp, 29 predicted proteins | sample GRESIP089b5f21_FD_202515 | JGI IMG/M metagenome (GOLD analysis project Ga0318573, IMG submission 202515) | Tropical soil microbial communities from Luquillo Experimental Forest, Puerto Rico - GRE.SIPMG.089b5f21 | ecosystem: Environmental > Terrestrial > Soil > Tropical forest > Bulk soil... | reverse complement strand
CTTCCTTGCGTGACGCCAAGGCTTTGCTGGAGTTGTTGGCCAAGCGTGACGCCAAGCCGCGCCTGTTGCTGAACAAGCTGGACGCCGCCAAGCGCAACCAACTGACGGCTAAGGATTTCGCCGAGACCCTGAAGCTGTCGCCGTCGCTGGTGATCCCGTCCGAGACAGCCTTCGCCGAGGCCGCCAATAACGGTCAGATGCTGGCCGATGCCGCCAAGGGCAACAAGTCGGTCGAAGCCTTCCGCCAGTTCTGCCTGCTGCTGGCCGGCAAGAGCGAGCCCAAGGCCAAGGATGGTTCCCTGTCGGGGTTGTTCCGCCAGTTGAAGGAGGCCGTCCATGTTCGGTAAACGCGTCCATGCGCCGGACGAGACGGCGCAACTGTCCAAGCCCGCCGCGCCCAAGCCCGAGCCGGTGGCGGTTCCCCAAGCCGCCGCCGAGCCGAAATCATCGGAAGTCGAGCAGCGGCTTCAGGCGGTCAAGGTGGCGGTGTTCAACGACCTGATCGATAGCGTCGATCTGACCGAGCTGGGTCGTCTCGATCCGGCGGCAGTGCGGGTCGAGATCGCCGATGTGGTGGCCGAGATCATGTCCATGCGGGCCATGGTTCTGTCCGCCGCCGAGCAGCAGACGGTGATCACCGACATCTGCAACGACGTTCTGGGCCTTGGCCCGCTGGAGCCCTTGCTGGCCCGCGACGACATCGCGGACATCATGGTGAACGGCGCCGACTGCGTCTATATCGAGACCAATGGCCGCATCGAGCGCACCGATGTGCGTTTCCGCGACAATGCCCAGCTGATGAATATCTGCCAGCGCATCGTCGCGGCGGTAGGCCGTCGGGTGGACGAGGCCAGCCCGATCTGCGATGCCCGCCTGGCCGACGGTTCGCGCGTCAATGTCATCGCTCCGCCGCTGGCCATCGACGGCCCCAGCCTGACCATCCGCAAATTCAAGCGCGACAAGCTGACCCTGGAAAAGCTGGTCAGCTTCGGCACCATCACGCCGAAGGGCGCCAAGCTGTTGCAGGTGATCGGCGCCAGCCGGATCAATGTAATCGTTTCGGGCGGCACCGGCTCGGGCAAGACCACGCTGCTGAACTGCCTGACCCGCTATATCGACAGCGGCGAACGCATCGTCACCTGCGAGGACGCCGCCGAACTGCAACTCCAGCAGCCCCATGTGGTGCGCCTGGAAACCCGTCCGCCGAACCTGGAAGGGGCCGGCGCGGTGACCATGCGCGATCTGGTGAAGAACTGCCTGCGCATGCGTCCCGAACGCATCATCGTCGGCGAGGTGCGCGGGTCGGAAGCCTTTGATCTGTTGCAGGCGATGAACACCGGCCATGACGGCTCGATGGGCACCATTCATGCCAACAATCCCCGCGAATGCATCAGCCGCATCGAGAACATGATCGCCATGGGCGGCTACAGCCTGCCCAACAAGGCGGTGCGCGAACAGATCGCCGGCGCGGTACAGGTGATCGTCCAGGCTGCGCGCCTGCGCGACGGCTCGCGCAAGATCACGCATATCACCGAAGTGATCGGCACCGAGGGCGATGTGGTGACATTACAAGACCTCTATGTGTTCGAGATCACTGGCGAGGATTCCCAGGGGCGTATACTGGGGCATCACAAGCCGACCGGCCTGCGTCCCAAATTCTGGGATCGCGCCCGCTATTTCGGGCTGGAGCGCGAACTGGCCGAGGCTTTGGAGGAATAACCCATCATGCCTCTGCTGCTGACCTTCGTTCTGCTGACGCTGCTGTCCCTGCTGGGCGGCGTGGTCTGGGGCATCTATGCCCTGGGCTTCAGCAAGCGGGCCAAGCTGCGGCAACGGGTGGAACTGCTGGGCGGTCCCGCCTCGGGCGTCAAGGGCCGGGATGGCGGCGTCAATGCCAAGAAGAAACAGCTGCAAGGCAAGCTGAAGGAACTGGAGCAATCCCGCGCCAAGAAGCGCGGATGGCAGCTGCGGGCCGAGCTGGCGCAGACCGGAAAAGCCATCGGCGTGCGCGGCTATGTCTTCGGCAGCCTGGGCTCGGCGGCGCTGTTCGCGCTGGTCGCGGTGGTGTTTCATCTGCCGCTGCTGGCCGTGCTGGCCTTTGCCGTCACCGGCGGGCTGGGTTTTCCCCGGTTCGTGCTGAAGATCCTGATCAAGCGGCGGCTGAACGCCTTTACCCAGCATTTCGCCGACGCCATCGATGTGATTGTGCGCGGCATTCGTACCGGCCTGCCGGTGGGTGAATGTTTCCATATGATCGCCCGCGAATCGCCCGAGCCGGTCTGCACCGAATTCCGCCTGATCGTCGAAGGCCAGCGCCTTGGTCTGACCATGGACGAGGTGATGGCCCGTGCCGCCGAGCGGGTGCCGACGCCCGAGCTGCGCTATTTCGGCATCGTGCTGGCGATTCAGGCGACCACCGGCGGCAATCTGGCCGAGACCCTGGCCAAGCTGTCCGACGTTCTGCGCGGGCGCAAGCGGCTGCGCGACAAGATCCAGGCCATGTCGAGCGAAGCCAAGGCCTCCGCCGGAATCATCGGTTCTCTGCCCTTTGCCGTGGCCGGCATTCTGGCGGCGGTGGCGCCGAAATATATCGGCATTTTATTCACCACCGGCACGGGTCATTTCCTTTTGTTCGCGGGCGTGTGCGTGATGGGCACCGGCATCCTGGTGATGCGCCAGATGATCAATTTCGAGCTATGACACTCCCCGGCACCACCACTCTGATCGTCATGCTGTCTGGGCTTTGCGCCTTCGTCTCGGTGCTGGCGGTGGGATTGCAGCTGTTGAGCCGCGACCAGCTGAATGAGCGGCTGAAGATGGTGGCCGAGCGCCGCCGCGAACTGTCGGCCCGTCGCAAGGAAGCCCTGGAGCCCAAGGGCTCGCGTTTCCAGCTGAAGCGGCATGTCGGGCTGATGAAGTCGGTGCTGAACCGACTGAAGATGCAGAACCTGCTGGAAAGCAAGGAGCTGCGCGGCAAGCTGGCTCAGGCCGGCTGGCGCAAGCCTTCGGCGGCGGTGATGTTCCTGTTTGCCAAGGTGGCGATGCCGCTGGCGCTGTTGAGTTTCAGCATGCTTTATCTGTCGGCCAATCCGCTGTTCGCTCATTGGACCTGGCAGCAGCGGCTGCTGGCGGCGCTGGCGGGATCGTTGAGCAGCGCCTATCTGCCGGCGGTGATGCTGAAGAACAGCATTCTGAAGCGGCAAAAGGCCCTGACCCGCGCCTTCCCCGACGCCTTGGACCTGATGGTCATCTGCGTCGAGGCGGGCCTGTCGGTCGAAGGCGCCTTTCAGAAGGTGGTCGAGGAAATGGCCGCCAGCGCCCCGGTGCTGGCCGAAGAGATCGCCCTGACCAGCGCCGAGCTGGCTTTCTTAAGCGATCGCCGGGCCGCCTATGACAATCTGACCGAGCGCACCGGCCTGCCGGCCATCAAGTCGCTTTGCACCGCGCTGGTGCAGTCGGAACGCTATGGCACGCCGGTCTCGGTGGCTCTGCGGGTGCTGTCCCACGAAAACCGCGAAGCCCGCATGGCGGCGGCGGAAAAGAAGGCGGCGGCCCTGCCGGCCAAGCTGACCGTGCCGATGATCGTCTTCTTCCTGCCGGTGCTGTTCCTGGTGATCATCGGCCCGGCGGTGATCAGCCTGATGGCGATGCCGAAATAATCAGCTCAGCGTGACGACTTCATAAAGCCCGCCGAACATCTGACGGCTTTCGATCTGCAAATCCTGGGCGGTTTGGGGCAATTGCGCCTTTACACCATCCCGCCAAAGATCGCGGGCAAAGGGCTCCAGCCGGCCCAGCCAGGGCAGCAGCAGCCAGCGCACCGGGTTCCAACGGGCCGGGCGGGAATAATCGACAATCACCAGCCGCCCGCCGGGCTTTAGCACGCGCAAGGCTTCCGACAGAGTGCGGCGGCGCACCTCGGCGGGCTGTTCATGCAACAGGAAGAACAGCAGAACCCGATCGTAGCTGGCATCCTCCAGCGGCAGATCGGCGCTGTTGCCCTGCATCAGCCGCAACTGCTCCTGCCGCCCCAGCTTGTGGCTGAGGTTGGAGAGCTGTACCGGCAAAATATCCACCACATCGAGCCGGGCGGCGGGGGCGAGGCGGGCGCAGAGATCGGCGGTCAGCCCGCCATAGACGCAGGCCACCTGCAGCAGCTTGCCGGAGATCGTGGAGCCCAGGGCGTTCAACGCCGCCTGCTCCAGCCGGTGGTAATTGCCCAGCAGGATCAGATTGACCAGCCAGGGCCGCTCGAAGACCCTGACCGCCGCCGGGCGGACATAGGCCCACCAGTAATGTCGCTCCAGATAATCGGGAACGCCTGGGCTGGCGGGGGCAGAAGATAATGCCGGGCGGTCGGGAATGTCGATGCCGGGCGGGGGCATGGGAACGGCTCCGGGATGGCGTGGCGGATGGCCTCTTCAAGGGGAAGAGTATGACCCGCTTTCCCGTTCTGGCAAGGGGGGAGGGATTTATATAAGCTGAACGTGATTCACCCTGCCTGTGCCAATCCCATTGCCATATCAGGATTTTTAAGACTAAAGTCTCAGACGCATTCTCTTCGCACATGCAAAAAAGTGCGTGAAAACTCCTTAAATTGATATATTATGTCTCTCCGTGATCCGGTCCCATTGCCGGAAGCGGGAAAGCTAGTCTTTGATTTTTAACCGTTTCCGGGGGGAGCCCTCTCGTCAAAGGCCTTGGCAAAAGCTTGCCGTGGCGTATGCTGAGGGTACGGGAGATCTCCAGATACGATGATGAAGGGAACCGAGTGATGAAAATCGCTATCCCAAGGGAACGCCGTGCCGACGAACTGCGCGTCGCGGCTTCGCCGGATACTGTGAAGAAGTATGTCGGTATGGGATTCGAGGTGGTGGTCGAAACCGGCGCCGGGGAGGGCGCTTCGATCGCTGATTCCACCTTCGCCGAAGCCGGCGCGACCATCGCCGCCGACGAGGCCGCCGCCCTGTCCGGTGCCGATCTGGTGCTGAAAGTGGCACGTCCGCTGACCGCCGAGGAAGGCTTGGACGAGCTGGCGCTGATGAAGCCCGGCGCCATTCTGATCTCGCATCTGGCCGCCTTGCAGAACAAGGCGCAGGTCGAGGCCTATGCCAAGGCTGGCGTGACCGCCTTCGCCCTGGAACTGCTGCCGCGCATCAGCCGCGCCCAGAACATGGACATCCTGTCGTCGCAGAGCAATCTGGCCGGCTATAAGTCGGTGCTGGACGCCGCCGCCGTCTATGGCCGCGCTTTCCCGATGATGATGACCGCCGCCGGCACCGTGCCCCCCGCCAAGGTTCTGGTGCTGGGCGCTGGCGTCGCGGGCTTGCAGGCCATCGCCACCGCCAAGCGCTTAGGCGCCATTGTGTTCGCCTTCGACGTCCGTCCGGCCGTCAAGGAGCAGGTGGAATCCCTGGGCGGCAAGTTCGTCGAGGTCGAGGCTCCGACTGCGGACGCCGAGACCAAGGGCGGCTATGCCAAGGAAATGTCCGAAGACTATAAGAAGAAGCAGGCCGATAAGATCGCCGAGGTCTTGAGAAAGACCGACATCGCCATCTCGACCGCGCTGATTCCCGGCAAGCCGGCCCCGGTGCTGATCACCGAAGAGATGGTCAAGGACATGCGCAAGGGCTCGGTGATCGTCGATTTGGCGGTCGAAGCCGGCGGCAATTGTCCGCTGTCCGAGTTCGGCAAGGTGGTGGAAAAGCACGGCGTCACCCTGGTGGGCCATGCCAATGTTCCCAGCCGTCTGGCCGCCGATGCCAGCCTGTTGTTCGCCAAGAACATCCTGAACTTCCTGACTCTGTCCTACGACAAGGAGAACAAGGGTCTGAAGATCAATTGGGAAGACGAGATCATCAAGGGCACCGCGCTGACCCGCGACGGCCAGGTGATCCATCCGGCCCTGAACGCCGGCTGAGAAGGGGGCAGATATGGATCAGTCAATCGTTGAAGGCACCAGCCGCCTGGCCCAACAGGCCCAGGAACTGGCCGCCAACGCCCAGGCTCTGGCTCAGCAGACGGCGGACCTCGCCGCCCAGACCGGCGGACATGCCAGCTTCGTCTCGCTGTTCACCGTGTTCGTGCTGGCCTGCTTCGTCGGCTATTACGTGGTCTGGCGGGTCACGCCCGCTCTGCATTCGCCGCTGATGGCGGTGACCAACGCCATCTCGTCGGTGATCATCGTCGGCGCTCTGCTGGCCGCTGGCCCTGCCGATCTCACTCTGTCCAAGATCCTCGGCTTCCTGGCCGTGACTTTGGCCTCGGTGAACATCTTCGGCGGGTTCATCGTCACGCAGCGCATGCTGTCGATGTTCAAGAAGAAGCAGAAGTAAGGGGGCTGGGATCATGAGCGAGAATTTGACCTCCCTGGCCTATCTGGTCGCCTCCGTCAGCTTCATCATGGCGCTGCGTGGGCTGTCCTCGCCGGAAACGGCGCGCCAGGGCAACAACTGGGGCATCGCCGGCATGGTGATCGCCATTATCACGACCCTGCTGTCGCCGGGCGTGGTGAGCTTCAGCATGATCATCCTCGGCATCGTCATCGGCGGCGCCGTGGGCACCGTGGTGGCCCGCAAGATCCAGATGACGGCTCTGCCGCAGCTGGTGGCGGCGTTCCACTCGCTGGTGGGTCTGGCCGCGGTGTTCGTGGCCGGCGCCGCCTTCTTCAACCCCACCGCCTATCACATCGGCGTGCCCGGCCATATCCATGGCGGTTCGCTGGTGGAGATGAGCTTAGGGTTGGCCATCGGCGCCATCACCTTCACCGGCTCGCTGGTGGCCTTCGCCAAGTTGCAGGGTCTGGTGTCGGGCAAGCCGCTGGTGTTCTTCGGCCAGCATAAGCTGAACGCCGCTTTGGGCGTCGGTCTGCTGGCGCTGATCGTGCTGTTCGTCGGCGGCGAATCGGTGCCGGTGTTCATCGCCATCATTGCGCTGTCGCTGGCTCTGGGCTTCCTGCTGATCCTGCCGATCGGCGGTGCCGACATGCCGGTGGTGGTGTCCATGCTGAACAGCTATTCCGGCTGGGCGGCCTGCGGCATCGGCTTCACCTTGCAGAACCCGCTGCTGATCGTCACCGGCGCGCTGGTGGGGTCTTCGGGCGCGATCCTGTCCTACATCATGTGTAAGGGCATGAACCGCTCGATCATCAATGTGATCCTGGGCGGCTTCGGCGGCGACAGCTCGGCGGCGGCTGCCGGCGGGGCTGGCGGTGCCGGCGACCGCGCGGTCAAGGCTGGTTCGGCCGACGATGCGGCCTTCATCATGAAGAACGCCTCGAAGGTCATCATCGTGCCGGGTTACGGCATGGCGGTGGCTCAGGCCCAGCATGCCCTGCGCGAAATGGCCGACGTGCTGAAGAAGGAAGGCGTGGACGTGCGCTACGCCATCCATCCGGTGGCGGGCCGTATGCCCGGTCACATGAATGTTCTCTTGGCCGAAGCCAACGTCCCCTATGACGAGGTGTTCGAGCTGGAAGAGATCAACCACGAATTCGGCACCGCCGACGTGGCCTATGTGATCGGCGCGAACGACGTCACCAACCCGGCGGCCAAGACCGACCCGGCCAGCCCGATCTTCGGCATGCCCATCCTGGATGTGGAAAAGGCCAAGACCGTGCTGTTCGTCAAGCGCTCGATGGCGTCCGGCTATGCCGGCGTGGATAACGAACTGTTCTTCCGCGACAACACCATGATGCTGTTTGGCGATGCCAAGAAAGTGACGGAAGAAATCGTGGCGGCCCTGGGCTAAACACGGTTTTCCGACCCGAAACGAAGGCGGCTCCCACCCTGGGGGCCGCCTTTTGTTTAGGGTGTGAAAAAAGAATGTCCTACTAGCTGTAGGGCGATGGCAAACAAGTTGTCGGCGACCAACCCTTCATGTAGGGTGTTGCCGCAATTCTATGTCTGTCCGCTTTCAAGGGGAAGCAACGGTGAGCGTCAAGCGCGCGGGATTATGGTTGGCGTCTACCATGGCCATTGCCGTGGTTCTGTCCTTGCCTGCGCCTGCTTCGGCGCAGGTGATGGTGGACCAGGGGGCGGGGCCCTCTGCCGAGGTCAATCAGTCGGTGCTGGACAATCTGGGACAGCCGCGCAGCCTCTCGGACTTCTATCTGGGGCGGGCTCCGGCTCCGGCTCCGTCTTATGCTGCGCCGGTGTACAGCCGCCCCGCTGCTCGTCCGGTTCTGCGCCGTCCGAAATCGACCTATAGCGCCGATGACTATGTAGAAGAAAAGCCGGCCAGGATCGGTCGAGGCACCGTCACGGTGCACGACGTCAAGCGCGACAAGCCGGTCGCTGCCGCCAAGCCCGCGAAGGTCAAGCCGACTCCGGCCGAAACGCCCGATTCCACTCCGGCCCCAACCGTGGCGGCCACCGAGACCTCGCCCGCCAAGCTGCCGGTGATCGTGCCCAAGGTTGAAAAGGCGCCCGAGCCTGCTCCGACGCCCGCTCCCGCCCCTGTGGTGGCGACTCCGGCCCCTGAACCCAAGCCGGCGCCCGCTCCGGCCCCGGTGGTGGCGACCGCGCCGACCCCGATCGTGCCGGCTCCGGCTCCCGAACCTGCGCCTGCTCCGGCCCCTGCGCCGGTGGTGGCGACACCTGCACCTGCACCTGCGCCCGCTCCGGCACCGACGCCGATCGCGCCTCCGGCTCCGGTGGCCCCGGCTCCCGTCGTCGCCGCACCCGCGCCGGCTCCGGTGGCGGTGGCTCCGTCGGTGCCCGCTGCTCCCCCGCTGGCTGCCGCTCCGGCGCCGCAACAGCAAGCCACCGCGCCGATCCCCTCGGCGGCGCCCTCCGCCGGTCTGGGCGATGGCGGCGTGACCCTGCCGTTCGACAAGGATGCCGCGCATCTGAACCAGCCGTCCCAGGCCCGCCTGTTCGCCCTGGCGAATCGCATGATGGCCGATGACAGCCTGCAAATCTCGCTGTTGGCCTATGCCGAGGGTGATGAGGACAGCGCCGGCAAGGCTCGTCGTCTGTCGCTGTCGCGCGCGTTGGCGGTGCGCAGCTATCTGATCGACCAGGGCGTGCGCAGCACCCGCATCGAGGTGCGCGCGCTGGGCAACAAGGTTCCCGACGGCAATCCCGATCGCGTCGATATCATGGTGCAGAAGCGGTAAGTCACCGCCCGCCTGCCTTGAAATCGCCAAAGTTGGGGCACACCGTCCCGAGCTAGTGTCGTTCCTCGGACCGAGATGCCATGACCATGCCCCGTCGTTTTCTTATTCGCATGGCTGCCTTCCTGCTGGTGGTGGCCCTGGTGGTCGCCAGCCTGTATGACGGGCTTTTACATGCCTTCAATAATAATGTCGGGCTGTGCAGCCTGATCCTGGGCGTGCTGCTGGTGGGCATCATCCTGAATTTCCGTCAGGTGGCGATGTTGACCCGCGAAGTCGCCTGGGTCGAGGAATGCCGTCGGGGCGGGCCGATTACCTCGGCCACCAGCCCGCGTTTGCTGGCCCCCTTGGCGACCATGCTGGGGGAACGCCGCGACCGCTTCAACCTGACGCCCCTGGCCTTGCGGTCTTTGCTGGACGGGCTGAATTCCCGCCTGGATGAATCGCGCGAGATCGCCCATTACTTCACCGGCCTGATGATCTTCTTAGGATTGCTGGGCACCTTTTGGGGCCTGTCGCAGACGGTCGGCTCGGTGGGCGAGGTGATCCGCAGCCTGACCATCTCGGGCGATGACGTGCAAGGCGCTTTCGCCGCCCTGAAGAATGGCTTGAACGAGCCCTTGCAGGGCATGGGCACCGCCTTTTCCACCTCGCTGATCGGCCTGTCGGGCTCGCTGGTGCTGGGGTTCCTGGATTTGCAGGCGGGGCAGGCGCAGAACGCGTTCTATAACGATCTGGAAGAATGGCTGTCCAGCCAGACCCGCATCGGCGGCAACAATGTCATGCCGCAGGTAGAGGCGGGCGAGGGCGGCGGCTCGGCTCAGCCGATCCCGGCTTATATCCAGGCGCTGCTGGAACAGACCGCCGACAGCCTCGACAATCTGCAGCGGACCATGGCCCGCGGCGAGGAAGGGCGGATTTCGGCCAACACCAACATGCGCATGCTGACCGACCGGCTGTCGACCCTGGCGGACAGCATGAAGACCGAGCAGAGCCTGATGCTCAAGCTGGCCGAGAATCAGCTGGAAATGAAACCGCTGCTGGCCCGCATGGCCGAAGCCAAGGCTGCTCCCGCCATCGACGACACTACCCGCAATCATATCCGCAATATCGATCTGGCGCTGTCGCGTCTGGTGGAAGAGATGGGCGTCGGGCGCGACGAGATGGTCCGCGAGATTCGCAGCGAGATCAAGTTCCTGGCCCGCACCATTGCCGCCCTGGCCGAGGGTGAGCCGGAACCGACGCCTTCGGGCTATCGGGAGACTTAGGCCATGGCCGCCTCGGCAGGACGCCGCCGGCGTGGCGGCATCAATATCTGGCCGGGCTTCGTCGATGCCTTGGCCTCGCTGCTGCTGGTCATCATCTTCGTGCTGCTGGTGTTCGTGCTGACCCAATTCTATTTGGGCCAGGTGCTGTCGGGCCGCGACAAGACCATCTCGACCCTGTCGAAACAGCTGAACGAACTGACGGTGCAACTCGATACCGAGAAAGCCGCCTCGGACGAGCTGAAGGTCAATCTGGGCAAGTCGCAGGACGCCCTGCAATCCATGACCGCGGATCGTGACCGCTTGCAGGTCGAGGCCGGCAAGGTCGCCATGCTGCAGAACGATCTCGACGCCCTGAACGCCCTGAAGGCTGAGTTGGAGAAGAAGGTCGCCGAACTGGGGGCCAAGGCGGATCAGGCCCAGGGGCAGATCGTTCTGGAACATAAGATTTCCGAAGACGCCCGCGCCCAGGCGGCGCTGCTGAATCAACAGCTTGAGGCGATGAAGCAGGAGCTGGCGAAGATTTCCCAGGCGCTGGGAGCTTCGGAAGCCCTGTCCGCCGATCAGAAGGTGCAGATTGCCGATCTGGGCAAGCGCCTGAACTCGGCCCTGGCCAGCAAGGTCGAGGAACTGGCGCGCTACCGTTCAGAATTCTTTGGCCGCCTGCGCAAGCTGCTGGGCGACCGCCCTGGTGTGCGTATCGAGGGCGACCGCTTCGTCTTCCAGTCGGAACTGCTGTTCGCCAGCGGCTCGGCGGAACTGGGCGAGAATGGCAAGGCGCAACTGGCGGTATTGTCCAAGAGTCTGGTGGAGCTGACCAAGCAAATTCCGCCCGACATCAACTGGGTCTTGCGCATCGACGGCCACACCGACCGCCAGCCCATCAAGAGCAGCCGTTTTGCCTCGAACTGGGAGCTGTCCACCGCCCGTGCGGTGTCGGTGGTCAAATTCCTGGCCTCGCAGGGGCTGCCGCAAGACCATCTGGCGGCAGCCGGCTTCGGCGAGTTCCAGCCGGTCGATACCGGCAATAGCCCTGATGCTTACGCCAAGAACCGGCGCATCGAGATCAGGATGGATCAGAAATAGGGGAGGGGAGTCGGCCTGTTTTTTCGTCATGGCCGGATCAAGTCCACGGCTGTCCGGTTTAATGTAACCAGGCGGCATTCCCCCTCGCCCGAAATCGGGAGAGGGGGCTAGGGGGTGAGGGAAAGCCGCCCTAGGAAGTGGACCGTCATTCGATATTCGTCATGGCCAGACTTGATCCGGACATTCACGTCTATCCGCATAAAATATATTGAAAACAATTGGATAGAGGCTTGTTCGTGGATGCCCGTGTCAAGCACGGGCATGACGGGAAAAATGCGGTCTACGCACTGGTTGGCATCGTTCCCTTATCCCCTCACCCCAAACCCCTCTCCCGATTTCGGGCGAGGGGCTTTCGCGGTGTCGGTCGACGAAACCAATAGCTGATTGGCCTGCGTTTCCGTGCGTTTCAAGCCAATGGTCAAAATTAAACCGGACAACCCCGGATCAAGTCCGGGGGTGACGGCTTTTTAAAAAAGTCGGCTTACAAGCTGATGGCGATCCCGGTGGACGCCGACAGTTCGGCCGCCAGCAGGGGCAGCAGGTTCTCGCCGCCGCCACGGGTGGACAGCCAGGCCCCGCCGGCCTCGACATGCTCGAAATGCCAGGCGCCGCTGATCGGCGAGCTGAGCCAGATCTGCGACAGATGCGCGTTCTTGTTGACGATGAACTGGCGCCTGTCTTCCAGAATGATGGTCAGGATTTCCGCCTGAATGTCGGCATCCACCACGTCGCCGGCCAATTCGTCGACCCGATCGAGAATATGGGTCAGGGTGGCGTCGGCAATATGGTGGAAGCGGGTGGGATCATTGCTCATGATAGGCGGATGGCTCCTTGGAAAAGCTCGGGGATATTTGGGCTTTCATGACAAGTGGGTCAAGAGTCGATCAGGGCTTGCAACCTTGGCTCGGCTAGTTTATATACGCGCCTTCAGTTTTGGAGCACGGCTATGAAGCAGGACATTCATCCCGATTATCACGAAATTTCCGTGGTCATGACCGACGGCACCGAGTTCAAGACCCGCTCGACCATGGGCAAGCCGGGTGACGTGCTGCGTTTGGACATTGACCCCAAGTCTCATCCGGCTTGGACTGGCGTTCATCGTCTGATGGACACCGGAGGCCAGCTGGCCAAGTTCAACAAGCGCTTCGCCGGTATCGGTCTGAAGAAAGAGAACGTCTAAGACGTTTTCTGACCGTCTTGGGGCTTTGCGCCTCTGTTCAGACGGTTACGCTTGATGTAAAGCTTAGAACGCGCCATGTCCTATTCAGGGCTGGCGCGTTCGGCGTTTCAGGCCCATATCTTGGCAGCTTTCGGATTTCGACGTAGGTTCCATGGCAGGCGCGGTTGTCACTCATTATGAAGTCTATGCACTGGACGCCCAGCGCTGGGTTCTTCATGCCCGCTTCCACGGCTCGGAAAAAGACGAGGCGGTGGAAGAGGCCAAGCGGGTCGAACGCACCGTCGGCATTGCCGCCAAGGTCACGCGCGAGGTCTATCATCCCGGCAACAACACCGCCGAGGAACAGGTCGTCTATATCAGCGACAAGTCCCTGCGCGATGCGTCGGCCCGAAAGACCCTGGCTCCGGCGCGTCCGGGCCCTGGCGGCGGCCTGCGCGGGGGTGTAGCCATGCCCGGGGATGGTCTGGCTGTCGGAACCGCTGGCAGCGCCGTTATCTCGCCGACCGTCAAGCGCACCAAGACCGCCGAGTCCATGGGGTTGGTGCTGAAGCTGACCATCGTCATCTCGGTGGCGCTGGTGATCGCCGGCACGGTGACCGGGGTCGTCTCGGCGGTGCTGGAAAAATATCCCGAATATTCCGTGCAGATGAGCGACAGCGCCATCTCGCTGCTGATGTTCTCGTCCTTCGTGATGTCGTTCCTGATCACTGCCGTGCCGCTGGCCATGACCCTGATCAACTGGCAAGGCGTCGGGGGGCGCAGCAAACGTCGCGAGCCCGAGCGGTCGCTCTTGCGTCCGGCCCCGGTCAAGCCGCGCAAAATCGCTGCTCCGTCGCCGCCGCCAGTCGAGGATGTGGCTCCCTTGTTTCCCGACGATGCCGAACTGGTGATTGCCGATGACAGCCTGCCTCCGGACTTCTCGGCCGAGGATCCGCTGGAATCCGGTTTCGAGGCGATTCCCGATCTGCCGGTAGCCGAAGAGCTGTCGCCCGAGGATGTGCTGCCGAAAGAGCCGGTCAAGGATGCCGCCACCCTGCATGCCGAGATGCTGGAGGCGATGAAGGCTCAGGCCATGCAGTTCCTGTCCGGGCTTTTGTCCACCATTCGCGCCAAACGGCCGCAGCTGGACGCCTATAACAAGTTCGGCCTCGACCTGATGCTGGCCGGCGGCGTCGAGCTTCTGGCGGCCATGCGGCATCTGGATGGCGGCGAAAAGCGCAAGCTGTTGGCCAGCGTCATCGAATCCATGGGCACCAAGGCGGAAACCGCCAAGGCCTTCACCGAGAAGGTCGAGGATTATCTGGTCGAGCCCCGCTATGTGGCGATGATCCAGGCAGGCCGTTCGGTGATGGAGAATTTCCTGGCCGGCTCGGACAGCTCCGACCAGCTGGTGGGCATCGCCCTGGAAAGCTGGAACAAGCCGCAAGGCCAGCAGGCGGCGCCCAAGATCATCACGGTGATGTTCACGGATATGGTCGGCTCGACCGATATGACCCAGGCTCAGGGCGACGAAGCTGCTCAGACGGTGGTGCGTCGCCATAACACGATTGTGCGCGCCGCGCTGGCTCAGTTCGCCGGCAAAGAGGTCAAACATACCGGCGACGGCATCATGGCCTCGTTCGTCAGCGCCGCCAATGGCGTCGAAGCGGCGGCGTCGATCCAGAAGGCGGTGGCCAGCCACAATGCCAAGCATCCCGACCAGCCTTTGCATTTGCGCATCGGCATGAATGCCGGCGAGCCGATCGAAGAAGAAGACGATCTGTTCGGCACCACCGTGCAATTGGCTGCCCGCGTCTGCGCCAAGGCCGACGCCGATCAGGTGTTCTGCACCAATGTGGTGCGCGAACTGTCGTCTGGGAAAAAGATCGACTTCGCCGGCTTAGGCGCCCATAGCCTGAAAGGCTTCCGCGACCCGATCGAGCTTTACGAGGTCAGCTGGAAGCCGAAAAAGAAGGGCTGACGTCTTTCCATTTCTCGCGCAGCAGCGCCGTCAGGGCGTCGTTGCGGTTATATTGATGCAGCACCGGCGGGATATGTCCTTGCGTGTCGCTGATGATGCCGCCATCAAGAACGAAGACTTCGCTATAGGCGATGCTCCAATACATGGTGAAGACGCCGTCGCCATTTTCGGCCAGACGGATATTGTTCAGCTCGCCCTTATGGATCAGGTAGTTGTGAACCCCTTGATCGATGCCGCGGGCGCCGATCATATGCTCGCTTAAGTAAGTCGAGACCAGCAGCATCTTCAAGAGATAGCTTTTGAAAGCCATCATGCCGGTCAGCAGGGTGCCGGAACAGGAAATCGGCTTGTCGGCCAGTTCGGCCAGAACCTGCGGGCCAAAGCCTTCGCCGACCCACCAGCTGTTGGATTCGCAAGTGCCGATGGTCTTGGAGGGATGCTCCATATAGCAAACCATATCGGCATTGCCTAAACCCTGGAAGGGGTCGCTCTGGAAGGCGACGTCCGAGACGTCGGTGACGAAGATGCGCTCGTAGGCGATGCCCTGGCGTCCCAGATCGGTCAGATAGTCGTAATAGGCGGAATGGCGGGCGAACTGCACATTCATCTGGGAGAACAATGTTTGCCAGACGGAAACCAGCTGCACGCCCATGCTTTCCAAATAGCGCCGGGTTTCCTGATCGAGGATGCCCACCAGGAAAGTGATGTCGCCGACATAGCCGGAACCGCGCAGCGAATTGACGAAAATCTCCAGATCGGGTTTGGCGTAATTGATGGCCAGACCTAAGACCAGACGGGGGCGAACGATGCGCGGTGGATGCAACTGGCTGTCTTCGTCCAGGCGCGACAGTTCGGCCTGCAGCAGCAGGCGCATATGGTCCTTGGAAAATGGCTGCATATCGGAGACTTCCCGAGAAAAACGCCGGCAAGACAAGACAAGACGCCCCGCTTACCCCTAGCCCGCCAGTGTGCGGGATAAGCGCGGGGGCTGTCCATGTCGGAATGGTGGGGATTTGCTAATGCAGTCCCAGGCTTTGCATCTCCATGGTCGAGGGCAGGCGGCTGAGCGCCATGCGCTCAAGCCTGGACACCCGTTCATAAAGCTTCTGGCTGCGCTGCAACAGGCTGCAAAGGCCGGGGGGCATCAGAGGCGGTTCATCTTCGCCGCCGAGGCAGACATCCTGGCCCGACAGGCGGTTGCGTTCGCATAAGGCTTCTTCCTGGGTCATTTCGCCGTCATGGACGGCCCGCTGCATCATCAGCCAGGCCATGACCTGGGTCAGACGGGAGGTGACGCGCAGGGCCTCGCAGCTGAAGCGCAGTCTGGCATCGCCATCGTCACCATTCCGCCGTTCGCGGGGAAGCATGTGGCGCATGTAATTCCGGGCCTCGACGATCATGTCGAATGTCTCGTCATAGGTCCGGGTGAACATCGCGGGCTGTTCTGCCATCGTCACGCCTCCCTGTTTGTGGGACCGCCATGAGGATTACGTGACAATCAGGCTAGCGCATTTCAATGCGCCAATTCCCGTCCGCCGAAGCATTAAGCCCTTTGGTTGATGCCTTTGGGTGGGGGCGTGCGGGGGACTTGACAGCATTGTGGGGCGACTTAAATCACTGATCGGATGCGGTCGCCACTCGTCGGGGCCGCTCCTCCAAAGCTGGAAAACACATTGCTCATCAGGAGGATGTAAGCCATGCGTAGTTTCGATTTGTCTCCGCTGTTCCGTTCCACCGTCGGCTTCGACCATCTGGCCCGCATGCTGGATGCCGCTCAGCGGATCGATGATCAGTCTCTGTCTTATCCGCCCTACAACATCGAAAAATTGGGCGAGGATAATTACCGCATCACCATGGCCGTCGCCGGTTTCGCCGAGGACGAGCTGGAGATCACCGCCAAGGGCCAAAGCCTGGTGGTGTCGGGGCGCGTCAAGAAGGAAGAGGCCAGCACGGGTCAGTTCCTGCATCGCGGCATCGCCGGGCGCTCGTTCGAGCGCCGCTTCGAGCTGGCCGATACGGTGAAGGTCACCGGCGCCAGCCTGCTGAACGGCCTCTTGCATATCGAGCTGGTGCGCGAAATCCCCGAGGCCCTGAAGCCCCGCACCATCGCCATCACCAAGGGCGAGGGAACCGCCGCCACCAAGCTGATCGACAGCCAGGCGGCTTGATCCGCACTTTGCCTTGAGTGCAAAAAAGAAAACCCTCCCGGAAATCTCCGGGAGGGTTTTTCGTCAGCAAGTGCTGAAAGCCTTTATTCCGGCGAAATGTTCAGCTTGCCGTCTTCGACGTCATGGACGATCTGCTGGTAAGCGACGCCATAGAACTTTTCCAGCTTCATCTGGATCCGCTCGGTGGAGATGTCGGCATGCTTGGTGGACAGATCGGCATGCAGCTTCTTGATCAGACCCTGATGGCCGCCCTCGGCCAGATCGGCATCGATCAGCGAGCGGGCATAGGCTTCGGCCTCGTCGCCGGTCAGGCCCAGCTGCTCGGCAGCCCACAGCCCCAGAAGCTTGTCGCGGCGGGCGTTCACCTTGAAGGCGAGTTCCTCGTCGAGATGATACTTGGCCTCGAAGGCCTTTCCCCGTTCATCGAAAGCGCTCATGGACGGCGCGTCCCCCTTTAAACGTTCTTGTCGAATCTATAGCTTCAGGAGGCCGCAACGGGTTCCTGGCCGGAACCGTTATAGCCCTAGAAAAAGTGAAGTTGAACCGGAAATGTGACGATGTGCACGGTTGTTCTATTGAAAAGACCCAATCACCCCTGGCCTTTGATCATCGGCGCCAATCGCGACGAGATGGCGGGGCGCCCTTGGCGGCCTCCGGCCCGGCATTGGCAGGACCGTCCGAATGTCATCGCCGGGCTGGATGAACTGGCCGGCGGCTCTTGGCTGGGTCGCAATGACGAAGGGTTGGTGGCCGCCATCCTCAACCGCATGGGCACCCTGGGGCCGCAAGAGGGCAAGCGCTCGCGCGGCGAACTGGTGCTGGAGGCGCTGGATCATGCTGATGCGGTGGATGCCGCCGAGGCGCTGCGTCATCTGAACGCCGCCGCCTATCGTCCCTTCAACATGGTGGTGGCCGACAACCGCGACGCCTATTGGCTGCGCAACGACGGCCGTTCGGTGCAGGCCTTCGAGATTCCCGACGGTGTTTCGATCCTGACCGCCTTCGAGCTGAACGATATGGGGTCCGACGCCCGTATCCGGCATTTCCTGCCCCGCTTCCAAGAGGCGGCGGCCCCCGATCCCGAAAGCGGCGACTGGAGCGGCTGGCAGGCCTTGCTGGGCACCAGCGCCCCCGCCGGCGTCCTGGACCGCGAAGCCGGGCTCTGTTTCCAGCTCGACAACGGCTTCGGCACCCGCAGCTCGGCGCTGCTGGCCTTGCCCGCCATGAGCCGCTCAGGAATCAAGCCGGTGTTCCAGTTCGCCGAGGGGCCGCCCTCGACCGCCGCCTATCAGCCGGTCCATGCTTGAAAAGCAGAGGCGCCATGACCGCTTCGGAGGCGGCGGATGTTGTGCTACAGTGTGCGCCCTGCTATATGGAGCCCTCGGATTTGAAGGGACGGTAAAACCGCTTCCTCCACGCTTCAAGGGCGTGCCACCTCTTTTCGCCGGATGACAGTTATGGCCAGACGCAAGCAGATTTACGAAGGCAAGGCTAAGGTTCTGTTCGAGGGCCCCGAGCCGGGCACTCTGGTGCAGTACTTCAAGGACGACGCCACCGCTTTCAATGGCGGCAAGAAGGGCACCATCACCGGCAAGGGTGTGTTGAACAACCGCATCTCGGAATATTTCATGCTCCGCCTGGGCGAGATCGGCGTGCCGACCCACTTCGTCCGCCGCCTGAACATGCGCGAGCAGCTGGTGCGTGAAGTCGAGATCATCCCGCTGGAAGTGGTGATCCGCAACGTCGCCGCCGGTTCGCTCTCGACCCGCTTTGGCATCCCCGAGGGCACCACCATGCCCCGTTCGGTGGTCGAGTTCTATTACAAGTCCGACGAGCTGAACGACCCGATGGTGTCGGAAGAGCATATCACCGCCTTCGGCTGGGCCACCGTTCAGGACCTCGACGACATCATGGCCATGTCGCTGCGCATCAACGATTTCCTCACCGGCTTGCTGCTGGGCGTGGGCATCCGTCTGGTGGACTTCAAGCTGGAGTTCGGCCGTCTGTGGAACGGCGACGACATGCAGATCGTGCTGGCCGATGAAATCAGCCCCGACAACTGCCGTCTGTGGGACATCTCCTCGGGCGAGAAGATGGACAAGGACCGCTTCCGCCGCGATCTGGGCGGTGTCGAAGAGGCCTATCAGGAAGTCGCTCGTCGTCTGGGCATCCTGCCGGAAGGCGGCCCGCGGGACCTTAAGGGCCCCGAGATGGTGCAGTAAAAAGGATTAATAGCCCTCGCCGGTATGAAATATTTTCAATTCCGGCGAGGGACTTACGCCGCGACAGCGGCGGTACCATAAACAGGGAGCTTACCCGTGAAGGCTAAAGTTCATATCACTCTGAAGAACGGCGTCCTCGATCCGCAGGGCAAGGCCGTTCAGCATGCTCTGACCAGCCTGGGCTTCGGCGGCGTCAACGACGTTCGCCAGGGCAAGTATGTCGAGCTGGACCTGACCGAGACCGATCCCGCCAAGGCCAAGGAAGCCGTCGAACAGATGTGCAAGAACCTGCTGGCCAACACCGTGATCGAGAACTACTCGGTCGAGCTGGTGGGCTAAAGGCTTCGGCCTTTGCCGTGAAGGAAAAGGGGCGTCCGGCAGCGGACGCCCTTTTGCTTTGGCGAGACCTTCTTCGCAGGATAAAAAGATCCGTCATGGCCGGACTTGATCCGGCCATCCACGAAACGCCTTCCCGCTGCAAGATGGATCCCCGGGTCAGGCCCGGGGATGATGTCTTTTGGTGTGGGCCGCCTAGGGCCGGTATTCATGCGCGACGTCACCATCTCCACCCTGGCCGAAGCCGTCGCCGCCCTGACCGAGGGCGGGCCGGTGCGGCTGCGCTCACAGCCCTTCGCCTCGGCCAGTCTGGGGGCAGGGGCATTCCTGGCGCTGATCAAGGCCGCCCGCGCCGCCGTGCCCGGTGTTGCGGTGGAAGCGGTGCTCGATTGCGGCGATGCTCCCGGCCATGCCCTGGGGGCCTTGCGGCTGGGGGCCGAGGCGATCAGCCTGACCGCCCCTGACGAGGTGATGCAAAAGATCGCCGAGATCGCCGCCCAAACCGGGGCCAAGCTCTACCGCGCCTCGCCCGATGGCCAGCTTCATGCTATGCTGCCGGCCAGTTCAACCCATCCCTGATCAAGGACCACGGCCATTTCTTCCGACTGCCGCCTCTATCTGGTGACGCCGCCCGTCATCGCCGATATTCCCGCCTTCACCAAGACCCTGGCCGCCGCCCTCGATGCCGGCGATGTCGCCTGCGTGCAGCTGCGCCTGAAGGATGTCCCCGACGACGTCATCTGCCGCACCATCGACTTCCTGCGGCCCGAGGTGCAGCGTCGTGGCGTCGCCTTCATCCTGAACGACCGCCCCGATCTGGCCTTCGAAACCGGCTGCGACGGCGTGCATGTGGGCCAGGACGACATGCCCTATCGCAAGGCCCGCGCCGCTGTGGGCGACAAGGCGATTGTCGGCGTCACCTGCCACAACTCTCGCCATCTGGCCATGGAAGCCGGCGAGGCCGGGGCCGATTATGTCGCCTTCGGTGCGTTCTACCCCACCACCACCAAGGAAGCCCCGACCCAGGCCGAGCCCGAACTGCTGTCCTGGTGGGCCGAGCTGTTCGAGGTTCCCTGCGTCGCCATCGGCGGCATCACGGTCAACAACGCCCGCCCGCTGGTGGAAGCCGGAGCCGACTTCCTGGCCGTCTGCGGCGGGGTGTGGTCGCATCCGGAAGGCCCGGAAGCGGCGGTGAAGGCATTCAACGCACTGATTCAGGGATAGGGGAACTTAGGGGAAAAGGCAGGGCGCCGCCCTGCACCCGCAAAGGGCCGAAAGGCCCTTTGATCCCATGAGATAAGGACGCGCCGTGGCTCATCGCACTGAGTTTATTCAGGGGCTTGAGTTGATTGTCGAAGCCGTTGAAGAAATGGCGCGGCAAGGTCATTCGCGACCTGTTCTCGTCGGCGGTGCCGCTGTTGAGTTTTGGACTGGCTCTGCTGTCATGTCGGGTGATTTCGATATGATTACGGAGCGCCAGCAGCTATTTGAAACCATCCTTCAAAGCAAAGGCTTCATGCGCCCTCAAGGGGTTGGCGCATTGTTGCGGGGGCTACACCATCCTAAGCTTGGAGTTGGCGTAGAGGTCGTGAGCGGTCCTTTGTTTGATGGTCTGGTTCCAGAGGATAGGCTGGTGATGGTCGCCTTTCACTCCGGTTCCCTGCTGGTCGTCGGAGTTGAGGATTCCATCGCAGACCGTATGGGGCAATATGCCAGCCACGAGGCTTCTAATGGGGCCATGCTTGAGCAGGCTATTCAATTGCTGAGACTTGCGTCCGCAGTGGATGAAGCCTACCTTGATAAGAGAATTCAGGAAGAAACGGCAGGCTGTTACGGTCTCGGTTTCTTGAAGCAAAAACTAGGCGATTATGAAAACGCTTACCTACGCCCAGGTCGTGGCTGATCTCGAAGCCCGCAAAGCCGAACTCGGTATTGTGGGAACGGATTATGTCGCCCGTAATCCCGGCGGCAGGCGGACGGAATCGAAGAAGGCGCTGCTGCAGCTCCTTCGGGATAAGGCCGATGCAGATGGCGAAATCCCCCGCTTTCCGGCCAATCTTTAGCGCATAAAATCAAAGGGGGCTCCGGGGCATCGCCCCGGTTGGGGGCTTGGGGGCTAAGGCCCCCAAATGACAAGTCGCCTCACCCCCATCGCTTAATCGTCCCCACATCCAGCCCGAACAGGTCGAGCACGCGGCCGACGGAGTGGTCGACCATCTCTTCCAGGCTTGCCGGCTTGGTATAGAAGGCCGGCACCGGCGGGGCGAGGATGGCGCCCATTTCCGACAGAGTGGTCATGGTCCGCAGATGCCCGGTATGCAGCGGCGTCTCGCGCACCATCAGCACCAGCCGGCGGCGTTCCTTCAGGGCGACGTCGGCGGCGCGGGTCAAAAGGCTGGAGGTTACGCCGGTGGCGATCTCGGACATGGAGCGCACCGAGCAAGGCGCGATCACCATGCCGCGCGTGCGGAACGAACCCGAGGACGGGGCGGCGGCGATGTCGGCGGGGGCATGGACCACGTCGGCCAGGGCGTGAATCTCGGCGACCTTCATCGGCAGTTCGTGGGCCAGGGTGATCTCGGCCGAGCGGCTCATGATCAGATGGCTGGGCACGCCCAGGGCTTTCAGCGCCATCAGCATGCGCACGCCATAGATGACGCCCGAAGCGCCGCTGATGCCCACCACGAGGGGGAGATTGTCCGTCATCACTTCCCTGCTGACAAATTCCGGTAACAGTGCTTACACTGAGTCTTGGGTATAACCCATATGGGAGGATTGTGATGAGCGTTCTCGATCGTGTCGAGTCTCTGAAATCCAAGCATGCGGCTCTTGAGGCTGCGATAGACGCCGAAAAGCGTCATCCCACCGCCGACCTCGGCACTATCAATGAATTGAAACGCAGGAAACTTCTGATCAAGGACGAAATCCAGCGCCTGAATTGCTAGTGGTCCTCCCCAGACGCTTGGTTCCCAAGCGGCTGGATGAGGAGGCCCACCAACATATGGAATTGCGGAAACAAATCTGCCGGTTGCGCTGTGCGCAAACGTCAGTTTTTTCCGCAGGGGCCGCTGATCCTCTTCCCGAGATAAGGGGCCTTTCCGCCGGGCTCGGCGTTTTCAAAGGCTTTTCTGATCCAATCGGGCGCTTCCGGCTTACCCCCAACGGGGACCGGAAGCGGGCCCGGTTTTTTTTAAGGCTCTTCCCGGAATTCTGGCAAAACAAGCTAAGCCGTCATGGCCGGGCTTGACCCGGCCATCCACGAAGGCAAGAGGCGGCAGCTTTTTCGTGGATACGCGGATCAAGTCCGCGCATGACGGTGAGAGGGCAGAGAGGCGACCCTTCCAAAATCTACGACGGCTTCTCTTTCTATTCCGACGCCTTCTTGTGGCTGGCCTTATAGGCGGGATCGTTCTTTAAGGATTGCCACTGATCCTTCTGCTTAGCCTTCAGAGCCGCGCGCTCTTCCTTCTGCTGAGCCTTCAGCTTGTCGCGGGCGTCCTTCTGCTTGGCCTTCAGGGCGTCGCGTTCACCCTTTTGCTTGTCCTTGAGGCTGTCGCGCTTTTGCTGCCATTGCGCCTTGGCGGCGTCGGCATCCTGGGCCGGGGCGGCGGTAGTCGCGGCGGCGGCGGGCTTGGCGGCTTTGACGTCGGTCGCCTGAGCAGCGGCCAGAGGAGCCAGGGCAAGGCCGGCAATCAGAAGGACGGCAAAACTTCTCTTCATATGGCACCTTTTCGCTTTCGGTTCGCGCAAGAGTATCAATTCAGCCGGACATTAACATAGGCGCTTTCACTTTCGCCAGGGGGTGGAGGGCAGGATTCCCATGCTTTTTACGGGGCTTTCACTTGCGACTAGCCATGGACGAAAATTTCTTGCAAAATCCGCCCGTCAAAAGGACGCATCAGAGTCGTCCAAAGGGGCTAAGAGGAAACAAAAGATCATGACGAACGCCTACGACCTGGCTCACAAGCGGTCCCTGCAGGACCCGGAAGGCTTCTGGGGAGACGCCGCTAAGGATATCAGCTGGTACAAGACTTGGGATAAGGTGCTGGACAGCAGCAACCCGCCCTTCTACCGCTGGTTCTCGGGCGCGCTCTGCAATACCTGCTATAATGCCGTAGACCGCCATGTTGAAAATGGCCGCGCCGACCAGGCCGCCATCATCTATGACAGCCCGGTGACCAACACCGTCAAGACCTATACCTACGCCCAGCTGAAGGACGAAGTGTCCCGTCTGGCCGGCGTGCTGCTGGGTCTGGGAGTCACCAAGGGCGACCGCGTCATCGTTTATATGCCGATGATCCCGGAAGCCGCCTTCGCCATGCTGGCCTGCGCCCGCATCGGCGCCATCCATTCCGTGGTGTTCGGCGGTTTCGCCGCCAACGAACTGGCCACCCGCATCAACGACGCCCAGCCGAAGGTGATCCTGTCGGCTTCCTGCGGCATCGAGGTGAACAAGGTCATCCCCTATAAGCCGCTGCTGGATCATGCCATCGAGCTGTCGGACCATAAGCCGGCCCATACCGTGGTGCTGCAGCGTCCGCAGGTGGTGGCCGAGATGACCGCCGGCCGCGACGTCGACTGGGCTTCGGCCACCGCTTCGGCCAAGCCGGCCGACTGCGTGCCGGTGGCTGCCACCGATCCGCTCTACATCCTCTACACCTCCGGCACCACCGGCCAGCCGAAGGGCGTCGTGCGCGACAATGGCGGCCATATGGTGGCGCTGAAGTGGTCGATGAAGAACATCTACAACGTCGAGCCGGGCGAAGTGTACTGGGCCGCTTCCGACGTGGGTTGGGTGGTCGGTCACTCCTACATCGTCTATGCCCCGCTGCTGAACGGCAACGCCACGCTGATGTATGAAGGCAAGCCGGTGGGCACGCCCGATGCCGGCGCTTTCTGGCGGGTGATCTCGCAGCATAAGGTGCGCACCC
>Ga0318573_10000131_pt1 | contig 24390 bp, 21 predicted proteins | sample GRESIP089b5f21_FD_202515 | JGI IMG/M metagenome (GOLD analysis project Ga0318573, IMG submission 202515) | Tropical soil microbial communities from Luquillo Experimental Forest, Puerto Rico - GRE.SIPMG.089b5f21 | ecosystem: Environmental > Terrestrial > Soil > Tropical forest > Bulk soil... | reverse complement strand
CCGGGAGCGCAGGCCAGCTCGGATCGCCACGGTGTGCTGCGCCGGGCAGGTGACCGTACCGGCGGCCAGGTCAATCGTGAACCGGTCCTTGGAATAACCGTTGGCGTTGCGCGCCGGGGGCACCTTGGTGCGCATGTCATGACCCGGAGCAGTCTGCTCATCGGGGGTGACCCCATCGGCGTAGGCCGAATCCCCATACACCTCAAAGCATTTCGACTCAGAGTCAGGAGCCGAATCGCTACCACCGTCAGTGCCAGTGGCGGCGGCCGGCTCACCGGCAACGGGTATAGCGTTGGCCACAGGTGCGCCGCTGCCGTGGTGGCCGAGCAGTTCGTCGATGACCTCGCGGTCGGGAGTGTTGGCCGGCGTGACGGCCACCGCGGTGATCAGCTCATCGTCGGGATCGACCCCCAGATGCGACTTATACCCATCGAAGGTCCGCGCCCGTGACTTGCGCCCATGGCGGGCCTCGACATCAACGGTGGAGATCAGCCGATCGCGGGCCACCCGCCGCGCGATGCGAAACACCCCGTCATCGCCTTGTTCGACGTCTTGGCCGGCCACCAGCCCCAACAACTCGCCAGCCTCGGCCAGCGGCCCCGCCAACTCGCGGCCATCCAACACCGCCAGCGCGGCCCGAGCGTCACGCACCAGCGCATCCACCAACGCTTCGCGGGCCTTCGGGTCGTCCCAGTCACACGGCGGCTTGCCCACGCCGGCGTAGTCATCGTCGCGGGTCAGCGCCGCGCGCACCACACACGCCAACGCCGGGTCCACCCGCTCGGCCACGGCGAGCACCTTGCGGATCGCCGCCCGCAGCTGAATCACCGTGTCCTGGGTGGCCACCGCATCAAACAACGGCGTGGAATCCAGGACCCGCCGCCGTCCCCGTAACAACCCCACCGCGCGTGCGGTGGTGTTGACATCGTCGAACAACCGCCGCGGCCGCGTGGAACCGCGTAGCCGGTTACGCATCCCGACCAGCACCGTGGGGTGAAACGCCTGCGCATCCACCGTCAAACCCGCAGCGGCCTTCCAGCGCAGATCAAACGCCAACCGATCGCACCCCTCCCGATCAGACAGTCCCGCATAGGCCTGCAACAGCATCACCGTGGCCACCACCCGCGCCGGCACCCTCGGGCGACCCAACACCGAGCGCTTAAACAAGTCGGCGAAATACTCCTCGCCGAACAGCGCACCACCATGCTCAGCCAACAGCCGATAGATACTGCCTACCGGCAGCTGATCACCCACCAACAGCATCGCGTCATCGAATCGGCCCTGCCGGTTTTCCCGTCCCAACGCCACACACCAATTCTCCAGGCACACCCACGCCAAACCCGCCCAGGCACGCCGAAACCCGGGTCACAAAATCAGCGCCGTCCTAGCACCATCGAAGGACCATTAGCGGGGCTACGTGTCATCGAGCTCGCAGGGATCGGCCCGGGGCCGTTCGCCGCGACACTGCTGGCCGATCTCGGTGCGAGGTCATACGGGTCGATCGGCCCGGCGATGACGCCAGCCCGATCCCACCCCACCTGGACACCCTTCGCCGCAGTCGCGAATCGCTGATCCTGAACCTCCGCGACCCCGCCGGCGTGAATGCCGTACTCGGCATGGTGGAGAAAGCCGATGTGCTGATCGAGGGATTCCGCCCCGGCGTCACCGAACGGCTGGGCTTGGGTCCGGATCAGTGCCTCGCCCGCAATCCGCGGCTGGTGTACGGGCGGATGACGGGATGGGGTCAGAACGGACCTTTGGCTATGAGCGCAGGGCACGACATCTCCTACCTGGCGCTGACCGGCGCACTACACGCGATGGGTCGGGCTGACGAAGATCCCGCCATTCCGCTGAACTTGGTCGGCGATTTCGGAGGCGGCTCACTGTATCTGGTGGTCGGAGTACTCGCCGGCGTGTTCGAGGCAGCACGGTCAGGCCAGGGTCAGGTCGTCGATGCCGCGATCGTCGATGGCGCGGCCAATCCGACATCGGTCCTACACGGGATGATGGCGGCAGGGATATGGCGCGACCAGCGCGGCAGCAATGAACTCGACTCGGGGCGGCCCTGGTACGACGTCTACAAGACCTCCGATGGAAAGCACGTCGCAGTGGGCGCGATAGAGCCCAAATTCTATGCCGAGTTCATCTACCGACTCGGGTTGGATCCCACTGAGCTGGACCGGTCTTCGCCGGATTCGTGGCCCGCCATTCGCAAACGAATTGCCGAGGTGTTCGCCACCCGAACTCGCGAGGAGTGGGCCGAGGTGTTTGATGGCACCGACGCATGCGTGTCACCCGTGCTCAGCCTCCTGGAAGCGCCACAGCATCCGCACAATGCAGCGCGCGAGACGTTCGTCGAGGTCGGTGGCGTTCTACAGGCTGCTCCCACGCCGAGATTCAGCAGGACGCCCGGGGCCGTTCGGAGCGAACCGTCGATACCCGGTGGGCAGACGCGAGAAGTGCTCGCGCGGTGGGGACTTGACAATGTCGACGAGCTTATTGAGAGTGGCGTCGCGTTGCAGCGATGACCGACGGCCGAATGGCGATGCCGACTCCGGCAACCTGTTCCCCAACGGCATGGTCACCTTGCCCGACGGCCGACTTGCGGTCGCCGAGACCCTGGCAGGCTGATTTGCGGCGTTCAGCATCGCAGCCGATGGCGCGCTCATGGGCCGCCAGGAGCAGGCGAAGCTTTCCACGCCGCCTTCCCGGAGTCGATGGCTGAACTGATGGAGCGATCTGGGCAGCAGATCCGAAGAACGGCAGGTGCATTCGGATACGGGAAGGTGGCGAGGTCGTCGATGCCTTTCCGGCGCCTGAAGGTCTGAACGTCTTCGCGTGGATGCTCGGCGACGAGGACGGACCACGCCCGTCCTCTACGTCGCCCCGGGTCCGGCTAACAACGACCGGGCCTTCGACGCGACACTTCGCCCGGTGACCGTCTCGGTCCCGGACTGTGTTGCCAGACCGGCGACGAGTTGACCCGCTGTGTCAAATGTCCCATTCCGCGAGAAGACCGTCGATGAGCACTGGGACTCCAACTGTCGGTACGTGGTTGAGCTTTGCATCTGGCGCGAGACGCAAACTGGGTATGCGTTCCATCAGGCTCTCGACGGCGATCTTGACCTCGAGCCGCGCCAGCGCGGAACCAAGGCAGGAGTGTGTCGACCTACCGAACTGTATGTGCCGCTTGATATTCGGGCGCCGGATATCGTACTTGTCGGGCTCGTCGAACAGGGCTTCGTCGCGACCAGCAGACAGGAACGGCATGTGTACGACGGAGTTTGCCGGGATCGTCACACCGCCGAGTTCGGTGTCGTGCCTGGTGACCCTGTTGATGCTGCGCACGGGCGGGTGGTAGCGCAGCGTCTCCTCCACGACATTCCTGGTGAGTTCGGGGTGCACGATGAGGTCCTCCCACCGGGCCCGGTCGACCAGCAGGGTGTGTATGGTGTGACCAATAGCCGTTGCTGTGGTCTCAGTGCCCGCGGCGATACCGGCGACCAGGATCGCACGCAGCTCGGAGTCGGACAGCCCGCGGTCGCCGTCGCGTTCGGAGGCCTCGATGAGGTCGGTCAGCAAGTCGTTCTCAAGCCGGTTGGCCCGCCGGTCGTCGATGACAGCACGGACGAAGGCGTCGAATTCGCTTTGGCTAACTGCGAATTCACGAACCTGCTGTTCGGTCAGGTTAGGGTTGATGACCATCGCCATGGCCTCCTCCGCCCAGCGGTGCATGCGCATGGCGTCCGCAAGTGGCACCTTCCAGATCGGTACCATGATGTGAATCGGTAGCAGTCGTGAGTAGACCACCGCTAGATCGGCCCGGCCATCGTCGATGAAGGCGTCGATGAGCTGATGTGTGATGGCATTGATGTCTTCCGCTCGCCTGCTGGTGGCCGCCGCGGTAAACGCGGGCTGCACGAGGCCACGTATCCGGGTGTGGTCGGGCGGGTCGGTCGACGCGAGGTTGGGGTAGTTGGGCCAGCCGTCGGGGAGGAGATGCGCGAGGTCCTCGGGCACGTCGAACCTCGGGGCTCCGGAAATGGCGCTGGAGAAGTCTTCGGGGCGTCGCAGCACCTCCTCGATTCGCTCCACGGTGCACACGCACCACCAACCGGCTTCGGGTACGTAGAAGACTGGGGCCTCCCGGCGCGCACGTGCCCACCCGCCGATGAGGTGGTCGTCGGTGGCGTCGGGGTCCAGCGGGGAGAAGTACGGCGCGACGGGGGCATCCGGTCGCGCCGTGGCCGGGGTGCTCTGGTGTGCTGCGGTGGTCACGGGGGGATTACGCCCTTTCATCGAGGTATGAAGGTGTGAAATTATTACCTTCATACCTCTTCGTGACGCTGATCGCAATACCGCATGCGATATTGCCCACACCGCAATGCTTGCGCACTGCGGCTTCCTCCAACCGCCCATCGCCAAACCGGCGGTGTAGGAAACGTTGGACAGGGCGCCTCACAGCCCTGCGCAGACAGTCACGTCTTCAGGACCAGCAGGAGGATCGTTCGTCAGTCGACGTCGAGAAATGCCCGGATCACTCTGCGCAGGAAATCGCGTAGCGTCGGGGGATCGCGCAGATCCTGCAAGGCGTCGGGGGCCATGCGGATCGAGTGGCAGACCCGAAAAATAGCCTCCACAGCCTGTGGATCGACTTCAGACGATCCGCCCCGCTTCTCGAGCTGATCGGTGATGAACCGGATCGCGTCCGCCATCAGAGGGGCGGTCTCGTAGGTCAGGAACGGGGCGAGGGCATCACGATCGGTCTGCAGGAGGCGGCTAAAGAGCGGGTGGACACGGATCGCTTCGATACCATGCGCCAGGGATTCGACGAGAGCGTCGACAAGGGTCGACTGCTCGGCCGCCACTCGGTCGAGTTCGCCGACAACACGAGCGTTCTCCCGCAGCAACACTGCCGCGAAGAGTTGTTGCTTGTTCGCGAACCTGCGGTGCAAAGTCATCCTACCGACCTGGGCCCGCCGTGCGATGGAATCGAGGGTGGCGCGACGTATCCCGAAGGAGAGGAACTCCTCATAGGCCGCATCCTGAATGCGCACCGAGAACGGATCCGTTGGCACATCGACGGGACCGAACTCCGGTGCGACAGACTCGCGGTCGGGTTGCACGTCGCCGCTCCTCTATGTTGCGAAGGTACCGATATCGCACCGCCGCTCTGTTCGTCATTCGCCGCCGATCAGGACCGATGCGCCTCACCGAAGTATAAGCGGCGTCCGACCTCACGAATGTCGCCACCGACTGGACAAGCCCTTGCGGCCGCCCTCGCCCTTCTGGCCCGTGCCCTGACCCTCAGCGCGCCATCGCGGTCTGAGCTTGCTCGTGACTGTGTGCGGTCCATACTGCGGAAGTAGCCACGAGGCGGTGCACAGTCCAAGGGACTGCGGCCTTGGCCGTTCGGTGGTGCACGGCAACCCCGGTGCAGGCGAGACGGCAAGTACTGCGATACGGAATGATCATTCACCTATATGCAATCAGCAAAGGTTGATTAACGAGGAGAAATGACGGATCGATGTGATCGATCGTTGACACAGTAAATCCCGGCTATGTTAGCGTTGGGCGCCGTTGCTCGATGCCCAAGCGGGGATCCCTGCGTGGGAGTAGCCGCGTGCGGGCGTGAAAGGGGCTAGTTGTGACATCGGAAGCGATCTCGGCGCCCACGCGCGCGGACACGGCGTCTGCGTTGCGAAACTTGGGACATTGCTTCGTCGAACATGACCTCAGTGGCGAACTGCTGGAACGCATCCGGTCAATCGCTTGGGAGTTGACTGGTGCAATAAGGGCATCGCCGCCAATCCGCCGCTCGGCCGACGACCTAGTTGGCGAGATCCCAGAATCGAGGCCGCCCGACGGCGCGGTGATGGATCACTTCCCGGGATGTCCTGTGTCAGGCAAGGACAACCCGATGAGTCTGGCCGTCGTCGCCCGGCGTGATGGTGACGATGTCGTAGCGCATGTCACCTTCGAGGCGGCCTGCTCGGGGATACCCGGATTCGTGCATGGCGGTCCGGTGGCCGCGGTGTTCGACGACGTGATGGGCTTTGTGTTGGCGTCGATGAACGGATTGTCCGGGTATACCGCGACGATGACGGTCTCGTTCAAAATGCCGGTCCGAATCGGGCACAAGATCGAGTACCGCGGACGCCTGAGCCGTCGTGAGGGGCGGAAGCTCTACATCGAGGCCACGGCACATGATTCGCACGGATCATTGGTGGCGGAAGCGACCGGGCTGTTCATCGAAGTCCCTATCGAGTCCATCGCCGAGTCGTCATTGCGCCACTGAAAGTCGTCGCTGCGCCCGACGTGTATGAACAATGCCCGCGCCCACGACGCGGGGCGGACAAGCCTCAGGGGCGGGTCCGAGTAGTCGGAGGATTAAGTATGTTTGGCGTTATAGCCCGAATTACCCAGTGGCACAGCAGATCCAAACTTGCCGGTGTAGGTATTGCCGGTGTCGAGCATCTCTAGGACGTAATCCTTTCCGTGCCAATCGGGGAAGCCAATGTTCTGCAGGGTCACATCCGGGTGTAGGTGCTTCTCGGAAGACCTCCGGAACCTTCGCTATCCCAATCCAGGTAGAACTCCGGACAACGTCCACTGGTGTTGGATCGCTCATGGATAACTCTTCGATTGTTGTGGTTGCCGACCGGCTCGCATTTCGGAGTCAGCCCGGGGCGGAATCGGCGGCCGACCCAATCGTGGCTCATTGAGCAAACCGCGAGCTGATCAAATCCCATCCGGTCATGACTCCCGGATGCGGATACACGGACCCTGCCGATCTACCCACCGAGGTGTCGGTCTGTGTGATGCGTGATCTGAATGACCTGCAGCGCGAGCCATGATTCCACGGCTCTTGTGTCGGCACCTACGCCGGGGCGGTCTTCCCTTCGATGACCCACGGGTAAGTAATCAGTGGCCTGCGTCACACCGGGCGGCGACCCAATCAAGCTGGCACATGCAGATTCATGTCAACGATCATTCACCAAGCTGTGCGGTGTCGCTGGAAATGACAGTTTGAGCAGTTTACTGGAACGTGCTAGAGCTGCATCTTTCCGGCGAGTGACCGGTGGAGCTCTCGGTTCCAGTGGGCATGCCGGCGCGAATATGGGCTTGCCAATGCGTGAACGATCGATCTACTGTGCGTTGGAACACAACGTAGCCAGCATCGACGGCGAATGTGCCCGACAACGCTTCGGGTGGAGCCACTGCAGGTGTCGACGCCGATCACGTTCCAACATCACCTACCGGCCCCAGCTGTCCGGCACGGGCCCCGTCTATTCCAGGAGGCAGCTCGCCGATGAGCAGTCAGCTGACCCAGAGTGAAGTTCGTTCCACGGACACCGTCCTGCATGCGCTGCAGCGGGCCGTTTCCGCTGCACCTGATCAGGTCTTCCTCGACTTTGACGGAAACACCTACACGTACCGCGAGTTCGACGCGCTCACGACCCGCTTCGCCCATGCTCTGGTAGACCTCGGTGTCGAGCCCGGACAAACGGTCGCCACCGTGCTCAACAACAACATCGACCAGGTCGCCACGTGGGTCGCTGCGAATAAACTCGGCGCGATCTGGGTGCCGCTCAACACCGCCTACCGCGGCGACTTCCTGCGCCACCAACTCGATGACGCGCTCGCGAAGATCGTGATCTGCGAAGACGAGTACCTTCCGTACGTCCTGGCTGTGGCGGACGAGCTGGAGCACCTCGAACTCGTGCTTCGTCGCGGCCATGCCACCGGGGTCACCTCATCTCCGGCCCGCGTCCTGTCGCTGGATCTGCACCGTGGAGACGACGACACTCCTTTCGAAATCACCACGCAACCAGGCGATCTGGCCTTCCTGATGTACACCTCGGGCACCACCGGTCCCTCAAAGGGCTGCATGATCAGCCATAACTTCATCTGCCAGCAGGGCGAGCAGGCCAATCTTGCGGTCCCGCCGCTCAAGGGTGAGGTCATGTACACGTGTTTGCCGCTGTTCCACATGGCCGCGGTCGACCAGACCACGGCCGCGATCCTCTCGAGGTCGCGCATCGCGATCGCGGAGCGATTCTCGGTGTCGACCTTCTGGTCCGAGATCGAGCGTTCCGGCGCGCGCACCGCCAAGCTCATGGCGGCGATCTTCCCACTGTTGGCCAATGCTCCTGATACGCCGGAGATGAAGCGCTGCTTCGGACAGTTGCGTGCTGTCACAGGAGTTCCGATTTCACCTGAGGTGCGCGCAACCTGGCACAGCCGCTTTGGCGTCGAGTTCCTCAACAGCTTCGCATACGGCCAGTCCGAGGGTGTGCGGCTGGCGATGTCGCGGTACGGCGAGCCCCTTCCGCCGGAGGGGTCGTGCGGCCCGATCGCGTCCGAGAACTACGAGGTCGTCGTCCTCGACGAGGGTGACGTAGTCCTGCCCGACGGCGAGGTCGGCGAGATCGCGTTCCGACCCCGGAGGCCGCACGTCATGTTCGAGGGGTACTGGCGCCGGCCCGAGGATACGATCCGTGCCTGGCGCAACATGTGGATGCACACCGGCGACCTGGGCCGCATCGTCGACGGCATCCTCTTCTTCGTCGACCGCAAGAAGGACTACCTGCGCAGCCGCGGCGAGAACATCTCCAGCTTCGAGATCGAGCGTGCCTTCATGCGCCATCCCGATGTCCAGGAGGTCGCCGTGCACGCGATCGCGGCCGGCATCGACGAGGACTGCCTCAAGGTCAGCGCCGTACTCAAGCCGGACGCGGAGCTGACCGAGGAGGCGCTGTGCGTCTGGGCCCTCGACAACGTGCCGTACTTCGCCGTCCCTCGCTACATCGAGTTTCGCGATGAACTCGCAAAGACCCCCACCGGCAAGGTCATGAAGTACCGGCTCCGCGAAGAGGGATTCACCCCGAACACGTGGGACCGAGAAGCGGCAGGCATCGCCGTTCGTCGACGACCGAAAGCGCCATAGGCATCACAGGCCGAAACGCCCGGTGACCGCGGCCGTACACCCCAACACCGTACTCAATCTCACCAGGTCGATCTCGACACGACCATCATGTCCGAATTCACACACTGAAAGGTTTCGTCATGCCCTCAACCCAAGAGAACTGGGACGTCATCATCGTCGGCGCCGGGCCGTCCGGGCTCGGCGTCGGAGCCCAGTTGGCTCACGCGGGCAAGAAGGTCCTCGTCCTGGAAAAGGAAAAGGGCTTCGGCGGAAGGGCTTCCACCTCAAGCCATGCCGGAATGACCTTCGACAACGGTCCTCACGCGCCGATGATGGCCGGCGACCTGGAGAAGATCTTCGACCGGATCGGCAAACCGGCACCTGTCATGGGCACCCAGCTCAAGAAGACCGAAGTGTGGCACGAGGGCGCGTGGGCCGACCTCAAGGACCTGTACCCCCACGGCGCGATGAAGGAACTCATCAGGGAGTTGCTCGCCACCCCACACGAGGAGACCTCCACGGAGGAGCTCAAAGACTGCCCACCGCAGCCTGGGCTTGACTCAGGAAGCGCCATGCCATCCCGCTTCGTCGCTCGAACAAGGGGCCCCCGGAGCGTGCCTCAGAGATGGATCAGTGTAAATGATCATTCACGTTTGTGATTCGCAGAAGCTCTCCGAACCCGTCCGCAAGGCCCTCGCCCGACCCATTATTGCCGCAGGATCTGCCAAATCAACCGCGCAATCCCCAGTGCCGCCTTGAGAAGACCTGTCGCCCGAAGCCTTGCGCGATGTGAATGATCGATCTACATTTGGAACACAGTGTTACCCAAGACACACCGCAACGCCGCGTCGCACGCCGGAGAACGCGTCGCACGCACGAGAAAGAGGGATACATGCCGAACCACCCGGAGACCGAGCAGCTGGTCCGCAGCTACGTGGACGCGATCGCTTCACGCGTCCTCGACGACGTGTACGCGTTCTACGACGACGACATCGTCTACGAGGACACGGCGGTCCGACAGATCTACCGTGGCCTCGAGGCCACGAAGAAGTTCTACGAGAAGTCAATGACGGCCCTGGCGGTCTCTTGGTCGGTCGACACGATCGTGTGCCACGAGTCCGGATTCGGTCTGGCCTGGGTCATGACCGGTCGGCACGAGCTGGACCTGCCGGGGATGCCGGCGACGGGCCGCACGTTCGAGGTGCCGGGCGCCTCGATCGCCGAGGTCCGGGGAGGCAAGATCGTGCACAACCGGGACTTCTGGAACAACCTCGACCTCTTGACGCAGCTCGGCTACCGGCTCACGAAGCCGAGCTGAGGCCGACCGTGAAGAACTTGCTCGGTCCGCTCGACGAAGAGCTCAACCACCAGACCTCCCGGCCCTTCCGGGTCCCTGCGACCACGGACCACCGCTTCTACGACCGCCACTGGTTCGAGCTCGTGGCGCCCCATGGCGACGTCGCGCTGATCGCGGGCATGGGATTGTTCAAGAACCTCGGCGTCGCCGACGGATTCGTGTCGGTCCAGCGAGACCGGCGGCAACACAACGTCCGTGTCTCGCGGCCGCTGGACGACCAGGTCGAGGCCTGTGTGGGTCCGCTGCGGTTCGAGATCATCGAGCCGTTCCAGACGATCCGGCTCACCCTCGATGAAGGCGACTACCCGCTGGCGTGCGACCTGACGTGGACCAGCCGGTTCCCGGCACGGTTGGAGGCACCGCACCTGGATCTCGTCGACGGCCGCATCGTGACGGACATCAGCCGGTACGACCAGTCGGGCTCGTGGACCGGGTGGATCCGCCTGGGCGAGGACACGATCCAGGCGAACGACTGGTGGGGCATCCGTGACCACTCCTGGGGTGTCCGCCCCGACATCGGCGGCTTCGAGCCGAGCCACGGTCGGCGGAAGTCGTCGACGCTGTGGTTGTGGACGTTCGCGACGACCGACGAGCTCGAGTGCCATTTCACGCTGCGGGAAGACGGCCATGGGAATCGGCTGTTCATCGACGGCTACGTGCAGCGACGCGACGATCTGGCCGCCGACCCGGTGGACGTCGTCGATGTGCAGCACGAGATCCACTTCATCGAGGGAACCCGCGACTGGGACGTGCTGACCTACCGGATCCTGCTGGAGGACGGGCAGCTGGTGACCCTCACGGCAGAGGCGTTCCAGTCCGCATGGGCGTACCGCGGCACGGGGTACGAGGGCGGCTTCGACGACGGCCGAGGAGTCGGCGTGCCGCGAGGCCACCTGGTCGAGCACGACGTGCTCGACCTGACGGTCCCGGGGCGTGTCACCCGCAATGGCGAGGGGTACCACCCCGGACACCGGGAACAGCCCGCACGGGTCCGGATCAACGGCCGGCCCGGCCAGGGGCACCTGCCCGTCATGAGCTCGGGGCACATCGAGCGGTACGGACTGGGGCGCCCCTAGCTGCCCGATCGAGGCACGCCATCGCGTCGGCAACGGGTCGGCGCATCCAACCAGAGGAACACCGAAAATGGCAGACATCAACCCCGAAGACGTCGTCCGAAGCTTCTACGCGGACTGGGACACGGACGGCTTCCGCAAGTCCTACGAGAAGCACCTGCATCCGGACGTCACCGTCGAGAACACCGGCTTTCCCGACTGGCACGGGCGCGAGTTCGTCCTGGAGATGCTCGACATCTACATAGACACCTTCCAGCGTCCTTTCGCTCGCGTCGAGCTCCACCACATCGCCTCGGTCGGCAACGTTGTGCTGACCGAGCGGACCGAGCACAACGAGAACCGCGAGACCGGCGACACCTACACCGGCAAGCTCATGACAACGTTCGTCATCGAGGACGGCCTCATCAAGCGCTGGGCGGAGTACTACGACCCGACGCCGTACAAGTTCGGCGCCGCTGTCCCCCTGGGCCAAAGTGGCTACAAGGAGCGGCACGCCAGCTGAACCCGCCGGCTCCGGTCCGCGCCCGACCCAATCGAGGAGAATCCCATGTCCTACCCGCTCACCACCCTCGCCGCCGGCGGGGCGTACTTCGAGGCGCCCCGCTGGCACGACGGCCGGTGGTGGACCTCCGACCTCTACCGTCACGCGATCTACACGTACACGCCCGAGGGCGTCGAGGAGAAGATCGTCTCGTTCGAGCACCAGCCGTCCGGACTCGGCTTCCTGCCCGACGGCAGCCTGATCTTCGTCAGCCAGGAGGACCGCACCGTGTACCGCCGCGCCAAGGACGGTTCGGTCTTGGTCCATGCCGACCTCAATCAGCACACGGACTCCGACCTCAACGACATGGTCGTCGACGAGACCGGCCGGGCGTTCGTCGGCACCTTCGGGTTTGATCCGTTCGACGACACCCGCCCGCCGGCTCCGGGCATCGTGATCCGCATCGAGCCGGACGGGTCCCATGCCGTCGCCGCCAAGGACTTGATCTTCCCCAACGGGATGGTCATCTCCCCCGACGGCCGCCTGCTGGTCGGTGAGGGCCTCGCGGGGATCTACACGTCGTTCGCGATCGGCCCCGACGGCGAGCTGTCCGATCGCCGCCCGTTCGCGACGATGTCGAAGCCGGTCTCGATGACCTCAATGATCGACCTCATGACGACGGCCGCCACCATCTTCGACGGCTGCACCGTCGATGCCGAGGGCGCTATCTGGGCTGCCGACGTCAAGGGCGCCCGATGCATCCGCATCCTCGACGGTGGTAAGATCACCGACGAGATCCCCGCGCCCGAGGGCCAGAACATCTTCGCGTGCATGCTCGGCGGCGAGGACGGTCGCACTCTTCTGTTGTGCGTCGCGCCCGGCCTCCGCGACAACGACCGGCTCGGTGACCTGGCCGCCACGCTCCGGACCACCCAGGTCGAGGTCCCGCACGCGGGCCGTCCCTGATCGCCCCCTGACACGACAGCGCCGTCCGTCCTGGGACCGGAGGGCGCTGTCGTTCCGTCTTGGCTCAGGACACGGCGGCGTGCGTCCCGAACGCCGCGTCGACGGCAGACCTCAGGAACCGCGGCCCGTGTACGAATCCCGCGATCGCCGAGGCGTAGCGCCCGGTCTGCTCGAAGTTCTGCGCCAGCCACAGGCAGCCGATGTGCCGCCACACGTGAGACCACACGGTGAAGAACCGCATGGCCGACGGGTCGGGCGCCAGGCCGCCGTGGAGCACGTAGTGGTCGATGAAGTCGTCCCACTCCATCACCGGCGTCACCGACGGGCGGATGTAGGCCAGCTCCTCAGCAGGGTTGCCGACATGGGCCGCCTCCCAGTCGACGATCGCGGTGACGCGCCCGTCGGCGACCAGCAGGTTGGAGAACGCGGCGTCTCCGTGCAGGAGCGACGGCCGCGGCGGCACGGCCGGGAGGTTGCGGCGCAACCACTCCAGAAGCGCCGCGAGGAGGGGCTGGATCGTGATGCCACGCTGGAGTAGCGTGCCTTCCTGCTTCGCGATCGTCGCCGCCAGGTCGTCCGAAGTCACCCGTGAGGAGACAGGGGTGACGATCCCGGCTGTCGGTACCTGGTGCAGGCGTGCGTAGATCTCCGCCACGTCCCGGCAGGTCTGTTCCGTCGCGCCAGCGCTGCCCCAGACATCACCGATGTTCGACCCCGCAGCCCGACGCGTCGCGAAGAACGGGCCACCGAGCGCGTTGTCCTGCGCATCGATCCACAGCGGCCGAGGGGCCGGGACGTTCGTCGAGGCGAGACTACACAGGAGTGCGTACTCGGGGGTCAGCGACCGGGCGCTGAGACCGGTCGGCACCTGACGAAGCACGAACTCCTCACTTACCCCGTCGACCGAACCCTCCACCAGGGTTGTCCTCTTGGAGAACCCCCCGTGGATCGTGTTAACCGACACGACCTCGTCACGGGCGCCGGGGAACCGGTCCCGCAGATAGGCCTCGACCTGAGCAGCCGTCAGCTCGTCCGCCGGAGGTTCTCCCTGATCCTCGGTGGTCTCCACGCCCGTCGGACGGTTCAGCAGCACGGTGCCGGCGCGATACAGCTCGTCATCAGCCGCCGGGTCACCGATCGAGGGGATCAGCCGAGCTACAGCAGACGCCGCGGCCCCGGCCTCAGGCGATCCTTCGGCGCTCAGGACCCCGGCCCCGAGGACCAGGTCACGGAGCTGCTCCAACCGGCCCGAGGTCTCGTCGTCCGGCGCGGTGTCGGCGATGTCGTGAAGCTCGGCGGCTGCGGTGTCCAGCAGCCGCTGGAGCACGGACGGGTCTGACATGGACTCTCCTTCGACGGTCCCACGAAGAACTGGGTCTCCTATGAGTGTAAATGATCATTCACAATGATGACAAGATGGGAAGGCTGAATGCCTGAAAACATAGCACTTTGTCTTCCGGCTAGCATACTCTAGACCGTGAATGATCGATCTCAATGAGAGGTGAGAAGCCATGCAGGGTGACCACGCGACACAAGTCAGAACCTTGGGCGAGAGCCGCGCAGTAGTACTGGGGGGCACCTCCGGTGTCGGGCTCGCGACGGCGCTGCGGCTGGCTCGCGCAGGCTCCCCCGAGATCGTGATCAACGGCCGTGATGCGAAACGAGGCACCGCAGCAGTCGCCGCGATCGAGTCTGCCGGGGGAACCGCCTACTTCGTGGAAGGGGACGCGGGCGATCCGGCGGACGTCGCGCGCGTCGTCGCCGAGGCCCATGATCGACTCGGCCGTATCGACGTGGCGGTGAGCGCCGTGGCCCCTCCGGGCGAGGTGTCCTTGCTCGAGAAGATCGCGGCCGACGAGATGCTCCGCATCCTCGATGCGCTCACTCGCCCCCCGCTCCTCCTGACACGAGAGGTCGTTCCGTTCATGAAGTCCGCCGGCGGCGGCTCGATCATCTCGGTAGCCTCGGATGCCGCCAAGGTCACGACCCCGGGCGAGGCTGTCGTAGGCGCGGGCATGGCGGCGATCGCGATGTTCTCCCGCACCGCAGCGATGGAAGTCAAGCGGCACGGCATCCGGGTGAACGTGCTGACTCCGTCGTTGATCTCCGGGACGCGCACCTCGGACGCCATCCTCGAGCACGACCTGGGCAGCAAGATCTTCGAGAAGGTCGCGGCCAAGGCGCAGCTCGGGGTGCCCACGGCCGACGAGGTCGCCGGCCTGATCGAGTTCCTCGCCGGCCCCGCAGCAGCCAAGATCACCGGTCAGGTCATTAGCATCAATGGCGGCATCTCCGCCGGCTGACCGAACCGGCCGGACGGTCACCCGACGTCCGGTGCGGTCAAAGAGCAGAGCGCAATTCTGTATGCCACGAAGATGGCCGAGCAGGGATTCGTGACTATGTCCCTTGACCTGTCGTTCTGGGGCGAAAGTGACCGCCAGCCCCGCAACGCTGTTTCGCCGGACATCTATGCCGAGGGTTTCAGTGCTGCAGTGGATTTCCTGCGCACACACTCGTTTGTCGACAAGGAGCGGATCGGCGCGATCGGAATTTGCGGCAGCGGCAGCTTCGTCATCAGTGCGGCCAAGATTGATTCGCGCATCAAAGCGATCGCGGCGGTCAGCATGTACGACAAGGGCGCCGCGAACCGCGACGGGCTCCGGCATTCCGTCACCCTCGAGCAGAGAAAGAACATTCTCGAGCAGGCGGCACAACAGCGCGATGTGGAGTTCGCGGGCGGTGAAACCGAATACACCGGCGGAACGCCTGAAGAGCTGACGGACCAGTCAACTGCGGTTGATCGCGAATTCTATGACTTCTACCGCACGTCCAGAGGCCATAGCCCGAACACCACAACGCATCCAACGCTCACCAGCAACGTCAAGTTCATGAACTTCTACCCGTTCGAGGACATCGAGACGATCTCTCCCCGTCCGATGCTCTTCATCGCGGGTGAGCTCGCCCATTCCAGGGAGTTCAGCGAAGAGGCCTACCGGCTTGCCGGTGAGCCCAAGGAACTGGTGATTGTTCCTGGCGCCGGTCACGTGGATCTTTACGATCGTGTCAACCTCATCCCGTTCGACAAGTTGACCGCGTTCTTCCGGAACAGCCTGAAGTGACCCAAGCGTCGCCGGGGGAGAACGCGCAGCGGTAACTGGTGATGGATCAAGGAGACGTCCATGCCGTGCCCGCGCAAGCGGTGTCAGCACACAAGCGTGGAAGGAGCCACTCATGCGTGGAGTTCTGATGGAAGCCCCCGGCGACGTTCGCGTTGAGGCGCACGCGCTGCGGCCGTTGGTGGATTCTGGGCAGGTTCAGATGGCCAATCACACCTGGTCGCGCCCCTACCTGAACCGCATGGGGCTGAGCGCAGTGGCGGACCATATCCGCCGCAATGCCGATTTCCTCACCAACACCTACGGTGTGAACGGCACCCCATACTTCCGACCGCCCCAGGGCGCTCACAACGCAGACTTCGACCGGGTGGCCGCCGATCTTGGGTACACCACGGTCACGATGTGGAGCGGCGACGTCGGCGATCGACTCCTCAAAGGAATAGCGCACGTTCGGAATACGTCCACTCCGCCAGCAAGATGCGGAGTGACTGTTTACATGCTGCCGGTTGGGAAGCTATGCCGGTCAATAGAATTCGATGGGCGACGTTGAAGCGCCGTCCCGCAAAGCTCACCCTGTCACAACGGAGCTGGGGGCACCGAGTGCCGTCACTGGCTCCTCGGTTGCCAGTGACCGCTGTCGTTCTAGCGCTCGGTCGAGAACACCAGGCGGAACTTGCCGATCTGCACCTCGTCGCCGTTGAGCAGCACCGCCGACTCCACCACCGCCCGAACCTCCCCAGCTGGCGGCGCTGGCGGCAGGTCCCGATGAATAGGTCGTCGATCGTGCTTACGCAGAAGATCGTCGCAGCGCCTCCACACGATGGCCCCAGGCATGGCTGGTGGTGTCGGATGGAGGCTGCGTCGTGATCACGGTCGGTAGCGACCCCGATAGTCGCGATAGCAGGCTTCATCGCCGTCTGAAACAAGCGCTGGGTGATCAGAGCACGCTCGCCAACACGTCATAGGGCCCCACGGCTATCGGGTGCCGCCGACTTCTGCGATGATGCAGAACGACATCGTCTCGGTAACCGGGTCGATCTTGCAGCGGGTCCGCCGTTTCAGCGGGCGCTGGCGGGAGCGGGAGGGAGTCGTCATGTCCGCTATGAGGAAGGCCGCGATCATCGCGGTGGGCACCGTGGCGACCGGTCTGTATCTCGCGGTTCCTACTGGTGCCGACCCCGGCTTCGACCCGTGTCGCGGTACTGCCGTGTTCGTCTGCGGCCTGGTCCCCTCAATGCCTGATCTGGACAACGATGTTGATCTCACGCAAGATCCCGGCGCCCTGAACAACGGGCAAAGCCCCGGCAATCAACCCGGTGCCGGCCTTGGCGGCGGTTAGGGTGCCTTCGCCACCGCGGCACCTAGGACTTGCTCAGTCGCCAAAAGCAGTTTCCGTCAGGCCGGCGGGCGCGTCTCCGAGAATGGGTCGCTAACGCCCAAATCGGTCTGCGTCGTCAACGGTCCTTTCGGTGGACTGCGGTGCCGAAAGCCCAACAACGTTTGGTGGCAGACGGGCAGCACGCCCCATGACCGACGCGAGCTGCACGCGCGTCCGGGTGGAATGATTCAATTGTCAATCGGAGTTGTGCTGGCCGCCCGAGTCGAGTGAACGGCCGCCCGAGCGGCGCCCTAGCCTGAACGAATGAGCCTGCCGCAACGCGAGGGCCGCGATCTTGCGTCCGTCAAGCCCGATCAAATTCTGTATGCGGAGGATCTGGCCGTCGGAGACTGGATGGACTTGGGCCCCGTCGAAGTGACGCGCGACGAAATCATTGACTTTGCACGGCGTTTCGACCCGCTACCCATCCACATCGATGGAACCGACTCACCGTTCGGCGATGTGATCGCCAGCGGCATGCACACATTAGCGTTGTTCGCGAGCATCTCTTCACCCAGATTCATGAGCCGACTGGCCTTGGTGGCGGGCAAGGGGTTCGAGCGAATGCGACTGCCGCATCCCGTTCGTCCCGGCTCGGTGCTCGCCGGATCGCTTCAGGTCGTCGAGGTCAGGATGGGTTCGCGAAAGGCCGATGTGCACTGTCTTTACGAGATGGTGGATCAAAACGGCGACCTGGTGATGACGATGGTGGGCATCCAGGTCGTTCGCCGCCGGCACCCCGTCTCCGACTGAACCTCCCCAGCGCAACATCGACGGATATCAAACCTGAGTCACAGCGCGCCGTCAGGCGCTAACCTACGCCATGAGGTCGTGTGGATGCCGTCACCGAGGGCAGGAATGACGACCTCGTGGAACGCCGCCTCCGCTTCGGTCGTCACGGTGAACCCCACCGGCACCGGAAACCCGGCCTGCGCGCAGCGCCCGAGGTTGATCGCCTTACCATCGACCAGCTCTTCTCGTCCGAACCCGCCTCGTCGAAGCGGAGGACAATGTTCATCGCGCATCCCCCTACATGATGTGAGTGCCAACGATCACTCTCATGGGCCGTTCCCCGGCGTCATGGCCGACGCTCCCCTCCTTAAAGCTGCACTCATGCAGCCATGACCTCCCGTCCGGCTGCGCCAGCGGACTTCCGCGCAGATCCGCGCACTGGCCGAAGCCCGCCCAACCGTCGTGGGCGAAACGCACCGCACCTGCCCACACTTGTTGAGCCGGAGTGTAACTGGCAGCCCAGTCGAGTCTGAGTCGACCAGTTCGGATTCTTCGTTCGCCCCGGACGTGGCGCCTCGGGGCGCCAAGACGAAGTGGACTGCGCAGCGCCCGCGCAGGACGCTCGACCGGGGCTGTGATCGAGCCCGCCACGGGATGCCTCCCTTGAAGGACGAATGTGTGTAACGATCGTTCAGACATCAGTGCAGACATTGTCGGGGCATTCGAAGGGACTGCGCGTCGCACGGCTAATACTGGAAACGTGGAGTGTTATGGACAACCGGTACTTTCCGTTAGAGGTTGTTGCCGTCATGCTCGCTTTGGGACTGACGCTTACGGTCGCCGACTTCCGGCGCGCCGCCACGATGCGGCGGCCGCTGGCGGTTGCACTGATCTGTCAAACGACGCTGCTACCAGCTCTGTGCCTGTTGATCGCCGAAACCCTAAATCTTCCAGGGAATCTAGCGGTCGGGCTCATGCTCATGGCCGCCACTCCGGGCGGGTTGACGGCGAACATCCTTAGTCATTTGTTCAACGGAGACTTGGCGCTGAATCTCACGCTGACTGCAATCAACGCGGTGCTGTCGATCGTCGCATTGCCAGCAATATTGGCGTTTTCGATGACCTGGTTCCTCGGAGAAGGACGGTTCATACCGCTACAGGTAGACAAGTTCTTCGCTGTGTTCGGGCTGGTGCTCATACCTACGGCGGTCGGCGTTGCCGTCCGCCACCGCTTGCCGGAACTCGCCCGGCGAGTTCAGAGGCCAGTCAGAATAGCTGCCGCGGTGTTGTTGGTAGTCATCGCCGCAGCGGCGATCGGCGGAGCCTGGAAAACGCTATGGCACAACATTGGCGTGCTGAGCGGCGCCGTCATCAGCTTGTGCGCTGTCAGCTTAACCGTCGGCTATCTCGCGCCGCGCTGGATGCGTCTCGCTCCACGACAGGCCATTGCCATGAGCCTCGAGATCGGCATGCACAACGGCGTGGTGGCGATGGGCGTGGCACTGAGTCCACAGCTACTGGACAACGCCGAAATGGCGATCCCAGCAGCTGTTTACGGCGTTATAGCACCATTTGTCGCCGTGTCGTTCATCTTCGCCGTTCGCCGACTGGACCCTTCGCACCGCAATTCCGGCCCGTCCCGCATGCCCCCTGATGATCTGCCCGCACCGTTCAACGACGCGCGGTGAGACCCCAACGCCGAGCCATCACCCCTAATATCGCAGCTTCCAAAGGATTCAAGCCAGTTCACCGCCACAACTGCCGTTGCCCATACATCGACGCACCGGCCGGACATCCCGCTACCAGCAGCGGCAGGGCTGAGCAACCCTCATCGGGCGGAGTGCTCCGCGATGCGGTACAGTCTAGACCGACCGGCTATGGAACTTAAGTTCCGTCGTGGGCGCGGCCGGCAAGTCGACTTGATTGACACGTGTGCCGACAACTCAGTTGGCGTCGCGCGGCGCTCGGCGGTGACCGGACGGTGAGGAGATAGCGGGTGTATCGCCTGTTCAAGAAGGCGTGGATGCCACTACTTCTTGTCGTCGTTATCGCACTCGGCTCCTATATCGTCCTTCGCGTCCGCGATAGTTTCGGTGCCAATGCCGCTGTCGCTAGAGGCGATGTGAATGCCGATACGAAGCCGTTCAATCCCAAGCACATCACCTACGAAATCACGGCACCATCGGGCGGTACTGCCAACGCCAATTATCTGGATGAGAACGGCCAACCCCATCTCATCGAGAACGCCCCACTGCCTTGGTCGTACACCATCGTGACGACCCTGCCGTCGATGTCGGCCAACATCGTCGCCCAAGGCGTCGCCGGCATGCACAACCTTCGATGCCGGGTCATCGTCGATGGCCAAGTCCGCGACGACCGTAGCTCCGATGAATTCGAACCTTTCATCTACTGCTTGGTGAAATCGGTATGAGCAACCAACCTGGACAAGCCTCTCGCTCCCGCATCGCCCGCCTGATCCGAATCCTGGCGTTGCCGATCATTCTGTTTTGGCTCCTCCTCGCGCTCGGCACGACGCTGTTCACACCGTCACTTGGCGAGGTAGCGGGGAAGCACTCGGTGCCCATGACGCCGAGGGAGGCGCCGGCGTTCAAGGACATGATGAACATCGGCCACAAGTTCCAGGAGTTCGATACCGACTCCACGGCGATGGTCGTGTTGGAAGGCGACGACAAGCTCGGCGACAGCGCGCACGAGTTCTACAACAAGATCGTCGCGAAACTCAAGGCCGACAAGCACGTACAGAACGTCCAGGATTTCTGGAGTGACCCGTTGACCGCGGCCGGCTCCCAAAGCCCGGACGGCAAGGCCGCCTACGTGCAGGTCTTCCTCGATGGCGCTCAGGGCACCACCCCCAGCCACAAGTCGGTCGCCGCGGTCCGCAAGATTGTCGCCGACGTGCCGGCCCCGCCGGGGGTCAAGGCCTATGTGGCCGGCAACACGGTGCTCAACACCGACACACTCATCGCCGCGCACAACAGCATGGAGCTGATGACGACTGTCACGATCGGTGTCATCTTCGTGATGTTGCTTTTCATCTACCGGTCGCTGAAGAACGCGCTCCTTGCGTTGGTACTGGTCCGCTTCCAGCTCTATGCCGCAGAAGGGGTGGTGGCCACTGCCGGCAATCTGAACATCATCGGCCTCACCCCGTACGCCGTCAGCATGGTCACCATGCTGACCATTGCTACGGGGACCGACTATTTTATTTTCCTGTTGGGCCGCTACCACGAAGCGCGGTCCCGTGGCGAAGATCGAGAACAGGCGTACTACACCGCCTACGACGGCGTAGTGCACGTCATCCTGGGTTCGGGTCTGACGATCGTGGGCGCCTGCCTGTGCCTGACCGCGACCCGGCTCCCGTATTTCCAGACCATGGGAGTGCCGTGCGCGATCGCCTTGGTTGTCACGATGCTGGCAGGCCTGACACTTGCGCCGGCGTTACTCGTGGTCGCGTCGAGGTTCGGTTTCTTCGATCCGAAGCGTGAGGTTTCGGAACGGGGCTGGCGCAAAATCGGCACCGTCGTGACCAGGTGGCCGAAGCCGATTATCGTCGTGACTTCCTTTGTCGCGGTGATCGGTTTCGTCAGCCTGGCGACCTATGTCCCGAGTTACAACGACAAGAAATACACCCCTGCGGACATCGCGGCGAACGTCGCGCAGACAGCAGCCGAGCGGCATTTCACCCCGGCGCGCATGAATCCGGAATTGCTGATGGTCGACGCCGGCCACGATGTGCGCAATCCCGCGGACATGCTGATCATCGACAGGATCGCCAAGGCCGTCTTCCATGAACGCGGCATCGGGCGGGTGCAGACCATCACCCGGCCGCTGGGGGCGCCGATCGAGCACAGTTCGATCCCGTTCCAGATTGCGATGCAAAATTCGGCCACGCTACAGACGGCCAAGTTCAATAACGACAACACCGCGCAAATGCTCGAACAGGCAGACGAACTGAGCAGAACCGTCGCCATCATGGAGCACATGTACGGCGTCATGAAAGACGTCACGGCGACCACGCACAGCATGGTCGGCAGAACGCACGACATGGTCGACACCACCAACGAGCTGCGCGACCACATCGCGGATTTCGACGACTTCTTCAGACCGATTCGCAGCTATTTCTATTGGGAAAAGCACTGTTTCGACATTCCCGTCTGCTGGACTTTACGATCCCTTTTCGATGCGCTCGATGGCATCGACCAGATTTCGGAGCAACTGACCGGGCTCTCCGGCGATCTCGACCGTCTCGACAAGTTGATGCCTCAACTGCTGGTGGATTTCCCGAAAATGATCGACTCGATGAAGAGGATGCGCGACTTCATGCTGTCGACCCACAGCACGATGGCCGGCATCCAGGCACACATGCAGGAGGGCGCTGAGGGCGCGACCCTGATGGGGCAGTACTTCGACGAAGCCAAGAATGACGACTCGTTCTACCTGCCGCCAGAAGTCTTCCAAAACCCCGACTTCAAACGCGGCCTGAAAATGTTCGTCTCGCCCGACGGCACGGCCGTCCGGTTCATCATCACCCACCAGGGCGACCCCGCCTCGGTGGAAGGCATCCAGCACGTCCAGGGAATCAAGCAGGCGGTTGCCGACGCCATTAAGGGCACTCCGATGGAGTCCGCGAAGGTGTCACTGGCTGGCACCGCATCGATGTACAGCGACATGCAGAACGGGGTCATCATCGACCTGACGATCGCCGGCATGGCCACCCTGATCTTGATCTTTTCGATCATGCTGCTGATCACCCGGAGTTTGGTGGCCGCCCTGGTGATCGTTGGTACGGTGCTGGCCTCGCTGGGCACTGCGTGCGGTCTGTCCGTGCTGCTCTGGCAGGACATCCTTGGGCTGGGCCTGCAATGGATCGTGCTACCGCTGACGGTCATCATCCTGCTGGCAGTGGGGTCCGACTACAACCTGCTGTTGGTCTCCCGGCTGAAGGAAGAAATCCCAGCCGGCCTCAACACCGGCATCATCCGGGGCATGGGCGCCTCCGGCCGGGTGGTCACCGCGGCCGGCCTCATATTCGCCGCAACCATGGCGTCGATGATCGTGAGCGACCTGCGGGTGATCGGGCAGTTCGGCACCGCGATCGGGCTGGGACTGCTCGTAGACACGTTTATCGTGAGAGCCTTCATGACACCGGCGATCGCCGCCGCTCTGGGCCGCTGGTTCTGGTGGCCGCTGAACACCTTCCGCATGAAGAAGGATGCCCCAGAGCCAGAGAGGGACACCGCGCCCATCCCAGAACTGGCTAGGGTCTAGCGCTCACCGTTCGCATCGGTATCTGGCACGCTCTCGGTTAGAAACGGTGACATTCATCGGATCGGAGTTCACGGCAGGCAAGGGCATATGAGCGAGATGGAATCGAAGCTTCGCCAACGCACGGTTGGCCGGCTGGACCGATCCCGTGATCCCGCGATCCTCAACGCGGCTCTCGCCGCACTGACCGAGAACGGGTACGACGCGACAAACATGGACGACATTGCCGCGCGCGCCGGCGTCGGCAAGGCCGCAATTTACCGGCGGTGGTCATCGAAAGCAGCGTTGATCACCGACGTTCTCGTCTACTGGCGGCCTGATCTGTGCACCGACGATGCGCCCGACACCGGCAGCTTGCCTGGCGACATCGAAGCCCTCATCGAGCGCGCGGCGCGCAATGATAACGAGTTGATCACTAACGACCTAGTGCTCCGCGTCGCCCTGGCAGCCACCCGCGACCCCCAGCTCGCCACGGCTCTCGACGATCTGATGCTGCAAAGGGGCGGACGCATAATCTCTACTATTCTGGCCCGCGCCGCAGCCCGCGGTGAAATCGCCGCTGACCGCGACTGGTCCCTGGTGGCCGACGTACTCACCGCGATGAGCCTGCTACGAGTACTCAGCGGACAAACCGTTGATGCGGGTTTCATGCGACAAGTCATCGATACACTCGTTCTCCCCGCACTGTCCACCTAGAGCTGTTTGACACACGCTCGAACGCCGAGTGCATCACGTTTTCTCGGCAGTGAACCTTGAGGTTTATCGTCTTGGTGGCACCTGAGCAGGCCAGCACGAACTTTGATGCTCGCCGGGATTGCTGAAAAAGTCCCTGATCGAACCCGGTCGGATTTTTCCAGGCGCAGACGCACATTTCGGCCATGCCGCGCCCAGCGCGATGGTGTACGAGTCGGGCCATCGCATGACCTTCGCTGTGCAGTCTAGGTTCGTGAGTTTGTCTCCGAAATAGTCGGATCGGAATCAGATGGTCAGCCGACGGACCATCGCTTGCGCATCCGTCGGGGATTGGCGAGGCCACGGCGCTCTAGGCTAGTGGTCTGTCGGTGAATTAGTA
>Ga0318573_10000120_pt1 | contig 26031 bp, 24 predicted proteins | sample GRESIP089b5f21_FD_202515 | JGI IMG/M metagenome (GOLD analysis project Ga0318573, IMG submission 202515) | Tropical soil microbial communities from Luquillo Experimental Forest, Puerto Rico - GRE.SIPMG.089b5f21 | ecosystem: Environmental > Terrestrial > Soil > Tropical forest > Bulk soil... | reverse complement strand
GCAAAGGCTCGGTGATGCGTCTCGGCGACGAGATGCGTCAGCCGATCTCGGTCATCCCGACCGGATCCATCGCACTGGACGTGGCCCTGGGCATCGGCGGCCTGCCACGCGGCCGGGTCGTGGAGATCTACGGACCGGAGTCCTCGGGTAAGACCACCGTCGCGCTGCACGCGGTGGCCAACGCCCAGGCCGCCGGCGGCGTCGCGGCGTTCATCGACGCCGAGCACGCCCTGGACCCCGATTACGCCAAGAAGCTTGGCGTCGACACCGATTCGCTGCTGGTCAGCCAGCCCGACACCGGTGAACAGGCGCTGGAGATCGCCGACATGCTGATCCGCTCCGGCGCGCTGGACATCCTGGTCATCGACTCGGTGGCGGCCCTGGTGCCGCGCGCCGAACTCGAAGGCGAGATGGGGGACAGCCACGTCGGCCTGCAGGCCCGGCTGATGAGCCAGGCGCTGCGGAAAATGACGGGCGCGCTGAACAATTCGGGAACCACGGCGATCTTCATCAACCAGCTCCGCGAAAAGATCGGGGTGATGTTCGGCAGCCCCGAAACCACAACGGGCGGAAAGGCTTTGAAGTTCTACGCGTCGGTGCGCATGGACGTGCGCCGGATCGAGACGCTCAAGGACGGCACCAACGCGGTCGGGAACCGCACCCGGGTCAAGGTCGTCAAAAACAAGGTGTCGCCGCCGTTCAAGCAGGCCGAATTCGACATCCTCTACGGCAAGGGCATCAGCAGGGAGGGTTCGCTGATCGACATGGGCGTGGATCAGGGCTTCATCCGCAAGTCCGGTTCCTGGTTCACCTACGAGGGCGAACAGCTCGGCCAGGGCAAGGAGAACGTCCGCACCTTCCTGATGGAAAACGCCGACGTGGCCAACGAGATCGAGAAGAAGATCAAGGAGAAGCTTGGCATTGGTGCCGTGGTGACCGATGACGACATCCTGCCCGCCCCCGTCGATTTCTGAGCCATCTCGCGAAGAGCAGGCGCGGGCGTTGTGCCTGCGCCTGCTCACCGCGAGATCGCACACTCGGGCCGAGTTGTCCGGCCAGCTATCCAAACGCGGATACCCGCACGAAGTCAGCGCTCGCGTGCTCGACCGGCTGGCCGCCGTTGGCCTGGTGGACGACACCGAATTCGCCGAACAATGGCATTCCCGGCGGGCAAACGCCAGAAAGAGCAAGCGCGCCTTGACCGCCGAGTTGCAGAACAAAGGTGTCGACAACGACGTGATCACCACGGTGCTGGGCGGGCTCGAGGCCGGCGCCGAGCGAGACCGCGCCGAGCAGTTGGTGCGGGCCAAGCTGCGGCGGGAGACGCTGGGCAAGGACGACAGGCGAGTGGGGCGCAGGCTGGTGGCGATGTTGGCGCGCCGCGGGTACAGCCAGACGCTGGCGTCCGAGGTTGTCCTCGCCGAGCTGGCGGCCGAGCGGGAGCGTCGGCGGGTCTGACACGCTGCGGGTTCATCCGGTGGGTCCGCGTCGCCGTACCATGGCCCCGTGACTTCGATGGTGGCGCGAGAGGCCGTGGCGGGTGGCGCCGCGCTGGTGCGCACCTATCAAGTCCGCACCTACGGCTGTCAGATGAATGTCCACGATTCCGAGCGATTGGCGGGCCTGCTTGAAGCCGCCGGCTACCGGCGGGCCGCTGACGGCGCCGATGCCGACGTGGTGGTCTTCAACACATGCGCGGTCCGTGAGAATGCCGACAACAAGCTGTACGGCAACCTCAGCCACCTGGCGCCGCGCAAGCGCGGCAATCCCGACATGCAGATCGCCGTGGGCGGCTGCCTGGCCCAAAAAGACCGGGACGCGTTGCTGCGCAAGGCGCCGTGGGTCGATGTCGTCTTCGGCACCCACAACATCGGATCGCTGCCCACGCTGCTCGACCGGGCCCGGCACAACAAGGTCGCCCAGGTGGAAATCGCCGAGGCGCTGCAACAGTTTCCGTCGTCGCTGCCGAGCGCCCGCGAATCCGCGTACGCCGCGTGGGTTTCCATCTCAGTCGGGTGCAACAACAGCTGCACCTTCTGCATCGTCCCGTCGCTGCGGGGCAAGGAGGTCGACCGCAGCCCGGCCGACATCCTGGCCGAGGTGCGGTCGCTGGTGGACGACGGCGTGCTCGAAGTCACCCTGCTGGGCCAGAACGTCAACGCCTACGGGGTTTCCTTCGCCGACCCGGCGTTGCCGCGCAATCGTGGCGCCTTCGCCGAATTGCTGCGCGCGTGCGGACGGATCGACGGGCTGGAACGGGTGCGGTTCACCTCGCCGCATCCGGCCGAGTTCACTGACGACGTCATCGAGGCGATGGCGCAGACCCCGAACGTCTGCCCGGCCTTGCACATGCCGCTGCAGTCGGGATCCGACCGGGTGCTGCGCGCGATGCGGCGGTCCTACCGCGCCGAGCGCTATCTGGGCATCATCGATCGGGTCCGGGCGGCCATGCCGCAGGCGGCCATCACCACCGATCTGATCGTCGGATTTCCCGGCGAGACCGAAGAGGACTTCGCCGCCACCCTCGATGTGGTGCGGCAGGCCCGGTTCGCGGCTGCGTTCACCTTCCAGTACTCCAAGCGGCCCGGCACGCCCGCAGCCGAACTCGACGGGCAGGTGCCGAAAGCCGTTGTGCAGGAATGCTACGAGCGACTGGTCGACGTGCAGGAACAGATCTCGCTGGAAGGCAATCGCGCCCTCATCGGGCGGACTGTCGAATTGCTGGTCGCCACCGGTGAAGGACGCAAGGACACTCGCACGGCGCGCATGACGGGACGGGCACGTGACGGCCGGCTGGTGCACTTCGCCTTGAACCAAGGCGGACAGCGGGTGCGGCCCGGCGACATCGTCACGACGACGGTCACCGAAGCCGCGCCGCACCATCTCATCGCGGACGCGGGCATCCTGACCCATCGCCGCACGCGGGCGGGTGACGCGCATGGCGCCCGACAGCGCCCGGGCGGCATCGGTCTTGGCATGCCAACCCTTGGGCCGTCCGTCGATCCCGCAGAACCCCCCGCACCCCTTGGATGTGCCCGATGAAAAAGGAACACACGGACCTCGACGGTTTACGGACCGAAATCGACGCCGCAGAACGTCGGATAGCGCGTGAGATCGAGCCCGGCGCGAGGGCTGTCGTTGTCGCAATTTTGGTGTTCGTGTTGCTCGGTTCGTTCGTCCTGCCGCACACCGGCGATGTGCGGGGATGGGACGTGCTGTTCAGCACCCACGGCGCCGGCGCTGCCGCGCTGGCCCTGCCTTCGCGGGTGTTCGCCTGGTTGGCGCTGGTGTTCGGCGTCGGCTTCTCGATGCTGGCGTTGATGACACGGCGTTGGGCGCTCGCCTGGGTCGCGCTGGCTGGGTCGGCGATCGCGGCCGCCGCCGGGCTGTTGGCCGTGTGGTCGCGCCAGACCGTGGCCGCCGGGCACCCCGGCCCGGGGGTGGGGCTGTTCGTCGCGTGGATCACCGTGATCCTGTTGGCGTTTCACTGGGCCCGCGTGGTGTGGTCGCGCACCGTCGTGCAACTCGCGGCCGAGGAGCAGCGGCGCCGTGCCGCCGCGGAGCAGCAGTCGATGACGCTGCTGGACAGCCTCGACGACGAGACCGGTCCGGACAATCCCGACGGTCCCGGCAAAGACTAGGGTTTGCGGGTCAGCGCCTCAGCAGCCGCTTCGGCCCATTGCCGCCACTGCTCGGCGTTGGCCCTGGCCTCTTCGGCTTCCTTGGTCCGGCCGGCGGCGGCCGCCTTCTGAGCCTGCTGTTCGTACTGCTCGGCACGGGTGCGGAACTGCTCGGCCCGCGCCTGGGCCTGGGGATCGGACCAGTCCGCGTCGCCGGCGTCGCGCACCTTCTTCTCGACCGCGCGCAGCCGCCGCTCCAACTCGGCGGACCGTTCCCGCGGCACTCTGCCGATGCCATCCCACTTGTCGGCGATGGACCGCAGGGCGGCCCTGGCCGCGTCGAGGTTGCTGGTATCCAGCTTTTCCGCCTCTGCCAGCAGCGCCTCTTTGGCGGTGGCGTTGGCCCGCAACTCCGTGTCCTTTTCGGCCGTCGCGGCGTTACGGGCCGTGAAGAACGAGTCCTGGGCGGCCTTGAATCGGCGCCACAGGGCATCGTCGACATCTCTGGTCGCTCGTCCGGCGGCCTTCCATTCGGTGAGCAGCTTCCGGAATTCCGCGCTGGTCGCCGTCCAGTCCGTCGAATCGGACAACTCCTCCGCCTGCTCGCAGAGCCGTTCCTTCGCCTGCCGAACCCCCGATCGCTCCCGATCCAGCTCGGCGAAATGAGATCCCCGCCGCCGGTTGAAGGTCTCCCGGGCCGCCGAATAGCGCTTCCACAACGCGTCGTCGACTTTCCGGTCCAGGCCTGTGATCGTCTTCCACTCGTCGAGGATTGCGCGCATGCGGTCACCGGCGGTTTTCCACTGAGTCGAGTTTGCGGCCAGGTCTTCGGCCTCGGCGGCCAGCGCCTCCTTGCGGGCGGACTGCGAGGCCCGATGCTCCTCGCGCCGGGAGCGGTCCGCGGCGACGCTGGCGTCGGCGAGTTCGAGGAGGCTGGCCAGCCGGCCCGCGAGCGCGTCGACATCGCCCAGCACGTGTGCCGTCGGCAACGTCTCGGCCAGCGTGGACGCGTTGACCTTGATCTTGCGGGCGTCTCCGGTCCCCGCCGCCAGCCGCTCCTCCATGAGCGTGATCTCGGTGCTTAGATCGTCGAATCGGCGGCCGAAGTGCGCAAACGCGGCTTCACGGTCGCCGGCCTGCCAGGAGCCGATGACCCGCTCGCCGGCCGAGGTGATCAGCCACACTGTGCCGTCGTCGTCGACGCGTCCGAACCGGTGTGGATTGCTGGGCGGGTGCGCTGTCACCGGAAGGGCGGCGGATCGTGGCGTCGGCCGGGGGCCGGGACGCGGTCCCGGGCGTGGCGCCTGCTTGGGTGAATCGTTGCTGTGGGGCTCGTCAGCCGTCATGCCGCTCGTCACCTACCCTTCGCGCGGGGGTGTCCCGCGCACCTGCCGCGCGTAGCGGCACCCGTACGGTCGGAAAGCCTGGTGCGGCCTTGCCGCCATCGCCAGCTGCTCCCAACCGGTTCCAACAGTATTCAAGCAGCTTGGCGGGCGGCGCGCGCCCAGGTGGATAACAGTTCGATCCCACCGTTGCTCGGAGCATATGGTGCCGCCGCGTAGCCCGGTACGGTGACGGGACGAGGTGTTACGTCTGTTACCGGTGGGGCCGAAGGGAGATCGCAACAGCGAAGGTGGATTTCGCGTGATCGGTACGCGATCGGGGCCGGACACAGCTGCGGCGCGGGTTTTATCAAGGCGGCACACAGCTGCGCCATAGACTTTTAGAGTAAGTGTTGATGGGCCGCCGCGGCCGCGGGGTCGAGACCGTGGGCCCCGTCCCGCTGCGGTGGTCGATTAACTGCAATCAAACAGAACGTGTACTACAGCTCTCAGGGGGACGCTGGTCGGAACGCTGGTGAGGGGGTCCCGATGTCGAAAGTGGAAGTCGCGGCGCTGATTGCCTTGTGCGCTGCGCTGGCCTCCGCGGTCGGCGACGTGATCCGCCAGCGCTCCGCGCACGAGATCACCGACAAAAAAGTCGGCCACCTTGAGCTGTTCCGCATGTCCTTACGCGACAAGCGCTGGTGGCTGGGCGGACTGGCGGCGATCGTCAATTACAGCCTGCAGGCCGGGGCCCTGGCATGGGGCTCGGTGGTGCTGGTGACGTCGCTGCAGGTGACCGCGCTGCTGTTCGCCCTGCCGATCCACGCGCGGCTGACCCATCACCGGGTAACGCGCTGGGAATGGGCTTGGGCGGTCGTACTGGCCGGGGCACTGGCGATGGTCATCATCGTCGGCCACCCGACGTCCGGCCATGAGCGGGCGCCGATATCGACATGGCTCATCGTGGCCCTGGTGATGGGCCCCGCATTGGTGTTATGTGTGCTGGCGGCGCGGATCTGGCACGGTCGTCCCGTAGCGGCGGTGCTGCTGGCGCTGGTCGCAGGTTCGTCCTTGGCGCTGTTCGCGGTGCTGACCAAGGGAGTCGTCGAGGTGGGCGAACACGGCCTCGGTGCGATGCTGCGCGCGCCGGAGTTCTTTCCCTGGTTACTCGCGGCTTTGTGCGGAATGATCTTCCAGCAGTCCGCCTTCCGTGCCGGCGCGCTGACCGCCTCACTGCCGACGATGACCGTGTGCAAGCCCGTGATAGCCGGTGTGCTGGGGGTTACCGTGCTCGGCGAGACGCTTAGAGCCGAAGGCCCCGCGGCGCTTGTGCTGGTCTCGGCGGTGGCCCTGGTCATCATCGCAACGGTTGCGCTGGCCCGCGACGAGGCCGCCTCGATAGAGGCCGAAACCGAGCATGACACGCAAACCAGCGTCCCCCCCGGTGCGCCGCCCGAGCTCGTGGCCGGTGAAGATTCCCGGGCCGGGTGACGCTTTCGTCGCTTAGGGGAGTGACGCTCTCCTTAATCCCCGAGCGGACAAGACGTTAGTTTGGTGGCGTGCTGAGCGCCATCGCGATCGTTCCCTCCGCGCCGGTGCTGGTTCCCGAACTCGCGGGAGCGGCCGCCGCCGAGGTGGCCGATGTGACCGCGGCGGTGCTGGCGGCGGCCGCGTTGTTGCCGTCGCGTTGGCTGGCCATCGGAACGGGCCGGGCAGACGAGGTATTGGGCCCCGATGGCCCGCACTCCGAGGGCACCTTCGCGGGCTTCGGCGCCGACGTCCGGGTGCGGCTCTCGCCGCAGGCTCTTGGCGGCGCCGAGCCGCCGGCCGAGCTCCCCCTGTGCGCACTGCTGGCCGCCTGGGTGCGGGGCCGGGCCCGGCCCGAAGCCAGCGTGCAGGTGCGTGTCTACCGCGGTGACCATGACGCCGGCACCGCGGTGGCCCGCGGCAGGCAATTGCGCATCGAGCTCGACCGGGAGCCCGATCCGATCGGCGTGCTGGTCGTGGCCGACGGCGCGAACACGCTGACACCGGCCGCGCCCGGCGGCTATGACCCGGGCGACGCCGACGCGCAACTGGTCCTGGACGATGCGCTGGCAAACGGCGACGTCGCCGCCCTGACCCGGCTGCCACCGCAGATCCTGGGGCGGGTCGCATTTCAGGTGCTGGCCGGTCTGGCCGAGCCGGGGCCGCGATCGGCCAAAGAGCTGTACCGGGGGGCACCCTACGGCGTGGGCTACTTCGCCGGCGCCTGGCAGCCATGAGACCACTGGCGATTATCGGGCCCACCGGTACCGGCAAGTCGCAACTGGCGCTCGATGTCGTCGAGCGACTCGGCGGCGAGGTCGGCGCGGAAATCGTGAACGCCGACGCGATGCAGCTGTATCGCGGTATGGACATCGGCACGGCCAAGCTGCCCGTCGACGCGCGCCGCGGCATTCCGCATCATCAGCTCGACGTCCTGAACGTGACCGAGACCGCGACCGTCGCCCGCTATCAGCGGGCCGCCGCCGCGGATGTCGAAGCGATCGCGGCCGGCGGCGCGGTGCCGGTGATAGTGGGCGGTTCGATGCTCTACGTGCAGTCGCTGCTCGACGACTGGTCGTTTCCGGCGACCGATCCCGCGGTGCGGGCGCGCTGGGAGCAGCGGCTCGCCGAGGTCGGGGTGGGCCGGTTGCACGCCGAGCTGGCACGCCGTGACCCCGAGGCGGCCGCGGCGATCCTGCCTACCGACGGCCGGCGGACGGTCCGCGCCCTTGAAGTCGTCGAGCTCACCGGGCGCCCGTTCGCCGCGTCCGCGCCGCGCATCGGCGCTCCGCGCTGGGACACCGCAATCGTCGGCTTGGACTGCGACACAACGGTTCTCGACCAGAGATTGGCGCGGCGCACCGACGCGATGTTCGATCAGGGCCTGGCCGACGAGGTACGCGCCCTACTGGACGAGGGCCTGCGCGACGGGGTCACCGCCTCGCGCGCCCTGGGCTACGCCCAGGTACTGGCGGCGCTCGACGCCGGCGGCGGGCCGGATGAACTGTGCGACGCGCGGGAGCAGACCTACCTGGGCACCCGGCGCTACGTGCGGCGGCAGCGGTCGTGGTTTCGTCGTGACCACCGGGTGCATTGGCTCGACGCCGAGGGCGTCGGACTCGTCGACGGCGCGCTGCGGGCCTGGCGCCAAGTACCCTGAACTGGTGATCTTCGCGAAGGGACACGGCACCCAGAACGACTTCGTGCTGTTGCCCGACCTCGACGCCGGGCTGGTGCTCACCACCGCGCGCGTAGCCGCGGTGTGCGACCGGCGCCGGGGATTAGGCGCCGACGGGGTGCTGCGGATCACCACTGCGGGCGCCGCCGTGACGGCCGGTGTGCTCGAGCGCCTGCCCGACGGCGTAGACGCGAGCGACTGGTACATGGACTACCGCAACGCCGACGGGTCGACGGCGCAGATGTGCGGCAACGGCGTGCGGGTGTTCGCGCACTATCTGCGGGCCAGCGGCTTGGAGTCCCGGGACGAGTTCGTCGTCGGATCACTGGCCGGCCCGCGGCCGGTCACCCTGCACCACGTCGACGAGACCAACGCCGATGTCGCCGTCGACATGGGCAAGGCCAACCGGCTCGGCACGGGCGAGGCAGTAGTCGGCGGCAGGCGGTTTACCGGCCTGGCGGTGGACGTGGGCAATCCGCACCTGGCGTGCGTGGATCCGCGGCTGAGCAGCGAGGAGTTCGCGGCCCTGGACGTGGCCGCGCCGGTGCAGTTCGACCGTGGCCAGTTCCCGGACGGCGTCAACGTGGAAGTGCTCACCGCCCCCGTTGCCGGAGCGGTGCGGATGCGAGTCCACGAACGCGGGGTGGGCGAGACCCGCTCGTGCGGTACCGGGACGGTCGCGGCCGCGGTCGCCGCGCTGGCCGATGACGGTGCGGACACCGGGACGCTCACCGTGCGGGTGCCCGGCGGTGACGTCGTCGTCACCATCACCGACGCCACCAGCTACTTGCGGGGGCCGTCGGTCCTGGTGGCCCGCGGTGACATCAGCGAGGAATGGTGGCGCGCACAGGAAGGTTAATTCAGATGCGCGACAACGATTTCGCGTGCATCATTTTTTATTGCCTATGACATATCCGGAATTTCCTGAAGTTCTCGAAGACGCTCGACCGGTTGCGGAACCAAGCACGGGTGAGCTCGCCCTCGAAGACCGATCGGCGCTGCGCCGCGTCGCCGGGCTGTCGACCGAACTGGCCGACATTTCCGAGGTCGAGTACCGCCAGCTGCGGCTGGAACGCGTGGTGCTGGTGGGGGTGTGGACCGAGGGCAGCGCCGCTGACAACCGGGCCAGCATGGCCGAGCTGGCTGCCCTGGCCGAAACCGCCGGCTCGCAGGTGCTCGAAGGGCTGATCCAGCGCCGCGCCAAGCCCGACCCGTCGACGTATATCGGTTCCGGCAAGGCGACCGAGTTGCGTGAGGTGGTGCTGGCCACGGGAGCCGACACCGTCATCTGCGACGGTGAGCTTTCCCCGGCGCAGCTGACCGCGCTGGAGAAGGCCGTGAAGGTCAAGGTCATCGATCGCACCGCGCTGATCCTGGACATCTTCGCCCAGCACGCCACCAGCAGGGAGGGCAAAGCCCAGGTGTCGCTGGCGCAGATGGAGTACATGCTGCCGCGGCTGCGCGGCTGGGGCGAGTCGATGTCACGGCAGGCCGGCGGCCGCGCCGGCGGCAGCGGCGGGGGAGTGGGCCTGCGCGGTCCCGGTGAGACCAAGATCGAGACCGACCGGCGGCGCATCCGCGAACGGATGGCCAAGCTGCGCCGCGACATCAAGGACATGAAGCAGGCCCGCGACACCCAGCGCAGCCGACGCCTGCACAGCGACATCCCGTCGATCGCCATCGTCGGCTACACCAACGCCGGCAAGTCCAGCCTGCTCAACGCGCTGACAGGGGCCGGGGTGCTGGTGCAGGACGCGTTGTTCGCCACCCTGGAACCCACGACGCGGCGCGCGGAATTCCCCCAAGATTCGGGCCGGCCCGGCTCCTTCCTGCTCACCGACACCGTCGGCTTCGTCCGGCACCTGCCCACCCAACTGGTCGAGGCGTTCCGCTCGACGCTGGAAGAAGTCGTCGACGCCGACCTGCTGGTGCACGTTGTCGACGGCTCGGACGTCAACCCGCTGGCCCAGATCAACGCTGTCCGCCAGGTGATCTCCGAAGTCATCGCGGACCACGGGGTTAATAGCGGCGATGCGCCGCATGAGCTCCTGGTGGTCAACAAGGTCGACGCCGCAAGCGATCTTATGCTGGCCAAGCTTCGTCACGGGCTGCCCGGGGCGGTGTTCGTCTCCGCGCGCACCGGTGATGGCATCGACGGATTGCGGCGACGGATGGCCCAACTCGCGGCCCCTACCGACACCGCCGTGGACGTCGTCATCCCCTACGACCGTGGTGACCTGGTTGCCCGCCTGCACGCCGACGGGCGGGTGCAGCAGCAGGAGCACAACGCCGACGGCACCCGGATCAGGGCCCGGGTTCCGGTGGCGCTGGCCGCCAGCCTGCGGGAGTTTTCCGTCCCCTGAGTGGGTTGCTCACTGCGCCCGTACTGTAACCAGGCACATCCGCATCGGCGTGTCGTGTGCGTCGTTGCAGTGTCGCGGACTCGCCGACCCCGGCCAACCGCCGACCAACCGTCTGGTTGGTATATGTTGGGCGGCAGAGTTCCCGTTCGCCGGAGGTCACCCATGAGCAGCGCCGTCAAGTACCAGCGCACTCTTTTCGAGCCCGAGCATGAATTGTTTCGCGAGTCGTACCGCGCCTTCCTCGATCGGCACGTCGCGCCCTATCACGACGATTGGGAAAAGGCGAAGATCGTTGACCGCGGCGTGTGGCTCGAGGCGGGCAAGCAGGGCTTCCTGGGCATGGCGGTGCCCGAGGAGTACGGCGGCGGGGGCAATCCCGACTTCCGGTACAACACGATCGTCACCGAGGAGACCACCGCCGGGCGCTACAGCGGGATCGGGTTCGGGCTGCAAAACGACGTGGTAGCCCCCTACCTATTGAGGCTTGCCACCGAAGAGCAGAAGCAGCGCTGGCTACCCAAGTTCTGCAGCGGGGAGTTGATCACGGCCATCGCGATGACCGAGCCGGGCACCGGCAGCGACCTGCAGGGGATCAAGACCCGTGCCGTCAAGCAGGGCGATCACTACGTGCTCAACGGCTCAAAAACGTTCATCACCAACGGGATCAACTCGGACCTGGTGATCGTGGTCGCGCAGACCGACCCGGACAAGGGGGCACAGGGCTTCTCGCTGCTCGTTGTCGAACGCGGTATGAAGGGATTCGAACGCGGCCGCCACCTGGACAAGATCGGATTGGAAGCGCAGGACACCGCCGAATTGTCGTTCGCCGACGTGCATATTCCGGCCGAGAACCTGCTCGGTCAAGAGGGCATGGGGTTTGTCTACCTCATGCAAAACCTGCCACAGGAACGGATCTCGATCGCAATCATGGCGGCCGCGGCGATGGAAGCCGCGCTTAACCAGACGCTGCAGTACACCAAGGAGCGCAAGGCCTTTGGGAAACCGATCGGGAGTTTCCAAAACAGCCGCTTCGTGCTGGCCGAGCTCGCGACCGAGGCCACCGTGGTGCGCGTCATGGTCGACGAGTTCATCCGGCTGCACCTCGAGGAAAAGCTGACGGCCGAACAGGCCGCGATGGCCAAGTGGTACTCCACCGAGAAGCAGGTGGATCTGATCGACCGCTGCCTGCAGCTGCACGGTGGCTACGGTTACATGCGCGAATACCCAATCGCCCGAGCCTATCTGGATGCCAGGGTGCAGACGATTTACGGCGGCACGACCGAGATCATGAAGGAGATCATCGGCCGCAGCCTAGGGGTCTAGCCCATCCGACGGTCCAAATCGGTCCAAACTTGCTGCCGCCCAACGGACTCTTGGTGACCGACCAATATTGGTCGGTACGCGGTCCGGCCACTTAGGTAGCTCGCAAAATAATTGGATGGTCCGATTTCATCGCTTGGTTGGGTAGATCGCCCACCAACGAACGGTCTCGCGTACCGTCGGCCCATGTGGTTCTCCTATGTCGGCGGAAGCGGGACGCCCCCAGGGCGCGGTCCGGCATCATTTCGACATCGGCGCGGTATCCGTTTCCGTACTATTGCTGATTCGACTTCGCATTTCTCGTCGGCGGGGGCAGAGTTATGCGAGCCCGGCGATAAATCGGGTTGTAATGGGGTGTTACTTCCCCACGGTGCGGGTACGACCCGCTCGCAGGGTCTGCAGGGTGCGGGGATGGCCGGAAACAAGGGGCCAATCCATCGGCTGGGAGGCTTGGTGAACGGGCAGAGAGGTCGAGTGCGCAGGCTGGTGGCGCGCGCGCTGGTCAGCATGGCGACCACGGTGGTGGCTGCCGCCTTGCTGACCCCCACCGCATCGGCGTCTCCGATAGGAGATGCGGAAGCCGCCATGATGGCCGCGTGGACGAAGGCGGGTGCCGACAGTTCACTCCTCGGCGCCAGAAAGGGCGACGTCTACCCCGCCGGCGACGGATTCGCCCTGGACTTCGACGGCGGCCGGATGTTCTACACCCCGGATACGGGTGCCAGATTCGTCTACGGGCCGATCCTCGACAAATACGCGGCGCTGGGCGGTCCGGCCGGCAGCGACCTGGGGTTCCCGACCATCAACGAAGTGCCGGGCCTCGCGGGACCCGACAGCCGGGTGGCTACCTTCTCCGCCAGCGACAAGCCGGTGATTTTCTGGACGCCCGACCACGGCGCGTTCGTCGTGCGCGGCGCGATGAACGCCGCGTGGGACAAACTCGGCAGCTCGGGCGGCGTGCTCGGGGCGCCGATCGGGGATGAGACCTACGAGGGTGAGGTCATTTCCCAGAAGTTCAGCGGCGGTGAGATCTCCTGGAACCGGAAAACCAAGGAGTTCACCGCTAATCCTGCGGCACTGGCCGACCAACTGAAGGGTCTGCAGGTAGCGATCGATCCGACCGCGGCCATCAACCTGGCCTGGCGTGCGGCCGGGGGCGCGACCGGTCCGCTCGGCGCCAGGCAGGGCGCGTCATATCCCATCGGCGGCGATGGAATCGCCCAAAACTTCGCCGGCGGCAAGGTGTACTTCAGCCCGGCCACCGGCGCGAACGCCGTCGAGAGCGACATCCTGGCCAAGTACGAGTCGCTGGGCGGCCCGGTCGGCAGCGACCTCGGCTTTCCCACCGCCAACGAGTCCGACGGCGGTATCGCACCTTCCAGCCGGATTGCCACGTTCTCCGCAGCAGACAAGCCGGTGATCTTCTGGACCCCTGACCACGGTGCCTTCGTCGTGCGGGGCGCTATGAAGGCCGCCTGGGACAAGCTCCGCGGTCCTACCGGAAAACTGGGCGCCCCGGTGGGCGATCAGGCCGTGGACGGCGACATCGTTTCGCAGCAGTTCACCGGCGGCAAGATTTCGTGGAACCGGGCGAAAAACGCGTTCAGCACCGATCCGGCAAACCTGGCTCCCTTGTTGTCCGGTCTGCAAGTGTCGGGGCAGAACCAGCCAAGTAGCTCGGCGATGCCGTCTCACGGCGGGAAGTTCACCTGGCGGTCGTGGTGGCTGCTGGCTGCTGTTCCGGTGCTGGTACTGGTCGTGTTGGCGGCGTTATTGGCCGTTCGGTGGCGCCGGCGCAGCACCCGCCGCGATACCGCGGCATACGAGCCAGAGCGCGACATGGACGCCGACTACGGCGCAGCGGTCGACGAGCACTGGGAGCAGGATGACGTCGATCTCGCCGACGAGTACCTTCCGGTCGGCGACCTACACCCGCCCGAACACCAGCCATCGCACGATGCTGGGCCCGCACCGCGAGTCAGTTGGAGCCGTGAGGCCGGACCCGCGGTGGCGTACAGCAGCGAAGCGCCGTTTGAATCCGATGAGGGCGCAGGCGATTTCGAGGGCGCGGTCGGGATGGCAGAGGACGATCCAGATGCGGTGGACACCGATTCCATACCCGTTGTCTCGGAGGCCGCGCTGTCAGAGACCGGCTATCCCGAGGTCCCCGAGGAGACCGGCTATCCCGAGCTCCCCGAGGAGGCCGGCTACACGGAGGCCGAATCCGAGGAGGCCGGCTACACGGAGGCCGAATACGGGGAGGCCGAATACGGGGAGGCCGAATACGGGGAGGCCGACTACGCGGGCGTCGCCCACGAGGACGCGGACTATGCGGACGCCGGGTATCCGGACACCGCCGTCCCCCATATCCCGCCGGATCAGGACTACCTCGGTGCCGGCGCCCCGGATACGGCCGAACCGGAGAGCGGGTATCCGGAGGTCGCATTTCCGGTTGTCACTCCAGATGTCGCGTATCCGGAGTCGGCCGCCGCGGAAGCCCGCGTCGAAGACGCCGTCGTGCCGGATGCCGTCGCGCCCAGCGCGGAGAGGAGGACCGGGCGACACGCGGCGGTGGATACCGAAGACATGACGGAAACGGCCCCCCTAGCGGCCTACGCGGCTGTGCCTGGGCGGCCGACGATCCACCTGCCGCTAGACGACCCGTATCAGGTGCCCGACGGGTACCCGATCAAAGCCAGCGCTCGCTTCGGCCTGTACTACACCCCGGGGAGCGAGCTCTACCACGACACCCTCGCCGAAATCTGGTTGTCCAGCGAAGAAGTCGCGCAGGCCAACGGCTTCATCAAGGCCGACTGAGCCCGCGCGCGGCTAAATCTTGCGAATTACCGTGACGACCTTGCCGAGCACGGTTGCTTCATTGCCCGGGATGGGGTCGAACGCCGGATTGTGCGGCATCAGCCACACTTGACCACCCGCGCGCTTGAACGTCTTCACGGTGGCCTCACCGTCGATCATGGCCACGACGATGTCGCCGTTGTCGGCGACCTGCTGCTGCCGCACCACCACCCAGTCGCCGTCGCAGATCGCGGCCTCGACCATCGAGTCGCCCACCACCTTGAGCAAGAACAGCGTGCCCTCGCCGACTAGCTCACGCGGCAGCGGAAAGACGTCTTCGACAGCTTCTTCGGCGAGGATCGGTCCGCCGGCAGCGATGCGCCCGAGGACGGGAACAAACGTGGGTTCCGGCAGGGCGTCCGAGCCGGCGACTTCGGTGAGGACACCGGGCGCGGCGGTGATCTCCTCGGTACCGCGGACGTCGACCGCTCGCGGGCGGTTCGGGTCACGGCGCAGGTACCCCTTGCGTTCCAGGGTGCGCAGCTGGTGAGCCACCGAGGACGTCGACGTCAGACCGACGGCGTCCCCGATTTCCCTTATGCTCGGCGGGTAGCCGCGGCTGGTAACCGACGCGCGGATGACGTTCAGAATGGTGCGCTGCCGTTCGGTCAGCGATGGATCCACGGAATGCAACCGGCCGTCCGCGCCGCCTGATCTGGTGTCGTTGCTGTCGCTCATGCACCGAATGTAGCCCCACCACAGCCAAGAATCAAACATGTGTTCGACTGGCGTGTCGTGGCGGCGGCCGCCGGCGGGCGCTGGGGACCCCGGCGAATAACAACGGTGTAACTCTCGGGCATGTCGGGTACCTGAATCCCATGTCAGAGGTCGCACCGACAAATCTGTCGGTGGCGTGGTCTAGCGTTGCGTTCGTGCGACACGCTTCGCTCAAATGTTCGGTTATCGAACAGACGAGCGACTATAGTCGAACACACGAGCGATAACGAGTTGACCGGAGGAACGCAGATGACAACCTTCTACGAAGTCACGCCGCGCATCGCCGGCGTTCGGCGCCCGGTCGGCTCCCGCAGGCCCGGTCCGTCGAGGCCGGGGGGCGCGCCGCCGCGCTACCGCGGCACGGGCGTCGCGATGTCCGTCGCACCTCATCGCAGGCGTCCGGTCACGTTGGCGACGACGTTGGGGCTGGCCCTGGTCGCCGGCATGATCACCCTCTGGCTGGGCCTGGTCGCCGACGTCGGGCAGATGGTCAACGGCGACTCCGCGGGATCGGCCGCACCGATGCCAGACCGGCTCGCTGTCGTGCGGGTCGAACCCGGGGAGTCCCTTCAGGACGTCGCTCACCGGGTGGCGCCGGACGCACCGGCTCGCCAGGTTGCCCAGCGCATCCGCGAACTCAACGAATTGAACGCACCGACGCTGGTCGCGGGCCAGACGCTGATCGCGCCGGTCGGCTGACGTGTCGCGGCAGCATTAGCCCCGGGCGCGAGCGCACAGGTAGGCTCGGTGTGTTCTGCGATCCCGTATCTGGGCACGGCGAAGGAGCGGTCATGCACTGTCCGTTCTGCCGTCATCCCGATTCCCGGGTGATCGACTCGCGGGAAACCGATGAAGGTCAGGCTATTCGGCGCCGCCGATCGTGCCCCGAGTGCGGACGACGATTCACCACCGTGGAAACCGCGGTGTTGGCCGTGGTCAAGCGCAGCGGTGTCACGGAGCCCTTCAGCAGGGAGAAGGTGATCAGGGGCGTCCGCCGGGCCTGCCAGGGCCGTCAGGTGGACGAGGATGCGCTGAATCTGCTGGCCCAGCAGGTGGAGGACACCGTGCGTGCCGCGGGGTCGCCAGAGGTCCCGAGTCACGAGGTGGGCCTGGCCATCCTGGGACCGCTGCGCGAGCTCGACGAGGTGGCTTACCTGCGGTTCGCGTCGGTGTACCGGTCGTTCTCCTCGGCGGACGATTTCGAGCGCGAGATCGAGGCGCTGCGCGCGCACCGCAAGGTATCGACCCCGAGCTGACGCCGCCCCGGCGTGAACCGCCGCCGGGTTAGGCTGCCTTCATGCCTCCGGAGTTGCATCCCGATCTCGAGGCGCTGGCACCGTTGCTTGGAACCTGGGCCGGTCGGGGCGAAGGCAACTACCCGACGATTCAGCGCTTCGAGTATCTCGAGGAAGTCGTCTTTTCCCATGTGGGCAAGCCGTTTCTGGCGTACGCGCAAAAGACCAAGGCGGTAGCCGACGGAAAACCCTTGCACGCCGAGACGGGATATCTGCGCGTGCCGCAACCCGGTCGTGTTGAGCTGGTTTTGGCTCACCCGAGCGGCATCACCGAAATCGAAGTGGGCACCTATTCGGTGACCGGTGACCGGATCGAAGTCGAGCTTTCCGCCACGGCGATCGGGTTGACCCCGACCGCCAAAAAGGTGACCACGCTTGGCCGTTCCTTGCGCATCGACGGCGACGAGCTCTCATACTCGGTGCGGATGGGCGCGATGGGGCAACCCCTACAGGACCACCTCGCCGCGGTGTTGCGCCGTCAGCGCTGAATGCTGCGTCAGCCGACTCGCCTGATGCCGTCGTTGACCACGCGCCCCGCTACCAGTACCCAGCCTTCGGGGTTCCAAGTGGTTTCGATCACCGATCCCTTGCCCTGGGTGATGTGCAGATCGCGGCTGAGGAAGTCGGTGATCCGCATCGCCGCCGACCCGGTCGCTTCGTCCTCGGGCACACCCAGGTTGGTGGCGAACAATCGGGCGCGCAGCGCTCCGGCATCCCGATCGATCCAGCTCCACAGGTAGTGCGCTGTGCTGTCGGGAAAGTCGGCCGGGTCGGCGGCGAAAAGCTCGTCGATCGAATCGAATTCGCGAATGGCCAGTTCCGGAGCCCATTCCGCGCGGGCGCTGATGCCCGTCAGGTCGCCCTCGAAGCTCACCTGCACGATGCCGGCCGGCACCTGCAGCGTTTTGATCGGCCAGCCGTTCTCGCGCAGCCACCACGACGCGCCGACGGTCGGATGCCCGGCGAACGGGATTTCGGTCCGAGGGGTGTAAATGGTGGCGTGCGCGGTAGTCGAGCCCGCGGCCGGAAGATCGATGAATATCGTTTCGCTGTAGCCCAATTCGGTCGCCAGGCGCTGGCGGTCGGACACCCCCACCCGCCCGGCATCGACCACCCCGAGCGGATTACCGAAATTCCCGTCCAGATCGGTGAACACGCGCACCGCTGCCACGTCGATACCCATAGCCCGACTCTACGGCCCGGACACGGCGGCAGCGACGAAGGTCAGGTGGCGCTGCGTTCGTCGGAACCCATGGCGTTCAGCACGGCGACGCGGGTTTCGGCCGGACCCGTGACGGCCTTCTCGCCGCCGCCGGTGCGAAGCAATGCGCGCAGGGCGGCCTGATCGTATTCGGAGGGCTCGGTGGTGTCGATGAAGCGCTGCACGACGTCGATGAAGCGGGCCGGGTCGTCATGGAACGGAAAGTGGCCGGAGCCTTCGAAGATCTCGAGGCGGGAGCCGGGCATCGCGGCATGCGCCATCCACGCGTGACGGACGGGGACGACCACATCCTTGGTGCCCCAGACGATCTGAACCGGGATGGCCTCGGTCAAATAACATCGATCCAGCATGGTGACGATCTGCCCGCGCCAGTCCACCACGGCCCGCAGGGTCCGGCTGAATGCCGCCGAAGCCGTTGGTTCGGGCAGGTCATCAAGGATCCGCAGCACGTTGGGCAGATCGTGGCCCAGGCCGGTCGATCCGATCGCCAGGCCGGCTATCCGCCCCACCAGCTGGACTGCCGGCAGCAGCAGGGGCAGCCGCAGCAACGCCAGTGCCTCGCTGCCCATGGGCAACGAGGCCAACCGCAAGGCGACGTTGACTTCCTTGGTGACGCCTCCGGCGGCGACCAGGATCAGCCGATCGACCAAATGCGGGAACTGGTAGGCGAATTGCATGGCCACCCCGCCGCCGAGCGAATGACCGATTACGGTCACCCGCTCGACGTCGAGGACGCTGAGCAGGTCGCGCATCCCGTTTGCGTACGCGGCGACCGAGTAGTCCGCGCGGGGCTTGTCGGATTTCCCGTGGCCCAACAGATCCGGGGCGATGACCGTGAACCGCTGGGCCAGCTTGGCCTGCACCGTATTCCAGGTGGTGGAGTTGTCGCCAATGCCGTGGATCAGCAGGATCGCCGGCCCGGAACCGGCGATCCGGTACGCCCGCTGGTAACCGTGGATGGTGCGAAACTCCAGCGAGGGCGCCGTCACTTCACGCACCGGGCGAAGATTGCGCTTGCTCTTTCGCTCGGTCATCCCGCCCACCTTGTTGTCGGGCCAGCTAAGGGCGCTTCAAAAACTCAAGCCTGGTCGTCGTCGTCGAACTTCTTCTCCGCCTGCTGGGCCAGGAATCGCTCGAATTCTGCGCCCAACTCGTCGCCGCTAGGCAGGTCCTCGTCGCGAGCTAGTAACGACCTGTTCTCCTGAGCGTCGATGAAGGCATCGTACTGGCGCTCGAGCGCAGCCACCACCTGAGCGACCTCTGCGCTCGCCTGGACCTGCTCGTCGATCCTGGCTTCGATCTCCGCCGCCGCCTCGGACAGCGCCGACAGCGGGAGCTCGAGCGACCCCGTCTTGGCCACTTGCTCGAGCAACGCCTGCGCGGCGGCGGGGTAGTCGGTCTGCGTCAGGTAATGCGGGACGTGCACGGTGAACCCGACAACTTCATGACCATGCTGGGCCATCCGGTACTCCAGCAAATTGGACGCGCTGCCGGGAACCTGGATCTCCGAGATCCACGGCTGGAAGTCGGCGATCAACTCCCCGTTGTTGGAGTGTGCGGTCAGCGTGATCGGCCGCGTATGCGGAACCGCCATCGGGACGGTGCCCAGGCCAATCGTCCGCCGCACGCGCAGCCGCTCGGCCAGCAAGCGCACCGCGGTGATGAAACGCTCCCACTTCAGGTCCGGCTCCATGCCGGCCAGCAACAAAAACGGGGTGCCGACGCTGTCGCGCAGCGCGTACAAGCTCAGCTCCGGGTCGTCGTAATTGGTGAAGTGATCGGTCTTGAAGGTCATCAATGGCCGCCGCGAGCGATAATCCAGTAATTCGTCGATCGCGAATGACGCGACCAGCTCGCTGTCCAGGGCGGCCTTCAGGTGGGTAGCGGCCAACCGGATCGCATGACCGGCGTCGGAGAAGCCTTCCAGGGCATGCACCAGGACGGGGCCTTCACCGTCGGCCGTCGACAACTGGGGCGCCGGGAACTCGAGCTCGTACATGCCGGGCTGCCCTGGCTGGTAGTCGTCGTCGTCGTCGTAGTCCGGGCTTTGATGGCGGGCCATCGGGGTTTCCTCCTCTCGGGGTCTCTCCAGGGTGCCCTAAGAAGTGTCCCCCGTATCGAGGGGGACCAATAATGAAACGGCAATCTGATGGACTCTTGATGTTCGAAACGCGATAACGCCGGAACGTAATCCGCACACGGTGCTTCGAACTGCCTGCCACCGGATGGTCAGGCATGATGTACACCAAATGCGCCTACCGACAGTGTTGCTTTGCCTGGTGGTCGGCCTGGCGACGTTGACGACGTCGTGCGGCCGGCCGGGCGATCATGCGGCGCGCCCCACGCTGTCCATTCCCGTGTCCACGGCGCCGGTCCAGCGGCTCAGCCAGCCCCAGCAGAAGGCGGTCGCGGGTCCGGTGGACCCGGACAAGCGAGTGGGCGCGATCTTCCTCAACGGCGCGTCCCTGCACGTTTGCACGGGTTCCGTGGTGCATTCGGCGAGCGGGAGCCTGGTGATGACCGCGGCGCACTGCCTGGCGGGAGCCTCGCAATTGGCCTTCGTCCCCGGTTTCGCCGGTGATGCCGCGCCCACCGAGGTGTGGAAGGCTGACGCGGTCTACCTCGATCCGCGCTGGATAGCCAGCAAGGATCCACGCGCCGATTACGCGATCGCGCGGGTGAACAACCCGGCCGGCGGTTCGGTTGAGTCCCACGTCGGCCTGGCCCTGACACTGGGCACGGCACCACCCCCCGGCAGTCACGTCACGGTGCTGGGGTATCCGGCCGGGGTGGGCGGCTCGCCCATCGGCTGCCCGGCCAGCACCTCGGTCAACGAAAGCGGGTTTCCCTCACTGGTGTGTGAGGGGCTGGTGGACGGCACCAGCGGCGCACCATGGGTGAGCGGCACCATGCTCACCGGGCTCATCGGTGGTTTCGAGCGCGGTGGTTGCGCCGCGAACGTGTCGTACTCTGCACCGTTCGACGAACAAACCGCACAGCTGCTTGCCCGTGCCGACGCCGGCGGTCCCGGCGACACCGTGCCCAACGACCTGGACGACAGCTGCCGGTAGGGCGGGCCGATCAGCGGCGGAACTGGCTGAGGGCCCGCATCTTGTTCGTCACGTCCAGCGCGGCGACCTTGTAGGCCTCGGAGAACGTCGGATAGTTGAACACCGCGTCGACCAGGTAGTCGACGGTGCCGCCACAGCCCATCACGGCCTGCCCGATGTGCACCATCTCGGTGGCGCTGGTCCCGAAGATGTGCACCCCGAGCACCTTGTGGTCCTCGGTGGACACCAGCAGCTTGAGCATGCCCCAGGAATCGCCGGCGATCTGCCCGCGGGCCAGCTCCCGGTACCGCGCCACCCCCACCTCGTAGGGAATCGCGTCCTTGGTCAGCTCCACCTCGGTGGCTCCGACATAGGAGATCTCGGGAATCGAATAGATGCCGATGGGCTGCAGGTCGGTGATGCCGTCCGTCGGCTCCCCGAACGCGTGGTAGGCGGCGAGTCGTCCCTGTTCCATCGAGGTCGCGGCCAGCGCCGGGAAGCCGATGACGTCGCCGACCGCGTAGATGTGCTCCACCTTGGTCTGGAACCTTTCGTCGACCCAGATCCGGCCGCGGCCCTCGACTTCGAGGCCGGCGTTCTGCAGATCGAGATGATCGGTCTGACCCTGGCGTCCCGCCGAGTACATGACCGTCTCGGCGGGAATCTGCTTGCCGCTGGCCAGGGTGGTGCAGGTGCCCGCAGCACCGACGTCGACCGCGGTCACTTCCTCGCCGAACCGGAAGGTCACCGCTAAGTCGCGCAGGTGGAACTTCAGCGCCTCGACCACCTCGGGGTCGCAGAAGTCCAGCATTTCGTCCCGCTTCTCCACGACGGTGACCTTGGTGCCCAACGCGGCGAACATGGAGGCGTACTCGATGCCGATCACGCCGGCGCCGACGACGACCATTGAGGCCGGCAGCATCTTGAGATCGAGGATCCCATCGGAGTCGAGCACCCGTTCTTCGTCGAACTCGACACCGGACGGTCGCGCCGGCCTGGTGCCGGTGGCGATGACGATGTATTCGCCGCTGACCGTGGTCATCTCCCTGCGGCCCGGATCTTCCACGACGACGGTGTGCGGGTCCACGAAGCGGCCGTGCCCGATCAGCAGGTCGATACGGTTGCGCATCAACTGGTTGCGCACCACGTCGACTTCCTTGCCGATCACGTGCTGGGTCCGCGCCAGCAGGTCGGCCGGGGTGATCCTGTCCTTCACGCGATAGCTCGCCCCGTAGAGCTCGCGCTGATTCATCCCGGTGAGGTAGAGCACCGCCTCGCGCAACGTCTTTGACGGGATCGTGCCCGTGTTGACGCAGACGCCGCCGAGCATTTTGCCGCGCTCGATGATGGCGACGGATTTGCCCAGCTTGGCCGAGGCGATCGCGGCCTTCTGGCCGCCCGGTCCCGAACCGATGACGACGATGTCGTACTCCTGCATCGAACCCATGGATAGACGATAAGGCCCACAGTCGAGACTTTCTCCACAGACGGGCGGCTCAATCTCGTCGCGTGAGCACCGGCTGACGGTGGCCGCCGTCAGCGTTGGTCCCCATGACGACGCATCGAGGAGATTTTGAACTGAACCGCCCCGGAGCATTGATTGCCGCGCTACCGGCCGTTCTCGGCTTCGTTCCGGAAAATTCATTGGTATTGGTGTCGCTCGGCGGCGGCGAACTCGGGTCGGTGCTGCGTGTCGACCTGTCCGCGGGGCTCGTCGACCGGGTGGGGCACCTCGCCGAGGTCGCGGCCGCGGCCGAGCCCGAGGCCGCGATCGCGGTGATCGTCGACGACGACGGGGCGCACTGTCCCGGCTGCAACGACGAACACCGGCGGCTGTGCACGGCGCTCACGGAGGCGTTGTCGCAGTACGGCATTGAGCTGTGGGCCGCGCACGTGGTGGATCGGGTGGCCGTTGGGGGGCGTTGGCATTGTGTGGACGGCTGCGGCTCGGCCGGCGCGGTCGACGACCCCTCGGCCTCGCCACTGGCCGCCGCGGCGGTGCTGGACGGCAGGCGGCTGTACCCGCGGCGCGCCGACCTGCAGTCGGTCATCGCGGTCGACGATGCGGCGCACAGCGCGGAGCTGGCTGAGGCGGTCGGGCAACACGCGGCCGCACGGGAGGTCGCGCACCGCGCCGATCCCACGGGCAGTGTCCGCCGCGATGTGGAAAACGCGATGGCCGCCGCCGCCCGCGTCGCCGGCGGTCAGACGCTGTCCGCCGCCGAGCTCGCGGAGCTGGGCTGCGCGCTCATGGACGTGCAGGTGCGTGACACTCTGTACGCCCTAGCGGTCGGGGAGACTGCCGGCCAGGCCGAATCACTTTGGGCGCTGCTGTCGCGCACCCTGCCCCAGCCGTGGCGGGTCGAGGCTCTGGTGTTGCTCGCGTTCAGCGCCTACGCGCGCGGCGACGGGCCGCTTGCCGGGGTGTCGCTGGAAGCCGCGCTGCGCTGCGAGCCCGACCATCGGATGGCGGGCATGCTGGACACGGCATTGCAGTCCGGCCTACGGCCTGACGACATCCGGGAACTCGCCGTCACCGGCTACCGGCTCGCCAAGCGGCTCGGCGTGCGGCTACCGCCGCGACAAGCGTTCGGCCGCCGCGCGGGGTAGGGGTCAGACCTTCTCCACCTTGACGGCGTGCGCCATCTCATGCGGCAGCGTGACGTTCTCGTGGCCCGGTATGAGGATGGTGACCCCACCGCCGGCCGGGCTGGTCTCGACGGTCACTCGTGCGTTGGGGACGACGCCTGCGTCCTTGAGTCGCGTGATCAGATCGATGTCACCCTGGACATGTTCGGTGAGCTGACGGACGACCACCGCCACCGGCGATCCGGCGGGCAGCTCCGTCAACCGGACGAGGTTCGCGTCGCCGGCGCCGGACTCCGGGCCCACGCCCAGGTCCAAAAGACCGGGAATCGGGTTCCCGAACGGAGAGGTGGTCGGGTTGTTGAGCACCTTGACCAGCCGGCGTTCGACGTCCTCGCTCATCACGTGCTCCCAACGGCATGCCTCCGCGTGCACTTCTTCCCAGGGCAATCCGATCACGTCGACGAGCAATCGTTCGGCCAGGCGGTGCTTGCGCATCACGGCGATGGCCAGCGCGCGGCCCTTGTGGGTGAGCTCCAGGTGGCGGTCGCCGGCCACGTGCAGTAATCCATCCCGCTCCATGCGGGATACGGTCTGGCTGACGGTCGGGCCGCTCTGGTCGAGGCGCTCGGCGATCCGGGCACGCAGCGGCGTCACGCCCTCTTCCTCGAGGTCATAGATGGTCCGCAGGTACATCTCGGTGGTGTCGACCAACTCGTTCATTCAGCACCCTCCATTGACGCTGAGTCTACTTGGCCAGCTGCGCAAATGGGTGTAACGCTTCCCAGGCAAGCAGTATGCCCGCCGCTGACGCGGCGGGCATACCGTCTTGCTACCTGGCTTCTAGTTTGCGGCCCTAGCTCGCATACGACCGCAGGCGATCGGCGCGCTCGCCGTTGCGCAGCTTGCACATCACGTCTCGCTCTATTTGGCGGACCCGTTCGCGGGACAGACCGAACAGCTTGCCGATCTGATCCAGGGTGCGCGGCTGGCCGTCGTCCAGACCGAAACGCAACCGGATCACCTGGTGCTCACGCTCATCGAGAGTAGCCAGCACACTGCGGATGTCGGTGTGCAGCAGTTCGGCGATCACCGCGTTCTCCGCGGACATCGCCTCGGCGTCCTCGATGAAATCGCCCAGCGGGGCTTCTTCCTCGGAGCCGACGGGCATGTCCAGGCTCACCGGGTCGCGGCTGTGCTCGAGCAGGTCGTTGATCTTGTCGACCGGAATGCCGGACTCGGCGGCGAGTTCCTCGTCGGTGGCTTCGCGCCCCAGGTTCTGGTGCATCTCTCGCTTGATCCGCGCCAGCTTGTTGACCTGCTCAACCAGGTGAACCGGCAGACGGATGGTGCGGCTCTGGTCGGCCATGCCGCGGGTGATGGCCTGACGGATCCACCACGTTGCATAGGTCGAGAACTTGAATCCCTTTGAGTAGTCGAACTTCTCCATCGCGCGGATCAGGCCGAGGTTGCCCTCCTGGATAAGGTCCAGCAGCGGCATCCCGCGACCCGTGTAACGCTTGGCGAGCGAAACCACTAGGCGCAGGTTCGCCTCCAGAAGGTGGCGCCGCGCTGCCTGGCCATCACGCACCACGGCCGTCAGATCGCGTTTGCGGTTCTCGCCGAGGCGCTTACGGGTTTCCAGCAGGTGCTCGGCATAAAGCCCAGCCTCGATGCGCTTGGCCAGTTCGACTTCGTCGGCGGCGGTGAGCAACGCCGTCTTGCCGATGCCGTTCAGATACACACGCACCAAGTCCGCGGCGGGGCTTTGAGCATCCAGATCGCCTTCAACCCGGCTTGTGGTGGCATTCGCCATAGCGACCTCCCGATCGGCTTTGTCCTGTCATGTGTGTTAACGACAGATCCGCCTGGGGAGTTCCCACCGCTTCGCCATCTCACACGCCTTGACGTGCAGAAATGTTCCAGCGACCTGAGAATGTCCTGAGAAGTGTGAAGAAGGACCGGTTACTCGGAACCTTGGTCGAACCTTGGTCCAGGTGACTATTCGCGGACTATTCGTGGCCCTCCCGGCCGGGAGGCCACCCCCGTTGCGGCTCCTGGCGTCGCGGAGGGTCGAGCGCCGGCTGCTCCGCCGTCGGGAAGAGCGGCGTGCGCCGCCGCACCGCGTCGAACCGCCGTGGCTCGTCGGAGCGGCGAGGTGGCCGGTCGTTGGCGATCAGCACCGCGATCCATGGCAGCGGCACCGCCGCCGCCACGATCAGCAGTGAGATCAGGCCGTTGTGCCAGGCGCCATATGCGACGGCGGCCAGGATCAGCGCCGGAAACCGAAACGCCATCAGCGTCAGGTACTTACGCACCCGGGCGCGATGCTCCTCTTCGTAGGAGGGAGCGGCGGTGGTGATCAATACCGGGCGGCCGTCGTCGTCGAAACCCAGCTCGGAGCCGCGCTTCATATCTCCACTCTCCCACACCCAAACGATTCCGGTACGAACGAGTTAGGAGGCACAATGT
>Ga0318573_10000114_pt1 | contig 26917 bp, 16 predicted proteins | sample GRESIP089b5f21_FD_202515 | JGI IMG/M metagenome (GOLD analysis project Ga0318573, IMG submission 202515) | Tropical soil microbial communities from Luquillo Experimental Forest, Puerto Rico - GRE.SIPMG.089b5f21 | ecosystem: Environmental > Terrestrial > Soil > Tropical forest > Bulk soil... | reverse complement strand
CGCCCTACATTCCGAGGAGCATCACGCCGCGCGCGGGGCTGCCGCGGCGCGCTCCGGCCACACCAGCCGGCGCGCGGCGGGGCGCCGTCGAAGGTAGGCGAAGGAGCCGACGAGGACGAGGGTCGCCCCGGGCGCCAGCGCCGCTGCCCACCCCAGCCGCGGCAGCGGCACGTACAGCGCCGCCACAGCGGTCGCCGCGAGGAGCGCCCAGCCAGCCCCGTGGATGCGTGTCCAGGCGCGTAGCCGCGCCAGCCGGCGCGGGTCGGCCGAGGCGAGGCGCTCCCACAGGAGCTGTTCCTGGCGCCAGTACGTGTAAACGACCGGGATGATCTCGAGCGTGAGGAAGGCGCTCGTGACGAGGCCTCCCACCATCGGCGCCGCGATGCGCTTCATGACGTCGGCGCCGGAGCCGCTCGCCCAGAGCAGGGGCATGAGGCCCAGGAGCATGGTCGCCACCGTCATGAGCTTCGGCCGCACCCGCTGGACCGTGCCCTCCATGTGCGCCCAGATGATGTCCGAGAGGTCGCGGATCTTGCCGGCCCGGCGGCGGCGCTCGTACGCGTTATCGATGTAGACGATCATGACGACGCCGGTCTGCGCCGCGAGCCCGACCAGCGCGATGATCCCGACCCACACCGCCGTCGAGAGCCGGTAATCGAGGAGCCACAGCAGCCAGACGCTCCCGACCAGCGCGAACGGAATGGAGAGGAGGACGATCAGCACCTCGACGAAGTTCCGGAAGTGCAGGTACAGGAGCACCATGATGATGAGGAGCGTTCCCGGGATGACGATCCTCATCCGCTCCGACATCTTCTCGAGCTGCTCGTACTGTCCGGTCCAGCGCAGGAACGTGCCGTGGCCGAGGGTGAGGCGGCCGTGCTCGAGCGCTTCGTCGACGAGGTGCTTAGCCTCGGCCACGTATCCGCCCACGTCGCGCTGGGCGGGGTCGAGATCGACGTAGACGAAACCGGCGAGGAGGCCGCCCTCGTCTCGTACCATCGGTGGGCCGCCCACGATGCGGACGTCCGCCACCTGACCCAGCGGCACGAACGCCTGCGCGCGCGCCCGCGCCGCGCCGGCCAGACCCGCGATGGTGCCTTGATCCGCCAGGCTCACGCCCTGGTCCCACTCCAGCGCCGGCGCGTCGGAGAGCGTGCCCGGGATCGGGCGGGACAGCCGCCGGACAGGGACGGCGGTGGCGTCGGTCTTACCCATGTCGCCGGACATCTGCGCCAGGAGCAGCGCGGGGACGCGCGTAGGCGGGAGCGCGCCCATCTTTCCCGACGGCGCGCCGCCGCCGACCGGCACGAGCACGCTCTTGATCCGCTCGAGATCGCCCCGCAGGTCCTGCGGGTAGCGGACGCTGATGGAGAAGCGGTTGCGCCCCTCAACGGTGACTCCGATGGGCGCTCCTCCGATGGCCGCTTCCACCGTGCGCTGCACGTCGCCGACCGTCAGACCGTAGCGCGCGAGCGCGTCGCGGTTCGGGACGATGTCGAGGTACAGGCCGCCCTCGTTCCTCTCGTAGAAGACGCTGCGCGTGCCGCGGATCTGGGCGAGCAACCCCTCCAGCGCCACGCCCACCTTCTCGATCTGGGCCAGGTCCTTGCCCAGGATCTTGAGGCCGACCGGCGTGCGCACGCCGGTCGAGAGCATGTCGACCCGCGCCTTGATGGGCATTGTGTAGGCGTTGGTCCAGCCGGGGAACTGCATGGCGCGGTTCATCTCGGCCGTCAGCTCTTCCCACGTGATCCGGGTGCGGTCTGGCCATGCCAGGCGGAGCGCCGGCGCGAGCCAGGGCGGCGCCCAGGGCGACCACCAGCGGTGCCGCTTGACCTTGCGCCACTGCTCGACCGGCTTCAGCCGGACGGTGGTCTCGACCATGGTGAGCGGCGCCGGATCGGTGGCCGTCTCGGCCCGGCCCGCCTTCCCGAACACGCTCGCCACCTCGGGGAAGCCGCGGAAGATCCGGTCCTGGATCTGGATCTGGCGCTTCGCCTCCTCGATGGAGAGGTTGGGGAAGGTGGTCGGCATGTAGAGCACGTCGCCCTCGTTGAGCGGCGGCATGAACTCGTGACCGAGCTGGAGCGCGAGCGGCACCGCCGACAGCACCGCCAGGAGCCCGATCGCGATGGTGGACTTCGGGTTGCGCAGCGCCACGAACACGAACGGCTGGTAGACGCGGACGATGGCGCGCGAGAGCGGGTGCCGCGACTCGCCGCGGATCTTGCCGCGGATGAGAAGATCGCGCAGCGCCGGGGCGAAGGTGATGGAGAGGACCGCCGCCGAGAGCATGACGAACGTCTTCGTGTAGGCGAGCGGGCGGAACAGGCGTCCGGCCTGGCCGGTGAGGGTGAAGACCGGCAGGAACGCCACCGCGATGACGAGCAGCGAGAAGAAGATGGCCGGCGTCACCTCGCGGGCCGCCTCGGCCAGCAGGGCACGGCGGTCGGCGCCCGGCGGCGCGCTCTCGAGCTTCTTGTGCGAGGCCTCGATCATCACGATCTCGGCGTCGACCGTGGCGCCGATGGCGATGGCGATGCCGCCCAGGCTCATGAGGGTGGCCGGGATGTCGAGCAGCACCATCGGGATGAAGGCGAGCGCCACCGCGATGGGCAGCGAGATGATGGGGAGCAGCGCCGAGCGGACGTGGAGCAGGAAGGCGATGATGACGAAGGCGACCACCAGCGCCTCCTCCACCAGGGCCCGCTTCAGGGTCCCGATGGCGCGGTGGATGAGGTCGGTCCGGTCGTAGGCCACCTCCACCTTCACTCCGGGGGGCAGCGTGTGCTCGAGATCGTGGAGCTTCTGCTTCACGCGATCCACCACGTCGAGCACGTTCTCGCCGTACCGGACGAGCACGATCCCGCCCACCGCCTCGCCGTCGCCGTTCCATTCGAGGAGCCCGCGGCGGATCTCCGGCCCGAAGCGCACCGTCCCGAGGTCCCGCACCAGCACCGGCACGCCGCTCGGCCCCCGCGCGCGCACCGCCACCCGCTCCAGCGCCCCCAGGTCCTGGAGGTAGCCACGGCCGCGCACGTAGTACTCGCGGCCGGCCATCTCGATCGACCGCCCGCCCGCGTCGCCGTTCGAGTCCCGGATCTTCGCGACCACCTCCTCGAGCGTGACCCCGTACGCGCGCAGTTTGTTCGGGTCGACCGTCACCTGGTACTGGCGCTGGTAGCCGCCGACGCTCGCCACCTCGGCCACGCCCGGCACCTGGCCGATCGCGTAACGTAGGGTGAAGTCCTGGAACGTGCGCAGCTCGTCGAGCGAGGTCTCTCCGCTCGAGGTCAGCGTGTACTGGAAGCCCCAGCCGATCCCGGACGCGTCGGGGCCGAGCACCGGGTTCGTGCCCTCGGGTAGCCGGCCGCGGATGGAGCTCATGTACTCGAGCACCCGGCTGCGTGCCCAGTACAGGTCGGTGCCCTCCTCGAAGATGACGTAGATGAAGGACATTCCGAACATCGAGTAGCCCCGCACGTCGGCCACCCTGGGCGCGGCCACCAGCGAGCTGACGATGGGGTAGGTGACCTGGTCCTCGATCAACATCGGCGAGCGCCCCATCCACTCGGTGAAGACGATGACCTGGGGATCGCCCAGGTCTGGGACCGCATCGAGCTTCGCGTGCCGGATGGAGAAGAGCGCGGCGGCCGTCGCCAGCGCCACGCCGAGCAGCACCACGAGGCGGTTCCGGGCGCAGAGCTCGATGATCCGGGCGACCATGAGCCCTCAGTTCCGCGCGTCCACTCGAGCGGGCTCGCGCTCGTCGTCGTCGCCGCGCTCTCGCCGTTCCTCATCGGGGGAGATGGGGCGGAACCCCTCGACGGCCGACCGCAGCCGGCTCTCCGAGTCGACGAGGAAGTTGGCGGTGGTGACCACCGTGTCGCCCTCGGCGAGCCCGCTCAGGACCTCCACGCGGCCGTCGCCGCGCGTGCCGAGCTGCACGCGCCGCGGCTCGAACCGGTGGCCTGGCTGCGACAGGAAGACGTACTGCAACTCTCCGGTGTCGACGACCGCCTCGACCGGCACCGCGAGCGCCGCGCGGCCGGGCGCGTCGAGCACGACGTCCCCGTACATGCCCGGCTTGAGCCGGAGGCCGGGATTCCGGAACTCCATCCGCGCCTGGACCGTGTGGCTCTCGGGGTTCACGGCCGGGTAGATGAACTGCACGCGTCCGGTGAAGGCTTCAGCCGGGCGCGCGGCCGGGGTGAAGCGCGCGCGCTGCCCGACCTCCACGCGGTCGAGGTCGCGCTCGTAGACGTCGGCCACCACCCACACCGTCGAGAGATCGGCGATCTGGAAGAGCTCGGTCCCGGGCTGCACGTACAGGCCTGGGAGGGCGGCCTTCCGCGCCACGTACCCCGCCACAGGCGCGCGCAGGGGCACGCTCGACATCGCCTGGCCGAGGCGCGCGATCTCCGCCATGTCCTGAGGCGCCATCCCGAGCAGCTCGAGCCGCCTGCGCGCGTCGTATTCCACGCCGCGCGTGGCCGGCCCGGCGCTGACCTGCCCCTTGTCGGACCACTTCAACGAGTTCAGATACATCTGCTGCGCCGTCACGAGGTCCTGGCTGTACACGGAGGCGAGGAGCTGGCCCTTTTCGACGCGCTGGCCGCTCTGCGCCACCTCCAGCTTCTCGATCCAGCCCGTGAAGCGCGCGGTGACGAGCGCGAGCCTCTTCTCGTCCGCCGAGACGAAGCCGACCGTGCGCAGCTGCGACGCCAGGTGCTCCCGGGTCACCCGCGCCGTGCGCATCCCGATGCGCTGCGTGCGCGCCGCGTCGATCTCGACCGGCGCCAGCCCCGGGACCGCCCGGTCGGGGGCGGTGGGTGCGGACCGCGGGATGAGCTTCATCCCCCCGCATTTCTGGCAGCGCGCCTCCGCGTCGTCGCTCGAGACCTCGGGATGCATGGGGCACCAGAACTTGCCCGCGGCCTCTCCCGCGGTCGGCCTCGGAGTCGCGGACGCGGTCCGCGCGCCCGCGCGGCTCGACTCGACCGGCACGAGATCCATCCCGCAGATCGCGCACTCACCGGGCCGCTCCTGCACGAAGCTCGGATGCATCGGGCAGTGGTATTGAGCCGAGCTGGCGGCGGCGGGGGCGGCGACGCCCGCGAAGCGAGCCCAGGCGCCCACGGCCACGACCGCCATCAGGGCCACGAGCGCCCATCGCACGATCGCCATCGCTTTGACGCCGGGGGGCGGCAATTCGGCGCCCTCGGGCATCGACTGGGCACAATTGGGCGGCGACGGCTCGAGAGGCGCCGCGGCGCGGGGCCCGGCTAGGTCGCTCATGACGAAACTCCCGCTGTCGCGGCCATCCTACTTTGTATGCAAGGGATCGCAGGGATAGGGCGCAAGGGGCCTACCGCTCGGGGTAGTGGCGAGCAAATGAGCTAAATCAAATTGGCGAACACGTGTCCTCTGTTGGGGGCCATGGAGACGAGCAGGCGCATAGGCGCTTGAACTGCGAGTATCATCGCTCGGCCATGGTGCTCCCGAGCCTGTTGGTCGCGGCGCTCGTCGCATTGGGCGGCATCTCCTCGCCCTCGCCGACCCAGCCGCCACCTGGATCCAAGCAGGACCAGGCGGCATGGACCGCCGGTTACGAGACCCATACCGGAGCCCTGCTCGAACAAGCGCGCGCTCGACGGGCCATGCTGCAACTGCAGACCGGGCGCTACTACGAGCGACTCTCCGCGGCGAACGCGTCGCCTGGCGTCGTGGACGCGCTCACACGCAAGCTCGCCAAGGCCTCGGACGACGTGTCCCGGGCGGGCGCAAAGCCGCCCTTCGACCTGCGGACGGGCTGCCGATATCAACTCCTGGGTCTCGAGAACGCGATGGTTACGGCGCAGGGGCCGAACGGCGCGGTCGATCTGGCCGCGGCGCGGGCGGAACTCACGAGGTGCCGCGACACGGTCGAGCGCTGGCGCGCTCCGCTCGCGGAGGCGGACGACGCGCTGGAGAAGGCCCTGGCTGAGGCGGACGCCCTGCTCGCTCGACAGGACCCCTCCGCCCCGAACGACGGCGCCACCGCCAAGGCGGGGACCGCCGCCGATCCGAAGGCGAGGTGAACGGAGATGCGTCGCCCCTTGCTGGCCGGCACCGTCGCGATCCTCGCGTTCGGGTTGGTCTTGGTCGTCGCCATCGCGGTCCTTGACGGGGGAACTCAGCGCGGCTCCGCGACGCCGCCCGAGGTCAGCCGCGCGCCGGAGGTGCCGCCGGTGCCGGTGGATCCCACCCCCGCTGCCCGGCCGGCCGCCGAGCCCGCCGTTCGTCAAAACGTGATGGGGCGACCTCCGCCGCTGCCGGCAGTCGTAATCCAGACGTCGCCGGCGCCGGAACCTCCTCCACGGGACTCGTGGGAAGCGGTCGATCCGGTGGGCCGCCCCTCGGAGCTGGGCGCGATTGGACCGGCTTTCATGATGGCGATGCGCAACGAGGTCTCCGGCAAGCTCGCCCGGTGCTTCGACGAGGTGGTCGAGTCGCGAAACGCAGCGTCGGGTGAGACGCCCCGCTGGACACGCGACGGCAACGAGACCGCTTGGGGCGCCCCGCCGGTGCTCATGCTCGAACTCGAGACGCGCGCCGGCTCGGTCGTCCTCGTCGACGCGCCGGTCGAGTCGCAGGGTTCGGCGGGCGATGGGACGATCCTGTGCGCCCAACGCGCGCTTCGCGGGCTCACCCTTTCGGTCCCCGCCGCGCGCGCCGGTGAGCGGTATCGCCTGCGGTACCCGTTGACGCGCTGACCCGTGCTCGCGGTCAGTCGCTCGCACGAGCAGCTCGGGCTGTCGGGAGAAACAAGGAGGGGCGGCCCGTTCCCGGACCGCCCCTCGATTGCTTACGTCGATCGCGAAATCACTTCACGACGAGGCTCGACCGCATCATCTCCGCGTCCTCGTGATCGACGATGTGGCAGTGCCACACGTACGGCGCGTTCGTCACCGACTCGAAGCAGAGCGCCTGAGTCGGGTCGTAGGTCGCGGTCCGGTCGTAGTCACCGACGCCCGGGAAGTTCATCTTGCCGCTGGTGGTGGGGCATGTGCCGTCGGCACCGGTCCAGCTGCCGTCCCACTTCGCGATGACGGAGGTCACCTGCCCGGGCGGTGCCTGGACGGTATCCTTCCACCCGGCCTCCTCCGGGTTCGGGGGGCGGATGGTGGTGGGGGCGAGGAATGGCGTCACGTCAGGCACCACCTGCATCATGCCACCCGCGCCGCCGCCGAAGATCTGGCAGTTGTTCGAGCCGCACAGCGCAGACGTGAAGCCGTTGATGCTGAAGGCCTGGCGCTGGATGGTCTGGAACTTCACGAGGTGCAGGTGCATCGGGTGGAAGTCACCCGTCGTGTTGATGATGTCCCAGCGCTCGAACGTGCCCTTCTTCGGGGTCTCCGTCACCTTGTACTCGAACGGCACGCCGTTGATCTGCAGGCCGAGCGAGGTGAGCGTGACGGGGTCGATACGCTCGTTGAGGTAGAGCTGGCGGACCGCCGAGATGCAGTTGCCGGTCTGGCCGGCAGGACACATCGGCAGGGCCTTCACGTTGGTGAAGAGCGGGTTCGTGTTCACTGGCGGCACCACCGTCACGCCCGCCGCCGTGGACACGTCGAACCGCATGATGACCGCCATCTCAGAGAAGATGCTGCCCCTCTGCTGGGGAGAGATGCCCACCGGGAACGGCGCTGGCGCCTGGTTCGTCATGTAGATCGAGGTGCCGGGCAACATTGCGCTGAAGTCGACCAGGATCTCGTACCGCTCGCCAGGGCACATCTGCAGGAATCCCCCGACGGGGATCGTCACCGGCGCCGGCAGGTAGCCCTGCTCGTTGGCGATGACGGTGAACGGCGTGTCGTTCTTCACGTTACCCGCGTTCTGGGCGGTCGCGAAGTTGGGCAGCTTCGTGCTGAGCCCGAGCTGGTAGCAACGGGCGTTCGAGCCGTCGAGCAGGCGGAGGCGGTAGGCGCCGCGGTTCACCGTCATCTTCGGCCAGATGACGCCGTTCACCGTGACGTGGTCGGCGAAGTACTCGCCCACCCACTGCGGATGGACCTGGGGGTTGTTGCCGATCGTCACCGGTGTCATGCCAGGAGGGGGCGGCGGCGCGGCGGGAACTGGCTGACCGAGGCCGCTCGGGTAGTTGATCGTGCCGTCGTTGTTGAACGAGCGGTCCTGGATGGCGAGGAAGTGGTCGTAGAGCGGGATGCCGGTCGTCGGGTCCTTGACGGCGAGCGGGTTGAGCCACGCGTACGGGCCGTTGGCGAGGTGCTGCGCGGCGTCCTCGACCGGCGCGAAGCCCGCCGGGCCCGCGGCCACATTGATGCGGGTCTTGCCGAGCGCGTGGTCGTGGTACCAGAGGAGCGACTCGTCGTTGACCATTGGGTAGTAGTAGGTCATCCGGTCATAGGCGCTGAACTCGCCGGTGCCGCCGGGGCGGAGGATGGTGCCGATCGTGCCGGAAGGTGCCTCGAACATCGGGTCGAGGAAGGTCGCGTTCGGGCTGTACGCCTGGCCGCTGTTCGCGTTGCCGAACCACTTCTCGGCGAAGCCGTCCGACTGCGGCGGGATCTCGCCGCCGTGGAAGTGGATCGTGAAGGCGTTGTCCGGCTGCTGCGGCGAGCCGAACTTGTTCACCTGGTCAGAGGGCACCGACGCCGAACCGCGAATCGGATCCACCGTCGCCTTCGTGCCCATGAGTGTGCGGTCGATGGCACACGGCCAGTCCCAAGCCAGCGGGTACGGGCAGAAGAGGTGTTGGTCGGGCAGTTGGTTAACGAACTTCACGATCATCGGCCGCCCCTTCGTGCCCCTGAGGTTCATCGAGGGCCAGGTGACGACGACTGGGTTGATGTTGTCACCCACGGGCGTGCCCAGGAGCTTGTGTGCGAGATCGGCGAGCGGGCCGCCCTGATTGTTGATCTGCCCGAAGCCCCACGCCTGCGTGTAGAGCGGCTGTTTCGTCACGGGGTTGACGATGCCGGTCCACTGGTATCCGTCCGGGATACTGGGGAAAGGGCCGCCCGGGGCCGTCTTCGGGTTCGGGAACACGCCCAGGTCGGCGGCCGCCTGACCGTTTTTCACGGCTGAGATGGAGATCTCATAGTAGTCGACAGGCTTGCCCGGGACGTCCTGGTACCTCGTCCGGTCGGGAACGAAGTCGAGCGGGTTCGGCACCTCCCACTGGAACTTCGGCTGGAGCCTCGGATCAAGCGGCTTCACGGTGCCGGTCGCGATTGCGGGCGCCGTCCGGTATCCGGCAGCCGCCGAGATGGTCGAGCACGCCGGGATCGTCGTACTGACCAGGTTCGCGTTGGCAGGATTGGAAGTGCATTGCCCGGGATATGGAAAGACGTCCTGCCGGTAGGTCGGGACAGGGCCGTTGACGTTCTGTTTGGGGTAGAGGTAGACCTGCGCCGCTGCGATCAGCGGCAACACCAACAGCGCGACGCGCGCGCCGAGCCTCACGAGCTTCATCGCTGCTCCCTCCTCGACTGCAGTTCTCGACTTCATGCGCTCCTGGACTGCCGTGCACTTCATCCCCCGGCGGTCCGTGCAGGCCAACGGCATGGCCGTATCGGCCTGACGGCCGCGGTCGAGCATGACTGTGCTCTCAACGATTAGTACGAGCCGCAAGTTGACTGTGGCCCGCTCGCATGCGTGCAGCAATTGCTCGGGAGGGCAGCCATGATCGAGGTACAGCAGATCCTGCACCGCGAGGAGGGCGAGGCGCGCAAAGGTGAGTGTGAGTTCACGGTGCGTACGCACTACGCCGGAAGGAGCCCGGACGCCCCGCCGCACCTCGAACCGCTGCCGTCAATGGCGGGCGATTTCGAGAGGTATGGATTCACTTATTGATTGCGCTCAATTGATCATTCTGGGGAGATGCCCCAGGCCGGTGGTGCACCCTCCCTGCCGCGTTTGCCTGAAAATAGAAAACGGCACCCCGCCTCGGAAAGCAGGGTGCCGAGAAATGCAGCGCCGAATCGGTCTGTTACGGCCCGACGGCGGTCACGATGGCCTGGAGCTGAGTCGTGGTGAGGCCCTGGGTCATGCCCATGCTCTGGATGAGCGAGACGGAGATGTTCTTGCCCTTGAGGTTGCTCGAGGCGAGTGGGCCGTGGCATCCCGCGCAGGAGCTGGCGTAGAGCGCCGCACCGTCCGGAGCCGGCGGCGTGTACGTGCAGGCCTGCGAGAGGATCGGGGTGCCGGTGCAGCCGGCGGGGGACGACGAGGTCACGGTGCGCGTCTGGGTGTTGTTCGACTGGCAGGCGCCCCAGGCCGAGTAGGAGTACGTGCAGGCCGCGGGGGGCGGCGGGACGTACGTGCAGACCTGGGTGAGGACAGGCGTCCCGGTGCAGCCGCTGGGGGACGACGAGGTCACGGTGCGCGTCTGGGTGTTGTTCGACTGGCAGGCGCCCCAGGTCGAGTAGGTGTACGTGCAGGCCGCGGGTGGCGGCGGGACGTAGGTGCAGGCCTGGGAGAGGAACGGCGTCCCGGTGCAGCCGGCGGGCGACGACGAGGTCACCGTGCGCGTCTGGGTGTTGTTCGACTGGCAGGCGCCCCAGGCCGAGTAGGTGTACGTGCAGGCCGCGGGCGGCGGCGGGACATAGGTGCAGGCCTGGGAGAGGACCGGGGTCCCGGTGCAGCCGGCCGGAGACGACGAGGTCACCGTGCGCGTCTGGGTGTTGTTCGACTGGCAGGCGCCCCAGGTCGAGTAGGTGTACGTGCAGGCCGCTGGCGGCGGCGGGACGTAGGTACAGGCCTGGGAGAGGACCGGCGTGCCGGTGCAGCCCGAGGGAGACGACGAGGTCACGGTGCGCGTCTGGGTGTTGTCAGCCTGGCAGGCGCCCCATGCCGAATAGGCATACGTGCAGGCCGTGGGCGGCGGCGTGGTCGTCCCGGGGTCCGGCGGCATGTTCGCAGCGTTGAAGGTCCCCGCCGCAAGGTCGCTCAGGGAGCCGGTGAAGATGACGCCGCCCGTCTGCCGGTTCGTCACGGTGACCATCTTGCCCTTCACCGTGATCGCCACGGCCTGGAACAGCGCGCGGAGCGCGGTCTGGCTGGTCTGGCTGCCATCGTCGAGCGTGCTCGCTGAGATCCCGAACTCCTGGAACAGCGGCGCCAATACGGTCGCGAGCTGGTTCATGAAGCTCGGAAAGTCGTGCGCCGACGTGCGGCGCAGGGTCGGGCTCGGGGCCTGATAGAGCTCCTCCAGGTCCGTGCCGCTCGCCGTCCCGGCGACCGCCGTGGTCGTCAGGGGGTTGATGTTGGCCGTGCCGCTTCCCGTCGAGGCCGAGTACTGCCAGCTCGCCTCCGAGCCGGCCTTGAGGAGGTAGGGGGCGGTGAGCCCCGTTACGTCGAAGGAGAAAGTTCCGTCGGCGTTCGTCGCGGTCGTCTTCTCCAGAGCAGGGACGGAAGAGTCCTTGAGGAAGACGGTCCCGACGATCGGTGCGTCCGCTGCGGCCGTGCCCGACACCGTCTGGCTCGAGGTGCTGGGGTTGCTCGATGGGTCCCCGCAGCCGGTCACGGCGAGGGCCAGGGTCACTGAAGCTGAAGCGAAGACGTGCAAACCTTTTCTCATCTCTCACTGTCCTTTGAAGAGGGGGGTAGCCGTGTTTCGTCAGCAAATGCGAGTGCTTCACGCTCCGTCGCTCGGACCTCCTTTCGCCCTCTCCCTGGACTCGAAGCTCGAGACGTTTCGCGCCCGATGCCGGCAAGCCCGGCGCGGAACGATTTTCGTCCCACGGTCACGCGTCACTTATTTGTGGGACAGGGCGAGAGGAAAGCATGCCCTCCCTGTGCGCAAGCAAGCGCCTGTGTAAGGGGCCCCGTAAGAGGTCCGAGAATTCGTATTCGCTGTCAGTGAATCAAGCGCCCCCGCTGTCTCAGGGCTTCGCCGAGGCGCAGGCGCGGCGAGCGTTCCGAGGCGATCACGGCCGGTGCACGTGCACAGGGAGACGCTGGATATGAAGTCGGCGCAGCGAACGCGGGCCTGAGCCCGCCGACGGCCTAGACGACCTCGTTCTCGAGGACGCCGATCCCGGAGATCGCGATCCGCACCCGGTCGCCGCGGCGCAGGAAGCGCGGCGGATCGAAGCCGATCCCGACCCCGGCCGGCGTTCCGGTGGCGAGCACGTCGCCCGGCTGGAGCGTGAGACCCGCCGAGAGGGCGGCGAGGAGGGTGGGGAGGTCGAAGACGAGGTCGCGAGTGTCGCCCTGCTGCCGGAGCTCGCCGTTCACCCAGCAGCGGACCTCGAGGCCGGCCGCGAGATCGATCTCGTCGGCGGTGACGATCCAGGGCCCCATCGGGCAGAACGTGTCGAGCGACTTCCCCAGGAACCACTGCTTGTGGCGCGCCTGCAGGTCGCGGGCGGTGACGTCGTTCACGATGGTGTAGCCGAAGACGTGGCGCTGGGCGTCCTCGGGCCGGATGCCGCGGCCGGCGGTGCCAAGGACCACCGCGAGCTCGGCCTCGTAGTCGACCTGCTCGCTCACGCCATCCGGGTAACGGATGGGCTGGTCGGGGCCGATCACGGTCTCGGGCGCCTTGGTGAAGACCACCGGCGCGGTCGGCACTGCATCGGCAGCGCCCTTCGCGCTCGAGTCGTACCCGCTCCGGGTGAACTCGTGCGCGTGCGCGCGGTAGTTCTTGCCGACGCAGAGCACGTTGCGCGGCGGCCGCGGGATGGGCGCCTCCAGGGTCACCCGCGACAGCTCGAGCCCCGGACCGCGCGGCGCGAGCCGCTCCCGCAGCCGGGCCCACGAGCGGATGAGCTGGAGCATGTCGGCGATGGGCTCATCGGCGAGCTCGTCGGCGGGCCAGATCCGGCCCGCGGCGGGGTCGACCACGCCGACCCGCGGTGGTCCGTCGAAGCGGAAGGTGGCGAGCTTCATCGATCCTCCTCAGGACGCGGCGCGAGCGACACGATACCGTGCGGCCGCGCCGGCTGCACCCGATACCGCGGTTGCGCGCGCGCGCCTCCGACGTGAGATCGGGCGACGGAGGTTCACGGGTGGCTCGAGCGAGCGACGGCGGTGTGGGCGGCGACGCGCTGGCGCTGGAGCTGCGGGGCGCGTGGAAGCGCCACCGCGAGGGCGTGACCGTGGGCCCCGTCTCGCTCGGCGTGAAGTCCGGGACGACGATGGCGCTCCTCGGCCCGAGCGGCGCGGGGAAGTCGACGCTGCTCCGGATGCTGCTCGGGCTCGCGCAGCCCGACGGCGGCGAGGTCCGGTTCGAAGGGCGCGCGATCGGCCCGTCGGACGACGAGCTGCGACGCCGGATCGGGTACGTCGTGCAGGGTGGCGGCCTGTTCCCGCACCTCACCGGGCGCGACAACGTGGCTCTGGTGGCGCGCTTCCTCGGCTGGCCCGCCGAGCGCATCGCGCGCCGGGTGCGCGAGCTCTCCGCGCTGGCGCGCCTGGAGGAGGATGCCCTGTCGCGCTACCCCGGCCAGCTCTCCGGCGGCCAGGCGCAGCGGGTCGGGCTCATGCGCGCGCTCATGCTCGAGCCGGCGGTGCTGCTCCTCGACGAGCCGCTCGGCGCGCTCGATCCGCTCACGCGCGCCGACCTCCAGCGCGACCTCGAGGGCGTCTTCGCCTCGCTCGGCAAGACCGTGCTGCTCGTCACGCACGACCTGGCGGAGGCGGTGTTCTTCGCACGTCACCTGGTCCTCATGCGCGACGGGAAGGTGGTCCAGGAGGGGTCGCTTCGCGAGCTGCTCGCCGCGCCAGCGGACCCGTTCGTGACGCGCTTCCTGCGCGCGCAGCGCGGGCTGACGCTGCCGGAGCCCGGGTGAGCGCGGCGGCCGTCCTGGTGGCGCTGGCGCTGGTGGCCGGTCCCCCCGTCCGCGTCGGATCGAAGAAGTTCACCGAGTCGGTGCTCCTCGGCGACATCGCGACCGGCCTGCTCGAGGCGAAGGAGATCCCGGCCCAGCACCGGAGAGAGCTGGGCGGGACGCGCATCCTCTGGTCGGCGCTGGAGCGCGGCGACATCGACCTCTACCCCGAGTACACGGGAACCGCCTGGCGCGAGATCCTGGGTCTCTCCGGCGCGGTGGACGAGGCGGCGCTGAGCGCCGCGCTGGAACGCCGCGGCGTGGCGATGACGCGTTCGCTCGGGTTCGAGGACAGCTACGCCGTCGCGATGCGCCGCGACCGGGCAGCCGCGCTCGGGCTGCGCTCGGTCTCCGATCTGGCGCGCCACCCCGAGCTGCGCCTCGCTTTCACGAACGAGTTCCTCGATCGCGCCGACGGCTGGCCGGCGTTGCGCGATCGCTACCGCCTCCCCCATCAGGCGGTGCGGGGGCTCGACCACGACGTGGCGTACCGCGCCCTGGCGGAAGGCCAGATCGACGCCACGGATGCCTACTCGACCGACCCCGAGATCGACCAGCGTGGCCTCGTCCTGCTCGCCGACGACCTGCACGCCTTCCCGGAGTACCAGGCGGTGTTCCTCTACCGGCGCGATCTCGAGGCGCGGGCGCCAACCGCGGTCGCGGCGCTGAGGAGCCTCGAGGGCCGACTACCGTTGCCAGAGATGCGGCGGCTCGACGGCCGGGTGCAGCTCGAGCGCGTCCCCTCCGGGACGGTGGCGGCCGATTTCCTGCGCGAAGCGCTGGGCGTCGCGTGGGCGCCGCCGCAGGACGGGCTCCTGCGCCGGCTGGCGCGCCGGACCGGCGAGCACCTCCTGCTCGTCGCCATCTCGCTCGCGGCCGCCATCGCGGTGGCCGTTCCGCTCGGTATCGCGGCCGCGCGCCGGCGCGCCGTCGGGCGCGTCGCGCTGGGCGTGGTCGGGCTCGTGCAGACCATCCCGTCGCTCGCGCTGCTCGTGTTCATGATCCCGGTCCTGGGCATCGGGGCGCGTCCGGCGGTCGCGGCGCTGTTCCTCTATGGGCTGCTGCCCATCGTGCGGAACACGCACGCTGGGCTCACCGGTATCGCGCCCGAGCTGCGCGAATCGGCCGAGGCGCTCGGGCTGCCGCGGCGGGCGCGACTGTGGCGCGTCGAGCTCCCGCTCGCCTTGCCCTCCATCCTGGCCGGCGTGAAGACGGCAGCCGTGATCGCGGTCGGCACGGCCACGCTCGGCGCGCTCATCGGGGCTGGCGGCTACGGCCAGCCCATCCTGACCGGGCTGCGGCTCGACTCGGTGCCGCTCATCCTGGAGGGCGCCGTGCCGGCGGCCCTGCTCGCCATCGCGGTGGAAGCGGGCTTCGGCCTCCTCGAGCGCGTCGTCGTCTCTCCAGGGCTGCGCCGTGGAGGGTGAGCGGTGGTGCGAGACGAGTGACTTACCGTAGAGGTCGAGGGATGGGGTACGCTCGCCTGCATGGGGTCCGGACTCGCGCGATTCGCGACCGGGCGCAGGGGGCACCTCGTCGATGCGACTCGCGCAGCTCCTCGACATGTCGGTCGTCCAGCGGCTCGCCGAGGCGAGCTACACCGCCAACGGGATGCCGATCGGCATCATCGACGCCTTCGACGGCTCCGTGCTCGTCGGATGCGGGTGGCAGGACATCTGCGTCCAGTTCCACCGCGCTCACCCGGAGTCTCTCGCGCGCTGCCGGGAGAGCGACAGCTACATCAAGGGTCACCTGTTCCAGACCTCGCACTGCGAGTACCTCTGCAAGAATGGCCTGCGCGACATCGGGATTCCGATCGTGGTCGCCGGCGAGCACGTCGCCACGATGTTCATGGGCCAGTTCTTCTACGAGGGGGAGACGCCCGACCGGGACTTCTTCGTTCAGCAGGCGCGGACGTTCGGGTACGACGAGCGGCTCTACCTGGCCGCGCTGGACCGCGTGCCGGTCTTCAGCCGGCGCGTCGCCGAGAACATCCTGGCTTACGACGCCGCCCTGGCCCGCTTCATCGCCGAGCTGGCGGAAGGAGCGCACCGGCGCGCCGTCGACGCCCAGTCGCTCGCAGCCGAGAAGGAGCGGCTCCATCGGGCGGAGGAGGAGATCCGGCGCACGCACGAGCGGGCGGCGTCCGTCGCGCGCATGCCGGAGGAGAGCCCGGATCCCGTGCTCCGCGTGGGCGCCGATTTCACCCTGCTGTACGCGAACGCCGCTGCGCGCGGCGCGCTGGCGGAGTTGGGCGGATTGGAGGTGGGTGGGGCCGTATCGCCCGAGATCGCGCAGCCGGCCCGCGAGGCGATGTTGGGAGGGCGGTTTCGGACCGAGATTCGTTGCGGCGATCGCGTGTTCTCGATGTCGTTCTGCCCGGTCGGTAGCGAGGTCAACGTCTACGGGCACGACATCACGGAGCGAAAGCGCGCCGAGGAGCTGCTCCGGCACAGCGAGGAGCACGTCAGGGCGGCCGCGCTGGCCGCGGAGGTCGGCGTGTGGTCCTGGAACCCCGGCACGAACGAGGTGGCGGTCGGAGCGAACTGGAAGCGCCTGTTCGGCGTCGCCCCCGACGGGAAGGTCACGTTCGAGACCTGGCGCGACGCCCTCCACCCCGAGGATCGCGACCGCGCGCTCGTGGGGCTCCAGAGGTCGAACGACGAGCACAGGGAGTTCGACGTCGAGTACCGCGTGGTCCGGCCAGACGGGACCATCAGGTGGATCGCGGATCGGGGCCGTGCCTCCTACGACGCCGATGGCCGCGCGATCGCCATGAGCGGCGTGAACCTGGACATCACGGAGCGCAAGCGGACGGAAGCGGATCTTGCCGTCGTCACTCGCCTCTACGCGGTCCTCAGCCGCGTGAACGAGGCGATCGTCCGCACGCGCGACGAGCAGTCGCTGTTCGAGGAAGTCTGCCGGATCGTCGCCGACGAAGGCGGGTTCCCGCTGGTCTGGGTGGGCCTCGTGAAGCAGCGCTCGGTCGCGCCGGTGGCGGCGTGGGGGAGCGCGATCGACTACCTGCGCGACATCCGGGTGGAAGTGGAAGGGGAGCTGGGCCAGGGTCCGATGGGCACCTGCGTGCGCGAAGACCGTCCGGTGATCAACGACGACTTCGCGAGCAACCCGTCCATGCGGCCCTGGCGCGAAGCCACCCAACGCCATGGCCTGCGCGCATCGGTCGCGTTCCCCCTGCACCGCGGCGGAGCGGCGATCGGTGCGCTCACGTTCTACGCGGCCCAGCCCGGAGCGTTCACCCCGAGACATATCAAGCTGCTCGAGGCGCTCTGCGCCGACATCTCGTACGCCCTGGACGCGATGCAGCAGGAACGGCTTCGCACCGAGGCCGAGCGCGCGCTGCGTGAGAGAGAGCAGAGCCTGCGCGAGGCGGACCGCCGCAAGGACGAGTTCCTGGGGATGCTCTCGCACGAGCTGCGCAACCCGCTCGCCCCCATCCGCAACTCCGTCTACGTCCTGGAGCACGCCGATCCCGCCACCGAGCTCGCCGCGCGCGCCCGGAGCGTGATCCAGCGACAGACCGAGCACCTGACGCGGCTCGTGGACGACCTCCTCGACATCACGCGGATCGCGCGTGGCAAGATCGACTTGCGCCGCTCGCGTGTCGACCTGCGCGAGGTGGTGCGGTGCGCGGGCGACGACTTCCGGCTCATCCTGGAGGAACGCGGCGTCGCGTTCTGCACGGCCCTCCCCCACGCCAAAGTCTGGGTCGACGCCGACGCGACGCGCATCACGCAGGTCGTCGGCAACCTGCTGCACAACGCATCGAAGTTCACGAGGCGGGGTGACGAGGTGACGCTCTCCCAGCACACCGTCGGCTCCGAGGCGGAGATCCGCGTGCGGGACACCGGCGCCGGGATCGAGCCGGCGCTGCTACCGAGGATCTTCGAGGCGTTCGTCCAGGGGGAGCGTACTCTCGCCCGCACCGAGGGTGGGCTCGGCCTGGGGCTGGCGCTCGTCAGGGGCATCGCCGAGCTGCACGGTGGAAGCGTGCGCGCCGAGAGCGCCGGGAAGGGGAGAGGAGCCGAGTTCATCGTGCGGCTTCCGCTCGTGGTGGCCGACATGAAGCAGGGCGCAGCTTCCACGGGGGCCGAGCGCGCGGCGGAGCGCCGCCGCGTCCTCGTGGTGGACGACAACGTCGACTCAGCCGACTCTCTGGCCGACATCGTCAAGATGCTCGGCCACTCCATCGAGGTGGCCTACGACGGACCGAGCGCGATCGAGAAGGCTCGCTCGAACCCGCCCGACATCGTCCTCTGCGACATCGGGCTCCCCGGGATGAGCGGGTACGAGGTGGCCAAGACGCTGCGCGCCAGCGGCCTCGCCGCCGTCCAGCTCATCGCGTTGAGCGGGTACGCGCAGCCGGAGGACGTCAAGACCGCGCTCGACGCGGGGTTCGACTGGCACCTCGCGAAGCCAGCCAGCATCGAGGACGTCGAGCGGCTGCTGAGGTCGTGACCCACGGAGTCATCGCGACGATCGTTGGCGGCTTCGAGAACAGCCCCGGCTGAGATCGGAGTCGTGAAAACGATCTCGTTGCCTAAGTGACGAGGCCTGTGGAAGGAAGAGGACGTGCGCTCGCTGTCGCTTGCATGTGCCCTGCTCGCCGCGTGGGTACCCACGTCGGGGCTCGCAGCGCTGCTGGCCGACACAGCGGCGCTGGCGGCCCCAGCGTTCCGCCCCGGCCCAGGCGGAGCCCAGGAGGCGACGGCGGAGGAGAGCGCAACGAAGGAAGAGCGCTTCTCCATCCACTACCAGGCCACGGTGGCGACCCAGTGGCATCCTTCGTTCTCGGCGCCGTACTCGGGGACGAACAGCATGGGACCCGGCGAGGAGTCCGCGACGTCGATCGTGACGGACCTCTTCGCGGGCGTCCGCCTGTGGAGCGGGGCCGAAGCCTACTTCCAGCCCGAGCTCGCCGGGGGGCGCGGGCTGAGCTTGACGCTGGGGGTCGCGGCGTTCCCGAGCGGCGAGGTGTACCGCGTGGGCAACCCGGATCCCACCGTGATCGTGGGCCGTGCGTTCCTGCGACAGGTCATCGGGCTCGGTGGGGGGCCCATCCACGTCGAGCCCGGCCCGAACCACCTCGGCGGCACGCGGGACCGCGACGCGCTCACCCTCACCGTCGGCAAGGTGGCGACCACCGACTTCGTCGACAGCAACCCGCTCTCCAACGACCCGCACACCGGGTTCATGAGCTGGGGGCTGTGGGCCTCCGCGGCCTACGACTACCCCGCCGACACTCGCGGCTACACCTACGGCCTCGCCGCCGATCTGTCGATCGACTGGTGGTCGATCCGGGCCGGGATCTTCCTGGAGCCGAAGGTCGCGAACGGGATGGACCTGGAGTGGGACCTCTCCGAGGCGCGTGGTCTGGCCGCCGAGTTCGAGGCACGTTACGCGCTCGGCGGCCGCCCCGGGGCCGTGCGCGTCCTCGTGTTCTTGAACACGGCGCACATGGGAAGCTACGAGGAGGCGCTCCGGATCTCACCTGTCGGGCCCGACGTGACGGCGACGCGCGTCAACGGTCGCACCAAGGCGGGCTTCACGGCGAGCGCGAACCAGGACCTCGGCGGTGGCCTCGGTGCCTTCCTGCGCCTGAGCTACAACGACGGCGACAACGAGAGCTGGGCCTTCACCGAGATCGACCGCTCGATCGCAGGCGGCGTGGTGCAGTCGGGCTCGCGCTGGTGGCGCCCCGACGACGAGGCGGGTGTCGCCCTGGTCGTGAGCGGCCTCTCGGACGCCCACCGCCGCTACCTGGCCGCCGGCGGGTACGGCTTCATCATCGGGGACGGCGCGCTGTCGTATGCCCCGGAGATCCTGGCCGAGCTCTACTACCGGTTCGCGCTCACGCGCGAGGTGTCGCTGGGGGTCAACTACCAACCCATCGTCCATCCCGCCCACAACAGCGATCGGGGCCCCGTCCACGTGTTCACGGGGCGCATGCACGTCGAGTTCTGAACCACCACGGAGCGCGCGCGTGACGCCTTCGGCGGCGAGATGGGAGTGGACGCTCTGGATCGCGATCCGCGTCGGCCTGGCGGCGATCCCGGTGACCGCGTCCGCCCACGGGGCTGCTGGACAGCGCTTCTTCCCGACGACCTTCGCGGTCGACGATCCGTTCATCAACGACGAGCTCAGCGTGCTGTTTCACTCCATCGAGATGAATGGAGAGGCCGGAGGGCCGCGGGTCCGGACCACGTCGCTCGGCGTGGGGTTCTCGAAGCGCATCCTCCCTGGCTTCGGGGTGCAGCTGGACGAGGAATATCGGTGGCTTCACACCGCGGGCGATGGGACGGAGAGCGGTTTCGGTAATCTCGCGGTCACCCTGAAGTACCAGTTCCTCACGAGCGACTCGCACGAGACGATCCTGTCGGTCGGTGTCTCGGATGAGATCGGCGGCATCGGGTCGAGCCGCGTGGGCGCTGAATCCTTTTCGACGATCTCGCCCACGTTCTTCTTCGGGAAAGGGCTCGGTGATCTGCCCTCATCGATGGCATTCCTGAGGCCCCTCGCGATCACTGGCCTCGTCGGCCCGAACTTCCCGACGCAGGGGAGCACCGGCGGCGTCCAGAACCCCACCACGCTGACCTGGGCATTCACCGTGCAGTACAGCCTGATGTACCTTCAATCTGCGGTGAAGGACATTGGTCTGGTCGCTCCCTTCAACCGGATGGTGGCGCTGGTCGAGCTCCCGTTACAGACTTGCCTGAACGCGGACTGCGGGGGTCAGACGACCTGGACCGTGAACCCCGGGGTCGCCTGGATTGGCAGGTACATGGAGCTTGGCGCCGCGGCGGAGATCCCCATAAATCCGTCAGGAGCGAGCGTCGGGGTGTTCGTGCTTCTTCACCTCTTCGTCGACGATCTGTTCCCGGGGAGCATCGGGAGGCCGATATTCCAGTAAACACACTGCCGACGACGCCTCAGGGCAGGCTGATCGCGGCGCTCGTCTTGACGTTGTGTCTACTCAGTGTGCCCGGCCCTGCCCGAGCCCATGCCTATCCTGACCATGCCGATCCCAAGGTGGGCTGTGTCGTTGCTGCGCCACCCAGCCAGGTGCGTATCTGGTTCGACAGCGACCTCGAGCCGGCGTTCTCATCGATCGCGGTCCACGGCCCGGATGGCGCGACCGTGGGCGACGGACACGGGCGCGTCAACCCGTCCGACCCCAAGCTCCTGGAAGTGGATGTCCCGCGGCTGGCGCGGGGCACCTACCGGGTCGCGTGGAGCGTCGTTGCGCGGGATGGACATCGCTCGTCGGGGGACTACGAGTTCACTGTCAGATAATGAAAGAAGGCGTGAGCCTTTTCTTGCACGTCATCCCCGACTGGATCGAGCTCGTCTCTCTCGCGTGCTGCATCGGTGTACCCGTCTGCTCACTGTGGGTGGCGGACCCTTCGCGAGGCGACGCGCTGTCCGACCAGGAGAGCCTTCTCGCTGGAATGAGACAGCTGCTCGTCGTGAGCGCTGCGGCGCTGTTCGCGAGCAGCATCCTGGGGCTCCTCGTGCGCTCGGCCGAGATGAGCGGCTACCCCATGACACGGGTCCTTCCCGTGCTCCCGGCCGTCCTCCTCCGCACGCACCTCGGGCACGCCTGGATCCTCCGTGTCGCGGCCATCATCGCCCTATCGGTCACGATCATGGCGGCCCGCGGTTCTCCTCATTCGCGTCGGTTCCACCATGCCATGCTGGCCTGCGCCGTCGTCGTGTCCGCGACGGAAAGTGCATCCGGGCACGCCTCCGACGCGGGCGACTTCAGCACGCCCGAGCTCATGGACTGGTTGCACCTCATCGCAGCCCTGGTCTGGGGAGGCGGCCTCATCGTGCTCTCGGTGGTGATCCTTCCTCGTCTCATGAAGCAGGGAGACCGCGCCGCAGGGTCGATGGCAAGCGTCGCAAGCCGGTTCTCCCAGATCGCTGGGGTGGGAGTCGGGTTCATCGTCCTCACCGCGCCTTATCAGGAATGGGCCTATGGAGGCAGCGTCGGGGGTCTGGTGAGCTCGTCCTTCGGCCGGACCGTCATCGTCAAGGTCATCCTGTTCTCGGTGCTCCTCGTCCTCGGCGCGTTCAACCGCTACATCAGCGTGCCGCGCCTGCAGGAGTGGGCGGGCCGTGCGCCGACGAGAAATGGAGCGCTGGGTCGCCTCGTCGCGCCGGCGCTGCGCCCCCTGGCGGGAGATGCGCGCGGGCCGCGGGCCGCCGCGCGGTTCACGCGCACCGTGAGGCTCGAGGCCTTCCTGCTGGTCGTGGTCCTGCTGTGCGCCGCCTTGTTGCGACACGAGGTTCCGGCGCGACACGCGGCTCACCTCGAGCAGCATCGCGAGGCGCGAGCGGAATGAAGCTGGCCTTCTCCGCGGCGGTGCGCGGAGAAGGCCAGGGGCACGTCAGGATGCGCCTCCGGTCACGGCGTCAGAACCGACGCCGTGTTGGACCAGCCTGACGCACCGTTCGCGTTGATGGCCTGGATGCGGAAGTAATACGTCGTGGCGCGACTCAAGCCGGTCACCGTCGTCGAGGTGGCGTTCGCGGCGAGGGTGCTGGACGTGAGCCCCGCCGTGAACGTGGAGTTCGTCGCGCGCTGCAGGGTGAAGCCGGTCTGGTTGGTGGAGGTGACGGTCCAGGCCAGGGAGACGTTGTCGCTGTTCTTCTTCACGTTGACCGCCGACGTCACGGTCAGGCTGGCCGGTATCGCCGGAGTGTTCAGGCCGCCGTTCAGCGGGACGTTCAACGTCGGCGCCGCCGGATCATTCGAGGTGATGGCCAGCGTCGCCGTCTCGGGTGCCGCCGTCGATGGCGTGAACGTCACGTTCAGGCTGCAAGTCGTCGCCGGCGGGACGAGCCCGGTGCACGAGCTGGTGGCGAAGTCCGTCGAGAAGTCCGCGGCATTGGTTCCCGACACGGTGACGCCGGCGACGACGAGCGCCTGCGCGCCGACGGCGCTGGCGTTGGTCAGGGTGAGCTTCTGCTTCGTCGTGCTCGGTACCGGTTGCGCGCCGAAGGAGATCGCGGTCGGCATGGCGCTGATCGCCGGCAAGCCCGGCTGGAAGACGATCGGGCGCATCATGTCGTTCTCCTCGTGCCCGAGGAGATGGCAGTGCCAGACGTACTCCCACCCGTAGTTCGTCATCACGTTCGTCGTCCCCGCCGCGGTCAGGACGCCGGGCGGGGGAGCGACGGGCGTGAAGTTCGCGGTGGAGCCCAGGGGCATGGTCGGGTCGAGTAGCCGGTTGCTGTCAGGGACCGCGAACGGGAGATTCATCGACACAGGGCGGATCGCGACGATGATGTCCTCGAACGGGTTCGTCCGGATCGTCTCCTTCCAGCCCACCTCGTCGGGATAGGGCGGCTTGAGGGTGTTGGTCCAGTCGACGCGGTTGATCACCTGGACGTTGAACAGGTGGAAGTGGATGGCGTGCGAATCGACGCCGATGTGCGACAGCCTCCACAGGACGGCCTCGCCTCCCTTCATGATCTCCGTGGGTGGGTCGACGTAGAAGGCTGCACCGACGACGGGTCCGGCTCCGACGGTGGGCGCGAGCGGGTTCGGCGTGGAGCCGAGCACCGCGTTCATTCGCCCGTACTCCATGTCGAAGCCCTCGACGAGGTTCTTGCCGGTCATCACCATCGAGCCCTGAAGCATGGCGGACGCTGCTGCGCCGGAGCCTCCGCCCCCGACCAGCGTGACGAGCGGTGCGGAGGTGTACCCGCTACCCCCGCTCCCGGGCGTGGGCGTGAGCGCGACCGTGCCGACCGTGCCCAGCGTGACCGTGGCCGTCGCGGTCGCTGCCGTGACTGCGCCGCCGCCACTCAAGGTGACGTTCGGAGCCTTGTTGTAGCCGCACCCAGGAGTCGTCACGGTGATCGCGGTGACGACGCCACCGGAGATCGTCGCCACGGCTGCAGCGCCCTTGCCGCCACCGCCGCTGAACGAGACGGTCGGAGGCGTCGTGTAACCGCTTCCGGCCGTGACGATGGTGACACCGGTCACACCGTTGAGGCACGCCGTCGCGGTCGCGCCGGAACCGCCGCCGCCGGAGAACACGACCTGCGGTGCCGTCTTGTATCCGACGCCAGGTGCCGTGAGCACGATCTGCGAAACGGGCTGAGGTTGCCCGGTGACGTTGAGCGAGTCGTCGACGGTCCTCGCGTAGATGTCGGCCCAGTTCGCGTTGTAGGCAGGGTTGAATACCCCTTCGTTGACGATCGGCCGTTCCTGGTCCAGCGCGTACGCTTGCTGCATCACGTTGGCCAGATTGGCGGCGACCGACGTCGGGGTCGCCCCGTTCACGGTGACGATCCTGATCTGCATGATCGTCCGCGTGTTCGGGCCGAAGCCCGGCGGCGTCGACGGCGCGCCTCCGATGCCCCTCTGATCCGGGTCGTCCGTGAAGTAGTCGTTCCGCGTATCGAACAGCGGCATGGGCGCCGGAGCGTCGTTGTAGAGCATGTACGTGGCGCCGGGGGTCGCGCTGGAGAAGTCGACGATGACGTCAGCGCGCACCGCCGGCAGGAGCAGGAGCGTGTGGCTCGTGACGCCGCCAAAAGTCACGCTCCTCCTGTTGTAGTCGAAGTCGATGGGCTGCTGCGGCCAGGTCGCCGGCGTTGCCAGGAAACCAGCTTCGTTGCCGATCTGAATGATGTCAGGCCCCGCCCATGCCGGATTCGGAACGCCTCCTGCTCGACCATCGGTCGGCCATCGCTGCCATGCAGCATAGAGCGGGTCGGTCGGAAGCAGATTCGGCGGAGGCGCCGCAGGAACCATCGACACCTCCGTGCAGGTACTTGGAGCCGGCACGACGCCAGTCGTGGGAGAAGGCAGCCCGGTCACAGGATCGCGAAGCACGCCATCGCAGATGATGCCGCTCGCCGTCGCCGCATAATAAATCTGCAGATTGAGCATGCGGTCGTTGCACGCGTTCAGGATGCGGAACCGGACCGCCGTCGGAGGCAGGTTCGTGTAAGGGAACGCCGTCCCGTTGACGATTGGAGTATCGCCGTACGCCTCCGGGATGATCGTCGGGCTCGGCAGGACGGGGTTCTGGACGAGCATGGGTGGGACCATCCAGGGCCCGTAGTCCCACCTGCCTTTCAGATTGAAGCCGCTCGTGCTGTTGATGTCCTCGTTCGGCATGTACTCGTGCGGGAACCAGAAGCTCCCGCCGGGAGCCCACTTCCACAGCGGGTCAACGCCGCCGCCGAGGCCATCGCTGGTGATGGGTGTCGGGTTGTAGCCGGTCGGAAGCGCCGCCTGCTTCGCCTGCGTGGTGGCGTCGTTGACGAAGGTCCTGTCCTGGATGATGAGCGGGATGCCGTAATGGTACACGTCGTTTGGATCCACGGCTGGGGGCAGACGGGGCAGCACGGCCGGCAGATTGGCACCTGTGTTATTGTTGCCCGTGATCAGGTCTTCCTCGAAGGGATCGGTCAGCAGATAGCCGGCGGCTTCGCCTGCGTAAACGTTGAGTCGCGTGATGCCGTACGCATGGTCGTGGTAGAACATGAATCGGGCGCTCTGCTGGTTGGGGTAGTAGTAGGTCGCCAGCCCATCGCTCTTCGCCGCCGGCAATGGAACGGACTTCCCCGCGCCGATCATGTCGGGGACGTTCTGGAAGCTGTCGCCTTTCTGGTACAGGGTCAGGTCATTGGCCGGAGTGATCCACTGGTGCGGCGTGCCGTCGCTGATCCACGGCGTGAAGCCGCCGTGCAGGTGGATCGTCGCGCGGTTCTGCGTGTACATGCCACCCTGAGGCCCCGGCCCGGCGCCCATGACGTTGGTGTCGACGGGGAGGGGCAGATTGCCTAGCGCGGCCTGCAGATCTCCTTTGCCCGTGGCATCGGTGCTCAGAGGAAGATTGTTCTGCAGCAGGAGACGAACCGGCCGGTCGCGTTTCGCGATGATGAGCGGACCGAGATATTGGCTCGAGGAATCCTTCCCATTGATCTGGTAATAGCCGCGCAAGGCGGTCGGGGGCAGGTCGCTGTGCATCTGCTGGTGGTACGTCCTCAGCCCGAGCACGTAGTAATCGGAGTCGTCGTGATACCCGTTCACCTTGGAGTAGGTGCCCGTGTCGGGCTTGGCGACGGGGATGTACTGACCGAGGTTGTTCTCGTTGCACGTGCCCGTGCCTGGGGTGGGCGTGCTCACGGTGCATCCCGGTATTCCGAGGCCGGGCAGCGCATCCACGAACTTCCTGAGGTTCGGGCTGTTGGCGAAGTTGGGCGCCGTGTAGTTCACTCCGGAGTTGACGCCTTGCGCCGAAACCGCCACCGGGCCCATCAGCGCGACGAGGCCGGCGAGCCTCGTCGCGCGCATGCTCGAGAGCGACTTCTGTCCGCGGCGCGTCATGGCGCGCTCCTCGTGCCAGACGCGCCCGGATTACCCGTCGCTCCGGAGCGCTCTTTCATCCGCTTCATCCATCCCGGCGCGTTCTGGGGAGGATTTGCGAGCATCTGCTGGAGACGTGCCTCGGCCTCCTTCCGGCGTGCTCTCTGCTGAAGCAGGCTGTCGTAGGCCGCCTGATCCGAGCTCGCCTTGTCGGTGGTTGTCGGTGAAGCGGACGCGGCGTTGGTTGCGTGTCCCTCGCCTGGAACTACCAGTGTCGCGAGCAATAGGGCTCTTGCTGTCACGCTGAGTGCACGATGGAACATGGGTTCCTCCCGCTCGTCCTTTCTCGCCCCGCAGGTTGGTCGTGGTGCCCGTTCGATGAACCAGACCGAACGCCTCGACTAAGGGTGTTTCAGGATGGAGTCGGGCCCGCGTACAGCGCCATACATTGGATCACTGAGCCCATGCTGGGGCGCGGTGCAGCACGTGGGTCGAGGTCAAAAGGATTCGCGAGGAGTGAACCAAGCGCTGGGTTTGTATGGACAAAACACCCAGGCAGCCGCGGTACGTGAGTTCGTCATACGCGGCTAGCTAATTGATCTAGGTCAAGCGCAGGCGCAGAGCCGATGTGTCCCGACCCTCCGAGTCACGGCAGCTTGCGCCTTCGGCGACTTTTCTCGCGGGATCCATCTTCGGGGTACGTGCATGTCGTGCGGCGTATGCTTTA
>Ga0318573_10000112_pt1 | contig 28281 bp, 25 predicted proteins | sample GRESIP089b5f21_FD_202515 | JGI IMG/M metagenome (GOLD analysis project Ga0318573, IMG submission 202515) | Tropical soil microbial communities from Luquillo Experimental Forest, Puerto Rico - GRE.SIPMG.089b5f21 | ecosystem: Environmental > Terrestrial > Soil > Tropical forest > Bulk soil... | reverse complement strand
CGGCTGTGCTGCCATCTACGACCTTTGGCATCAACCTCCGCACGCTCGAAAGCGGAAAATGCAGAAGGCAGGGAACGGAGTATGATGCTTGCGCCGCACCACACTCCGTAGCAGCCTGCTACACAGAGGGTGCTAACCCTACAGCGCGCTGTTCAGGATCGTCGTCACCACATCCTGAGTATAGATTTCCGCCACGCCGAAATAGCTGGCATTGCCCAGCACGTTCTCGATGGTGGCTGGCAGGTCGGTTTTGGTGATGCCCAATTGCGACAGGCGGGTGGGTGTGCCGATCTTGTCGAACCAGGCCTCCAGGGCGGCAATACCTTGCTCGGCGGTGGCGGCGCCGAAGATATTCTTGGCGAAGCGCTCGAACTGGGCCGGATTGCGGCTGTGATACCATTTCATCCAGGCAGGGATCACCACCGACAGGCCGGCGCCATGCGGCACATTGAACAGCGCCGACAGCGAATGCTCGATCATATGGTTCGGGTAACTGAACCCGGCGGTGCCGGTATAGATCAGACCGTTCAAGGCTTGGGTCGAGGCCCAGGCAAATTCGGCCCGCGCCTCGTAATTTGAAGGGTCTGCCAGCAGGATTTCCGTGGTTTCGATCACCGTGTTGATGATGGACTCGACCATGCGCGAGTGGAAGCGGGGCTGCACCGTGGCGGTGAAATAGCCTTCGATGGAATGGGCGATGATGTCGGCGGCGGAATAGACCAGATAATCCCGGGTGATGGTCTGCATCAGCTCAGGGTTGACGATGGAGACCTTGGGGAAGCAATGGGCCGACTGGATGGCGAACTTTTCCTTGGTCGCTTCGTTGGTGACCACGGCGCCGCAGTTCATCTCGCTGCCGGTGGCGGCCAGGGTCAGGATGTCGAAGATCGGCAGAGCGGCCTCGACGCTGCCCTTGCCGATGAACAAATCCCAGACGTCGCCGTCATAGAGGCTGCCAGCGGCGATAGCCTTAGCGCTGTCGAGGACCGAGCCGCCGCCCACGCTGAGAACGGCATCGACCTTGCCGCTACGGGCCAGCGCGATGGCCTCGCGGACCTTCGAGATCAGCGGATTGCTGACGATGCCGCCGCATTCGACCAGTTCGACGCCATGACTGGCCAGACTCTGGCTGACGGTGGCGAACAGGCCGTCCCGCTTGATGCGGTCGCTGCCATAGCACAGCAGCACCTTCTTGACGCCGTAATCGGCCAGATGCTGACCGATCAGCCGCTCTTTGCCTTTGCCGAAATCGACCTTGGTGGGATTGAAAAACGTAAAGCTGTCCATGGGACCATCCTCGCAAAGGGAACTGTTTATCGTGGCCGGAGTCGTACCAGTTCCCGGCTCCCCTGATTAGTGAGGGAAATCCGCAAGAGCTTATGAGGCTGGCTCATGAAACCCGTTTTACTCTCGATGGCGCAAGGCGTTGACCACCAGATTGAAGGCGGGGGACGATTGGCGCCGGCTGGGGTAATAGATGTGATAGCCCTGGAACGGAGCGCACCAGTCGTCGAGAACCTGAACCAGCCGGCCCTCAATCAGATGAGATGCGACCATGTCTTCGGGCAGATAGGCCAGACCAAAGCCCTGGAGCGCGGCCAGTAAAATCTGGTCGCTGGAACTGAAGGTCGCCTGTCCCTCGACATGCACATTCAGCTCCTTGCCGTTCTTCTCAAATTCCCAGGTCAGGTTGCTGTCATAGGTCGGCAGACGCAGATTGATGCAGCTGTGGGACAAGAGATCCTGCGGGGTTTGGGGAATGGGCCGGTTGGCGAAGTAGGACGGCGCCCCCACTACCACGACGCGGAAATCCGGGCCGATGCGGACGGCGATCATATCCTTGGCGACTTGTTCTCCCAGCCGCACCCCGGCGTCATAGCGGTCGGCGACGATGTCGCGCATGCCATAGTCGGTGATGATCTCGACATGAATATCGGGATAATCGGGCAGGAACTTCATCAGCTTCGGCCATAGCACCGTTTGGGCGGCGTGGGCCGCCGTGGTGATGCGGATCGAGCCGGCTGGTTTCGCCCGCAATTCACTCAAGGCCGCCAGTTCGGCGTCGATCTCGTCGAACTTGGGGCCAATCGACAGCAGCAGCCGTTCACCGGCTTGAGTAGGTGAGACGCTGCGGGTGGTCCGGGTCAGCAAACGAATGCCCAGGCGCTCTTCCAGTTCGCGCAGGGTATGGCTGAGAGCCGATTGAGAGACGCCCATTTTCGCCGCCGCCTTGGTGAAGCTGCGCTCGCGCGCGACGGCAAGAAAGACCAGAAGATCGCTGACGGTTTCACGCGGCATTGATGAGCCTCCCTCATAAGTTCATGCAAGCCTTAGCATCTAATTGCCGGGACATGCAGCTGATAAATTCTGCTCAACACGACATGAATGCGCGTTGTCTCGCCATTCTCCCCAGTTGAGAAAGTTGATTATCATGGAAATCAAACGCATCGGCTCTCAGGCTTCGATCAAGGGGCCGTCCGACTATTTCACCGGCACCGTCCGCATCGACCAGCCGTTCCAGGGCACCGGCGAAGCCCGGGTCGGCGGTGCCGTCGTCACCTTCGAGGCGGGAGCCCGCACGACCTGGCATACCCATCCTTTGGGCCAGATGCTGATCGTCACCGCCGGTTGCGGCTGGGCGCAGAGCGAAGGCGGGCCGGTCATGGAAATCCGTCCGGGCGACGTGATCTGGTTTGCCGCCAACGAACGTCATTGGCATGGCGCCGCGGCCACCACCGCCATGACCCACATCGCCATCGCCGAAGCCCTCGACGGCAAGGTGGTGGAGTGGATGGAACGGGTCACCGACGAGCAGTATCAGGCGTCTTGACCATGGTCGCCGCTTATTTCAGGAGATCGTCATGAAAAACGTAATTGTCGTCATCGGTTCCGGCTCGATCGGTCAGGCCATCGCCCGACGGGTAAGCGCCGGCAAGCATGTGCTGCTGGCTGATTTGCGCAAAGAAAACGCCGAAGCCGCCGCCGAGGTGCTGAGCAACGCCGGGTTCGAGGTCAGCACGATGGCGGTCGATATTTCGTCGCGCCCCTCGGTCCAGGCGCTGGTCGCGGCGGCGACGGCCATCGGCGACGTCACCGGCGTCATCCATGCCGCCGGGGTGTCACCCTCGCAGGCGACGCCGGCCACCATCCTTAAGGTCGATCTCTACGGCACCGCCCTGCTTTTGGAAGAGTTCGGCACTGTGATCGCGCCCGGCGGCTCCGCCGTCGTCATCGCCTCGCAGTCCGGGCACCGGCTGGGGGCCTTGAGCGCTGAGCAGAATGCGGCACTGGCCTTGACGCCGACCGAGGAACTGCTGGCGCTGCCCATGCTTCAGCCGGATCAGGTGACGGATCCGCTGCATGCCTATCAGTTGTCGAAGCGTGGCAATGCGCTGCGCGTCATGGCCGAGGCCGTGCGTTGGGGCAAGCGGGGGGCGCGCGTCAACACCATCAGCCCCGGTATCGTCATCACGCCGCTGGCCAAGGATGAACTGACCGGGCCTCGTGGCGAAGGATATCGCCGCATGATCGAGCTGTGCCCGGTGGGCCGGGCGGCGACGCCGGACGAGATCGGCACGGTGGGCGCTCTGCTGATGGGGCCCGACGGCGCCTTCATCACCGGCAGCGATTTCCTGATGGATGGCGGCGTCACCGCTTCCTACTGGTTCGGCGAATTGGCCCCGAAATGAATTGAAGCAGGAGCATCATCATGCAAAAGCGTCTTCTTGGAAAAAGCGGCCTTGAGGTCTCGGCCCTCGGCCTGGGCTGCATGGGCATGAGTTCCGGTTATGGCCCCGCCGCCGGCAAGGCCGAGATGGTCAAATTGATGCGCGCCGCTGTCGAGCTGGGCGTGACTTTCTTCGACACCGCCGAGGTCTATGGCCCGTTCGCCAACGAGGAACTGGTCGGCGAAGCCCTGGCCCCGCTCCGCGACAAGGTGGTGATCGCCACCAAGTTCGGCTTCGGGATCAACTATCAAACCGGCGAACGGACCGGCGGTCTGGACAGCCGGCCAGAGCATATCCGGCAGGTGGCGGAGGCATCGCTGAAGCGTCTGCGGACCGATGTCATCGATCTTTTCTACCAGCATCGCGTCGATCCAGCCGTGCCGATCGAGGATGTTGCCGGGGCCGTCAAGGATCTGATCGCCGAAGGCAAGGTCAGGCATTTCGGCCTGTCCGAGGCCGGCGTCGGAACCATCCGCCGCGCCCATGCGGTGCAGCCGGTGACGGCCCTGCAAAGCGAATATTCCCTGTGGTATCGCGGGCCGGAAGCCGAGGTCTTGCCGGTTCTGGAAGAGCTGGGCATCGGCTTCGTCCCCTTCAGTCCGCTGGGGGCCGGCTTCCTGACCGGCAAGATCGATCAGACGACCCAGTTTGACAGCAGCGATTTCCGCCGCATCGTACCCCGTTTCACCCCGGATGCCCTGGCGGCGAACATGGCTCTGGTCGATCTGCTGCGGGATGTGGCTCAGCGCAAGAAGGCGGCCCCGGCGCAAATCGCCTTGGCCTGGCTGCTGGCTCAAAAGCCCTGGATCGTGCCGATTCCGGGAACCACCAAGCGGCATCGGCTGGAAGAAAATCTGGGGGCCGTAAGCGTGGAGCTGACGGCGGATGACTTGAACGACATCAATCAGGCCGCCGCCAAAATCCCGTTGCAGGGCGCCCGCCTGCCGGAAAGCGCGCTGGTCATGACCGGGCGGTGAATGGAGCAACCTGGACCTGTAAGGCCAGACAAGGAGAAAAAAGATGGCACCGAACGACGCTGCCCGACGCAAGCATGACGAACTGTTTCCCGACCAAGTCTCCACCCTGGCCGTCACCGACCCGGATTTGGTGGAAACCTTCGACAACTTCGCCTTCGACGAAGTTTTGCGCCATGGCAACCAGGATCAGCGGACCCGCCTGATGGTGCAGTTGGCGGCGCTCATCGCCAGCCAGGCCGTGCGGGAATATCGCGTCATGCTGGCCGCCGCCCTGACCGTCGGCGTCACCCCGGTCGAGGCCAAGGAAGTCGTCTATCAGGCCGTCCCTTATGTAGGGATCGCCAAGGTCGTCGACTTTCTGCACGCTACCAACGAGGTGCTGAGTGAACGCGGCGTCTCGCTGCCCTTGCCCAGTCAATCGACGACCACGCCCGAAACCCGCATGGAGAAAGGGCTGGCGGTGCAAAAGCAGATCATCGGCGACGAAGTGGTCGATAGCTTATACGCCACATCGCCCGAGGACCTGCTGCATTTTCAGCATTACCTGTCGGCCAACTGCTTCGGCGACACCCTGACCAGAACCGGCCTCGATCTGCCCATGCGCGAGCTGCTGACCTTCAGCATGCTGGTCGCCCTGGGCGGCTGCGAGCCCCAGGTCAAGGCGCATGTTCTGGCCAATCTGCATGTCGGCAACGACCGCAAGACGCTGGTCGACGTGCTGACCCAGTTGCTGCCGTTCATCGGCTATCCGCGCACGCTCAATGGCCTGCGGGTGGTGGTCGAGGCCACCAAGGACTGACAGGCGTTTTTCCCAATCATGTTTCCCGAGAAGCCTGCCGCGCCCCCCCAGCGGTAGGCTTTTTGATTCAGGGATCGTCAATTAATGATTTCTGCTCATAAGCCTTTGCGGATTAGCCCGTCTAATCGCTGGCGGCAATTCTTGCTAAACCATCCCGACGAGCGATCAGTCGAGACGAAGTGATCGCGGCGACACCTGACACATCGGGCCGGAGCACGGGAATTGGTTGGAATTGTCCGAATCGCATTGTCGCGGCCGCTGACGTTCATCGTCATGGCGATCCTGATCCTGATCCTGGGCGTGCTGTCGGTACTGCGCATGCCGGTGGATATTTTTCCCGATATCCGGCTGCCGGTCATCGCCATCGCCTGGACCTATAACGGCCTATCACCGGAAGACGTGGCCGGTCGGGTCATCACTCCCTACGAGCGGGCGCTCAACAGCACGGTCAACGATATCGAGCATATCGAAAGCCAGTCGCTGCCGTTCCTGGGACGGAACTTCTTTCCGGCGGTGGATGCCGGAGCGATGGCGTTGCATGTCCGGGCTCCCATCGGCACGCGTATCGAGGAAGGGGCTGCGGTTGAGGCGGAGAGGGCGGAGGCCGCAGCGGCAGATGATGGCGCAGAAGGCTGCCTTGACTCAGGATCCCCCCCTTCGGCTGGATGAGAAAGCCGAGGCCGGTCACATGGAATGCGCGACAGGTTTACGGCGCTCAGCTCGAACGCTGATAACTCGCGTATTACGTCCGTTACCGGGAAAAGACGCCGTCCGTGGAACGGTCGCGCTGGAGCCGCTTACAGACTGCGCTTTTTCGGGGGATACAAACGGAACGTGCTGCGTCCGGTAAACTCGGCGACCTCCTGTTCCTCCAGGCGCCGCAGGCTGCGGGAGATCGTTTCCGGCGAGGTCCCGACCATGGCCGCCAGATCCCGCTTGAGCAGAGGGGTGGACGCCTCCACCGGGCCGCATTCCTCGGACGGCGAACCAACCAGTGCGCAAAGGGTCGAGTAAAGCCGGTCCGATACGTCCAGGGTCGACAGGCGCAGAATATGCTCCTCGTAAGCGCTCATCTGGATCGCCGCCTGCTGCATGACGATGGCCAGCAGCCTCTCATCGTGCCGCAGCATCGCATAGAACCGATCGCTGGGAATCACCACCATCTCGCTGGTGGTCAATGCCTGAGCGCTGTTTCTGTGCGGAGCCTTGTCCACCAGATCATGGCCGGCCAGCAGGGAACCGCCTTTCGCCACGCCGAACATGGCCATGCGTCCGTCGGCGTCGATGCGTTCCAGGGCGACGACACCCCATATCAGACAGAAAATGCTGACGGCCGGATCGCCCTGATTATAGATGTAGCTGCGGCGGCGGTGGCGCACGGGTTTCGCGGATTCCCGGGGAAACAGCTCTCTGACGACCTCCAGCAGCGTATTGCCGGATGCCCCCGCGTCCGTTTTGTTCAGTTGATGCGTGTTTGCCATTTGGCCACCCTCTCCAACCGAATAATGCGACCCTTGGGCGGATGGCAAAGAGGCAAGAAGATTTCCAGAAGGCTTCCGCCTTCCTGAAGTCCTCTTGCCTGCATCCTTCCCCCGATACCGTCAACGATCGCCTGAACGATCGCCAACGACAAGATTTCACCCTTGCGTCCCCGAGGCTCGCCGAAGCGAGGCTCCATGATCTTCGACAACAGCCGCCGCGTCAGAGCGGGACGGTTGTCTTTGACGCTGATACAGAAATAGCCCGTGTCGCCGTAGCACTCCCGGGTCAACCGGGCTGTAATGACCAGCCGGTCGCCGTCGTGTCCCAGACTACCGCGCAGATAGGCCTCCAGATTGGCGGCCAGTTGCTCCAGCTTTTCCGGGTCGCAGACGATCCAGGCTTCCTGCCCTTCAAGCTGTATATCCAAAACAGCTTGAGGCGACAGGGACTGGAGATGGCGCCCGATCACGTCCGAGACTTCGATCTGCCTGGCCTCTTTTCGGTCATCACCGGACAGCAGTTGAACCCGCTCGCACAGATTCTGAGCTTTTCGGGCCGCAACCGCCAAAGCCAACAGATGGATGCGGAGCGGCGCGTTGAACGGCAGCTGGTTCACGGCGACCTCGGCGTGTTCCTGCATGGAGCGCGACAGCGTGGAAAGCTCGGCCTGAATACTGGCTCCAAGCTCGGTCGCCATCTGCATCCTGCGAACCCGGTCCAGCTCCTCGGCCATGTGCGCGTGCTGGGCCTCGGTCTGTTTGATCACCGTCACGTCAAGAGCCACCCCGTCCCATATCCACCCGGTTCCGGTGCGCACAGGCGAAGCGATGACCCGCAGCCAGCGAGGCTCCTCGCCGTTGAACGGACTGAGACGGAACTCGAAATCCAGCGGCCTGCCCCCCGCCCGGTACAGGACATGGAGCAGTGTCAGCCGGTCTTCCCGATGGACCAGATGCCGCAGCAGGCTGCTCAAGGATTTGTCGATGACGTCGGAAGCCTTCACCCCGGTCATCTGGTGGAACTTGCTGCTGACCGCCACGACCCGGGACGCCCCCTCGGACTGGACGACGCGGAAAACGATGCCGGGCAGGTTGTCCATCACCGCGCGCAACCGCTCGGCGTTCTCCGTGCCCCGGCGCGCTTTCAGCAAATCGCCCTGGATCAGGCGATCCCGCAACAGAGCCAGCTGGCGGGCCAGATTGCCGATTTCGTCGCGGCTTGAGATGTCGGGGAGCGACAACAGCCTCTTGCCCTCAGCTAGCTGGCCCAAATTTCCGCTCAGGCGCCGCAAGGGCGGGATGATGCTCCACCCCAGCATCAGGATCATGACGAGAGACAGCAGGATGGCCCCGACAATGCCGCCGCCCAGCAACATGGCATGGCGCTGAACCTGCCACTGAAGGGTGCTGACGTCGGCGTCGAGATCGCCCGTGACCTGGGTTTCAAAGTCGCGGATACGATCGATGCGCTCGCTGGTGACATCGAACCATTCCTGGGCGGTTAGCCCTAGTGTCTCGCCGTTCTCCAACGACCGCCGCATACTGACCAGTTTCGGTGACACGGTGGCGGCGGCCCTGTAATTCTCGGCGACCGAGGGGGCGACCAGCGCTTCGAATGCCTTGCCTTGGGATTCCTGCTCTTCCGCCAGTTGCCGGATTTTTTCCGGGTTGCGGGACAACAGATCGGGGGTGGCTCCGGCCAGGATGCCTGAACCGAGAGCCCGTTCGCGTCCGGCCAGTTCCTTGGCTTTCAGCAAAAAGACATAGGCGATGGTGTCTTTTCCGAAGTCCGACGACATGACGGTCCGCACCACTTCGGGAACCACTGCCATCAGATCGTCGGTCGCGGTGGTGTAGAACTCGGTGGTCTGCGCGGCGTCGTAACTGCCGTCCTGGACATCCCCCCGCACTTCGGGAATCAGTTCCAGCGACGACTGGCTGTTTTCCAGAGCGTCTCTGGCGGGGCCGTCCGGAAGCTCCTTCAGCAGGCGGGCCATCGATTTTCGGTATTTGCCCAACGCGGCGTCGCTGGCGCTGATCTGGGCGCGCAGGCGGTCCCGATTAAGTCGGGGATCGCTGACGATCATGACCGCCAGACCGCGCTCGGACTGCAATTCATGGACGACGCCGCCGATCTGGGCGTTCAGATCGTTCATTTCCCGCAAAAGCGACGTGGTGCGCAGCGTCTGCTCCATCTCGCTGAGCGCCACGCCGGCAAGTCCCAGCACCACCGCCAGCGGCAGCAGCCCCAGCAGGATCATCCTCCAGCGCAAGCCGATGGCATCCCGCCAGCGGTGGTTTTTGCGGCGGGGAGCCGAGGCCAGTCCCTGACGGATGAAGACGTCGCAAAGGGGCAGATCCTGCCGAATGATGTGATCTGTCAGCCAGGCTCGCATGAATTCGGTGATGCGCTGCACCTGCTCCAAGTCGTTGGGATCGAGCGGGTGCGCAGAAACCATCGAGAAAGAGGTGATGAACTCCGAATGGCGAGCCCCCAAACCGGGGTATCCCGCCTTTTCCAGCAAGCGGTTCTCCATCTCGAAGTGATCGTTGAATTCTTTGAGGAACAGCTTCAGGTGGCGGACCGCCGCGTGGGCTTTCCCCGCAGAACGGGCCGCTTCGGCTGTTTCGATCAGGGCAAGAAGACGGCTGTGCCCGGCATCGATGACGTCAATGCCAAAGGTCCATTCTTCGATTTTTTCTTTCTCAAAATCACCCATGGCATACCGGATGCTGCAAGGCGTGGATGGTAGCACCATATCCTTAAGTTTAATACGGCTTTCTTGCCGAGGCCATGGCGGCGGGACGGCCCGTCATCACGCCAAGTCGGGGCGGAAGGTTATTTCCGGCGGGTGATCAAGTCTTTGACCATGCTTGAAAACAGACCGATGTCCAGGGGCTTGCTGGCCAGGCCGTCGGCGCCGGCCTGCCGGATGTCCGCGTCTGTCAGGCCGTTGGGGATGGCCGTACAGATAATGCAGGGCAATTCGGGACGCAGCTTCTTGATGGCTGCGACAAATTCGGTACCCTTCATCTGGGGCATGATCTGATCGGTGATAACCAGATCCCAGGCGGCGGAGTCTTCCTCCACATAGCCGATGGCATCCAGCGGATTGTCGCAGACCGAGATTTCGTAGCCCAGGCGGAACAGGGCGGTCATCAGCATATTGCCGAAATGCGTGGAATCATCCACCAGCAGGATCGAACCCCGATGTGTCACGGGAAGGATCTGCTGGAGGTCTTGTTCTCCCAGATTCTCGATGTCGGAAACGGGGAAGTAGACGTCTATGCGGGTTCCCTGCCCAGGAGCGGTGGACAGCAGCAACCCGGCCCGATGGCCCATGACGATGTCATGGACCACGGCCAATCCCAAGCCTGTGCCGCCGGAATTGGCCTTGGTGGTGAAGAACGGCTGGAAGATGTTCGACAACACTGCCAGGGGGATGCCGTTGCCGCTATCGGTAACCGACAGGCGGATATGGGGAATGTCGGAATGCAGGTTGCCGAAAGCCGCATGGTGAATTTCCCGCTCATCGGTCCAAATTCGGGACGAAGAGGCCGAAGGCGCTTCGCCGTTGGATGGGACGGCGTGAGGCATGGGAGGGATGTCGATCGGTTCGACGGAATGGGCATAGACGCCAACTGTGCCCGAGGCTCCGACCAGGGCCTCGCTGGCATTTCCCACTAGATTGACCAGCAATTGCATGATCTGGCTGCCTTGGCCGGCGATTACCATTTCCTCGGTGTCGATCTGAATGTCCAAGCTGGTCGTCGGAGCGACGATGGCTTTGAGAACGCCGGTGTTTTCCTGGATCAGCGAAGACATCTCGACCCGTTCCAGCGTGCTTTCCCGCCGGTGTGAGAATGCCAGGATTTCTCCGATCAATGATTTGGCCTGATGTCCGGCTTTGAGGATGCGGGTGCCGTAACGGTTCAGTGCGCTGTCTTCGTCGGTGTCTTCGACAATGAATTGGGCGAAGCCGAGAATAGCTCCCAGAAGATTGTTGAAATCGTGGGCCACGTTGGCGGCCAGTTGCCCCAAGGCCTCCAATCTGCGGGCTTGTTCAAGCTGTTGCTCCAGCCGATGCTGCTCTTCTTCCCGCTGGCGCGCATCCGTGACGTCGTTGATGACGAGTATGCGTCCGCCGTCGGGCAAGGCGCGGATATGGGTCCACAGCCGTTTCGACCGTTTCTGGCCGGGCAAATGCAGGGAAAGCTCACCGGACCACTGACCGTTGCGCTTTGCGCTTTGACGGGCAGCCTGAATTTCCTCGGCTTTAAAAACCGAGCTGCTGCCGCCGCTGATTTCCTCCACCGGGAGGCCGATCAGATCCTGAACATGTGGAATGCCCAGCGTCTGCATCATGGCGCTGTTCGCGTATTCGATCGTATCGTCGGTATTGATGATCGAGATGCCGTCGCCGGCAAGATCCATCGCGGCCAGAATGCGCCGTTCTTCAGCCAGGCGCCGTTCCAGTTGCTCGGAAACGTCCTGTCGGCTTTGGCGCAGTTGCGCCAAAGCGATATAAGGTGCGATGCGGGCCAGCAGTTCTTCGGCAAGGATTGGTTTGCCGACGGTATCGCATGCTCCTTGCCTTAGGCTTAGAAGGCGGGTCTCAGGCTGGCCTTGGTCGATCATGACGATGACGGGAATATCTGAGACGTCGCGGATGCGGCGGCAAAGGCCGGCATTGCCGTCTAGTAGGACCAGGGCCGATTTCCCGCGATCAAGAAACCGCAATGCCCGTTCATCCGCCGGGGCGACCACAACGTCGTATCCCGCATCCGTCAGAATCGCGGCGAGGTGAGGGGCGTTGTCGGCGACGACCAGGATTTCGTTCCTGGTATCCGGGGTGGAATGGCCCGTATTCATGAGGCGTTCCTCATCTCGTCATTCGTGGCCGGTTTTGTCTTTGATGGCGGTCTGAACGGCTTGCAAAAGCTCCGTGCCCGAAAAAGGCTTGATCAGAACGCGGACCGCGCCCAACTGTGACATGAGGTCGATAAAAGGGGCAAGACGCCCTTTCATCCCGCCGGTCATGCCGATGACCGGCACAAAGTTTCCCCGGGCGCGCAACTCGGCCATCAGTTTCAATCCGTCCAGATCCGGCATGAAGATATCGGCCACCACCAAGTCAACGAGGCTCAGGCTTGGACTGTGAAGGCAGCCCAGCCCACTGTTGACCGCCACCACGTCGTGTCCGGCGCGCTCCAGGATTGTGGCGACCATTTCCAGATGGGTTGGCTCATCGTCTGCAACGATCACTTTGAGCATGGCTGCGGCCTGTCAGGGATGGCGCTTGTCGCCATCCTGTAACAGGCAGACGAAACGGACTACCCGACAGGCGGATACCGTCTCATAACAAAGGTATATCGGCAGACGCCGATTGTCGGAAAAAGGCTACTAACGCGCAATTGCTCCGTTCTCGACTCAGGCGCAGCATGATTTTTATTAACGACCATGAACAAGGTGGCGATCGTGCGCATTCTCGTAGCTGATGATCATCCGCTGTATCTGAGCGCGGTCAGTGAACAGGTGGGGCGAGCTTTTTCCCAGACGATGGCCAATACGGCAACATGCTTGTCAGAGGTTCTGAATGCTTTGAGCAGTCAGGATCCATTCGATCTTTTGCTGATCGATTACTCAATGCCTGGTATGAATGGCCGGTCTGGAATACAGGCCGTAGTGTCCGCCTCCAAGGGGGCTCCGGTCGTGGTGATGTCGGGAATCGCCATGGCTTCCGAGGTCAGCACATGCATCGGCGTCGGCGCCAAAGCTTTCCTGCCGAAGACTTTGGATGGCAAGATTTTCACGTCCGCCCTGAATCTGGTTTTAGCCGGCGGATCCTATCTTCCGGCCGAGATGTTCGCTGCGGACGTCGAGGAGCACGCGGCCGAGCCTGAGGCCCGCGATGATGATTTTACGGAACGCGAGAGGGGCATCATGGCCATGGTTGTGGAAGGGCAATCCAACAAGGAAATCGCCCGCGTTCTCAATCTGCGGGAAGTCACGATCAAGGTCCAGTTGACCCATATTTACAAAAAGCTTGGGGCGAAGAACCGAGCCCAGGCCGCCACGTTGATCAGCCAGGGGCGTCTCTTGAGTTGACGGCGAATATACGTTTGCCGTTGTCCGTAGCCCTTCGCCAACTCGCCTTGGCGCCGGCATTTTCATTAGCCTGAATCAAATCCATCCGGAGGCTGATTCCATGGCTAAAACAATCCTCAGCGTCGATGACTCCGCAAGCATGCGCCAGATGGTCAAGCTGACTCTGGCCGGAGCCGGTTACGACGTGCTCGAGGCCTGCGACGGTAAGGACGCCCTGGCCAAAGCCGGCGCCGCGAGCGTCAACATGGTGGTGACGGACCTGAACATGCCCAACATGGACGGGCTGACGTTGATCCGGGAACTGCGCAAGCTGCCCAATTACAGGGGGGTTCCAATCGTTTTCCTGACCACGGAATCTGACGAGGCCAAGAAGACGGAGGCTAAACAATCCGGTGCGACGGCATGGATCACCAAGCCGTTCAAACAAGAACAACTGCTGGCCATCGTCAAAAAGGTTCTCGGTTAACCTTCCGCAAGGACGTTGGTGATGGGTTATGTCGGAGCGCTATTGATGTCCGATAGGGATGTCCAACCGGATCGATTGAGCAGCGACGATTACCAACGGGTCGTATCGTTCATCATGTCTGCGGTCGGCATCAAGCTGCCGGCTTCCAAGAAGACCATGGTCGAGGGACGTTTGAACCGGCGGGCCAGACTTTTGGGCATTCAGAGCCTGTCGGACTATGTCGCTGCCGTGTTCGATCACGGCGACCATTACGACGAAGTCATTCATCTGATCGATGCCATCACCACGAACAAGACCGATTTCTTCCGAGAGCCGGCCCATTTCCAGTTTCTGGTCAAGACGGTTCTGCCGCAAATGGCCAAGGCGGGACGTGTGGGTAAGTTCTGGAGCGCGGCCTGCTCCATTGGCGCCGAGCCCTATACGCTGGCCATGGTGCTGAGCGACTTCGCCTTGACCTCTCCCGGATTCCGTTTTTCCATTTTGGCCAGCGACGTTTCGACAAAGGTGCTGACCAAGGCGGCTCGGGCGGTTTTCCCCGAGGAGATGGTCGAGCCGGTGCCGCTGGCCATGCGCCAGCGCTATTTGCTCCGCTCCCGCGATCCCAAGAAGCCCATGGTGCGGATGGCGCCCGAAATCCGCAATCTCGTCCGCTTTGCCCGCATCAATCTGATCGAGGAAAGCTATCCGGCCGATTGCGACATGGACGTAATATTTTGCCGGAATCTGCTAATCTATTTCGATCGAGAAACCCAGGAACAAGTACTGCGCCAATTGCTCTCTCATCTGGCGCCGGGCGGTTACCTTATTCTCGGCCACACCGACAGTATCGCGGGCATGAACCTGCATGTCGAATGGCTGGGCAACTCGATTTTTAGGCGGAAACCTCATGCAGAAGATCAAGGTTCTCATCGTCGATGATTCCGCCAGCGTTCGCCAGACCCTGGCTGGAATTCTAGGAGACAGTCGCGATATCGAGGTCATGGCCACTGCCTCCGACCCCTTCGTGGCGGCACGCGAAATTGCTCATGACACCCCTGACGTCATTACCCTGGACATTGAAATGCCGCGCATGGACGGCATCACGTTCCTGCGTAAGATCATGGCGCAACGCCCTATTCCGGTGGTGATCTGTTCGTCGCTGGCCGAAGAGGGCTCGGATACCTTGATGCAGGCTTTGGAAGCGGGGGCCGTGGACATCATCCTGAAGCCCAAAATGGGCACCAAGGAATTCCTGCAAGAATCCGCTCAAACCATCCGGGACGCCATTCGGGCCGCCGCCCAGGCTCGATTGCGCAAGCTTCCCGAACGTCGCGAACGGCGGCCCCATGTACTGGGGACTGCGCCCAAACTGAGCGCCGACGTCATGATGCCGCCGCCCAGCGCCAGGGCTATGGCCCGCACCACCGAAAAAGTGATCTGCATCGGCGCTTCCACGGGCGGGACGGAATCCTTGAGGGAGGTGTTGGAGGCTCTGCCTATGGACTGTCCCGGCATTGTCGTGGTCCAGCATATGCCGGAATTGTTCACGGCCGCCTTCGCCCGGCGGTTGGACGGTTTGTGTCAGGTCAGCGTTCGGGAAGCCGCCGATGGCGATCCGGTGCTGCGCGGCCACGTTCTGATTGCGCCCGGCAATCGCCATACCATGCTTCAGCGCAGCGGCGCCCGTTATTACGTGACGGTCAAGGAAGGCCCCCTGGTATCCCGACATCGGCCTTCGGTGGATGTGCTGTTCCGCTCGGCGGCACAGTTCGCCGGCGCCAACGCCATGGGCATCATTATGACCGGCATGGGCGATGACGGCGCCAACGGCCTGTTGGAAATGCGCAATGCCGGAGCGCTGACCATCGCGCAAAACGAGGAGACCTGCGTCGTCTTCGGCATGCCCAAGGAAGCCATCGCGCGAGGCGCCGCCGTCAAGGTTGTGCCGCTGGGCTTGCTGGCGGCGGAAATCCGCCGGGCGGACGAGTTATGATTTCGCCGCTGGACGCGTCGCCGATCAGCTCCGCCGATGTTTCGTCCGCATCATGTGACGGGCAAAAGGCGATCGTGGTCGATGACAGTCCCAGCGCCGTGGCTTTGATGGTGCGACTGCTGGAAACCGTGGATGGGTGCGAGACGGTCGGTTTCACCAGTTCCGTCAAGGCGCTGGAATGGTGCCGCGGCAATGCCGTCGATCTGGTGGTGGTGGATTACGAAATGCCTCCTCCCAACGGCATCGCTTTCATCGAGGCGTTTCGCGCCGACAGCCGCAATGCGGCGATTCCGGTGGTGATGGTGACTTCGGTCGCGGATCGGGACATCCGCTACATGGCTCTGCAGACCGGAGCGACGGATTTTCTCAGCAAACCCATTGATCAGGTCGAGTTCGTGGCGCGGATGCGCAATCTGTTGGCATCTTGCCGGGCGCATAAAAGGCTGGCCGAGCTTTCGGTTTGGCTGACCGACGAAGTGCGGAAGGCTTCGCTGGTGATTACGCAGAGTCCCGGACCCGTGATCATCACCAACCGGGACGGCATCATCGAATATGTCAATCCGGCCTTCACCGAGGCGACCGGGTACGGGGCGGAAGAACTGGCGGGGCGTACGCCCAACATTCTGAAATCCGGTTTGACGCCGCCCGACGTCTATGTGGAATTGTGGAGCACCATCACGTCGGGGCATGTTTGGCGCGGCACCTTTCAGAACCGGCGCAAGGACGGCAGCCTGTTCTGGGAAACCGCACGGATTTCGCCACTGCGCAACGAAGCCGGAGAAATCACCCATTTCGTGGCGGTGAAGGAAGACATTACCCTGCGCAAGGAGTATGAGGCCCGTCTGGAGTGGCAGGCCAACTATGATTCCCTGACGGGACTGCCGAATCGCATGCTGGTGCTGGACCGCCTGGGACAAGCGGTAGCCGTGGCCGGACGGAATCGCTGTCAGGTCACGGTGATGCACATCGATTTGGACCGCTTCCGGGCTATCAACGATACTTTGGGGCATGGCGCCGGCGACGACGTCCTGCGCCAGGTGGCCCATCGTCTGTTGGCCGAACAGCATCAGACCGATACCGTGGCGCGGGTCGGCAACGACGAATTCGTGATGGTGCTGTCGGACATCGGCGAAGCCCACAGTCCGCAGGCGGTGGCCTCGCGGTTGTGCGCGGTGCTGGCCCAGCCGTTTCAGATCCAGGATCAGGAAGTGTTCATTTCCGCTCGGATCGGCATTGCTGTGTTTCCTACTGATGGCGAGACGCCCCAAGAGCTTTTGCGGAGCGCCACGGCGGCCATGCCCGGTGTCGATTCCGCGGGACATGGCGGTTGGCGGTTCTTCACCCATGAACTGGATGCCAATGCGCGGCGGCGTTTGGCCGTCGAAAGCAATTTGCGCCATGCCCTTGGCCGCGGTGAGTTGCGGATTTACTATCAGCCGCTGGTGGAGGTCGCCAGCGGCCGGATTCTGGCGGCCGAGGCACTGTTGCGCTGGAACAATCCCGATCTTGGGCCGGTGCCGCCGGATTTGTTTATTCCCATTGCCGAGGAAACCGGACTGATCGTCGCCATCGGCGCCTGGGTCATCGAGATGGCGTGCCGGGATATGGCCGCTTGGGCGGAGAACGGCCTGCCGCCTGTGCGGGTGGCGATCAACGTGTCCAGTCTTCAGTTGGCGGGCAATGCGCTCTTGGATGTGGTGGATCAGGCGTTGAGCTATAGCGGCTTGAGCGCAGACCGGCTGGAATTGGAAGTGACGGAACGGCTGCTGCTGGATCAGTCGCCGCATACCATCGAGCTTTTGCACAAGCTGCGAGGGATGGGACTGCGCTTTTCCATCGACGATTTCGGCACGGGCTATTCGTCCATGAGCTATCTGACTTCGTTTCCCTTCGATGTCCTGAAAATCGATCGCTCTTTCATTTCCCGCGTAACCGAGCGGGATCAGGACAAGGCCCTGACCCAGGCGATCATCGCCATGGGCCACAGCCTGGATCTGGAAATCGTCGCCGAGGGTGTGGAAACCCAGGAGCAATTGCAGTTCCTGTCCGACAACGGCTGCGATTTCGCCCAAGGCTATTTGTTCACCAAGCCTATTCCGGCCGAGGCCTTTGCTGAACTGTTGAAACGTCACGACTGTTTTCGTCCTTAGGTATAGGCATATACCTTTGCCGTGAGGCCGTAGCCGTTCCTCCGCTCCCGATATACCGGGAGCAGCACCTAGCCTGTCCTCTCTCCCTTCCGTCTCGGACCTGGAGGACAGGCATGTCAAGCGCTCCCACTGTGGTTATCGGTTTCTCGGGATCGGCAACGATCCGCCAAGCCGATGATGTCGCCCATCGCTTGCGGCAGGCATTGGAGTCCTCGGACCGGATCGAGGTCGATTGTTCGGAATTGGACGAGGTTGACGTCACGTTCCTGCAACTGATCCTGGCCGCCCATAAAAGCGCCGAAGCTGACGGCAAGGTTCTGGTCCTGAGTTCTCCCGCCAAGGGGGCTCTTTTGGATGCCGTGGCCATTTGCGGCGCCGAACAGGGGATAAGGGCGGATTTCTGGCAGGCAAGGGGGGCTTTCTGATGGCCATCTCCAACGATCCCGTCGAAACATTCCGCATCGAAGCGCGCGAACTGTTCGAGCAGTTGGAAACGACCTTGCTCGACATTGAAGCGGACCCCGCCAATAAGGACCTCATCGACACGGCCTTCCGGGCGCTGCACACCATCAAGGGGTCGGGGGCCATGTTCGGCTTCGACGCCGCCTCGGCCTTTACCCATCATGTCGAAAACGCTTTCGACCTGGTCCGCAAGGGGCAATTGCCGGTGACCAAGGAACTGGTCGAGGTGGCGCTTCTGGCCAAGGATCATATGCGAATCTTGATCGACGATCCGGAAGCGGCGCCGCCGGGGCGGAGCGAGGCGATCCTGTCTCAGCTGGCCGCCGTCACCGGCGTCGGTCCGGTGGCGGTGGTGCGATCCGGAGGCGGGGAGCGGCCGGAGCCGCCGTCGTCCAGAAGCACCTATCGCATTCATTTCCGTCTTGTCCGCAATGCCCTGAGCATGGGGGCGAATCCCTTGCTGCTTCTGAAAGAGATGCGCGAGATGGGCGACTTCACAGTCGTCACCATCACCGACGCGCTTCCGCATCTGGAAGAGATGGATCCCTGCGGCTGTTATCTGGCGTGGGACTGCGTTCTGTCGACCGATCATCCGCGCAGCGCCATCGACGAAGTGTTCATGTTCGTCATCGACGACATGGAACTGACCATCGAGGAAATTCAGCCCGACCCCAAGCTTCTGGGCGAAATCTTGGTCGAGCACCACGCGATCGGCCCCGACAAGGTCGAACAGGCGGTCGACCGGCAACCGCGTCTGGGCGCTTTGCTGGTGGAAGAGGGGCTGGTCAGCCATGACAAAGTGGTCGCCGCTTTGGCCGAACAGAAGCATCTGAAGGGCGAGGCCGAAAAGTCCAAGAAATCGGAAACGGCAGACATCAGGGTGCAGGCCGAGCGTCTGGATGATCTGATGGATCAGGTGGGGGAACTGGTGATCGCACAAGCCCGGCTGCGGCAACTGGCCAATGCCGGCAACGACACCCATCTGAAATCCCTGGTCGAAGAGATCGAGCGTCTGTCGTCGGAACTGCGCGATACGACAATGGGCATCCGCATGGTGCCGATCGGTTCGCTGTTCAGCCGTTTCCGCCGTCTGGTGCGCGATCTGTCCAAGGAACTGGGCAAGGATGTCCAACTGACCACATCGGGTGAAGAGACCGAGTTGGACAAAACGGTCATCGAGCGCCTGCACGATCCCTTGGTGCATCTTATCCGCAACAGCCTGGATCACGGCGTCGGCTCTCCGGCGGAGCGCGAGGGATCGGGTAAGCCGCGCCAGGGCACGGTGCATCTGTCGGCCACGCATTCCGGGGCACAGGTGCTGATCCGCATCAAGGATGACGGGCGCGGCATCGATCCCGTCAAAGTGCGGGCCAAAGCCGAGGAAACAGGTCTGATCCAGCCAGGGGCCGACCTGACCGCGACGGAAATCTTCCAACTGATCTTACAGCCCGGTTTTTCCACTGCCGCCAAAGTCACCAGCGTCTCCGGGCGCGGTGTCGGCATGGACGTGGTCAAGCGCTCCATCGACGCCTTGCGCGGCACGATCGACATCAACAGCGTTTTGGGCGAAGGCTCGGAGATCACTCTGCGTCTGCCGCTGACTCTGGCCATTATCGACGGTTTGTTGGTGCGGGTGGGAGAAGGGCGCTACGTCATCCCCCTGTCGGCAGTCGAGGAATGCGTCGAACTGACGCCTGAGGACGATCTGCGGGCCACTGGGCGCGATTTTCTGAACATCCGTGACGAGGTGGTACCGTTTTTGCGGCTTAAGTCCCTATTCCATCTGACGACGCCGCCCGAGCCTTACCAAAAGGTCGTCATCGTTGCCGCCGGCGATATGCGGGTGGGGCTGGTGGTTGACCAGATCATCGGCGACTACCAGACGGTCATCAAGTCGCTGTCCAAGATTCACAGCGCGGTCCAGACCTTCTCGGGAGCGACCATCCTGGGGGACGGCACGGTGGCGCTGATTTTGGATATCCCGCGTCTGATCGATTTGAGCCATGCCAGCGATTCACAGAAGAAGGCGTCCTGATCATGGGCAGCGTGCACGCCATCTCCCGTCCCGTCGAGATCCTGACTCTGGGCCTGTCCGGCGAGGCCTTCGCCCTGGAGGCCGGGATCGTTTCCGAAATCCTTGATCTGGTGCCCGTCACCGCCGTGCCCAACGCCCCCGATCACGCCCCCGGCCTGATCAATGTGCGGGGCAAGGTGGTGCCGCTGGTGGATTTGCGGGTGTTTCTGGGCATGGCCCGGAACGACGACACCATCGATACCCGCATCATCGTCGTCGAAACGGTGCTGGACGGCGAACCGACCATTATCGGTCTGCTGGCCGACAAGGTTTACGAGGTCACGGAGATTGACATGCAGGCCATCGAAACCACGCCAAAGGTCGGCATGACCTGGCCCACTGAGTTCATTCGCGGAATAGGCCACCGGAACGGCGGCGATTTCCTCATCGTCCTGGATATGGACGCCATCTTCGCTTCCGCCCAGTAGTGGAAAGGAAACTTCCATGCGCTTCACCATCAAAATCAAGCTGGCGATCGCTTTCGCGGTGATCATCGTCATGTCGGCGGCCAGCGCCGGTTTCGCCATCAACGGGCTGTCCCAGTTGAACGACAGGATCACCGATCTGGTCGACCACTCGGCGCAGCGGATCAATGTCGTTCGCCAGATTCCGGCGACCGTCTACCGGCTTCAGCGCGAGGAAAAGAACTTCCTGCTGTCGTCCGATGCCGAAAGTATCGACAAATTCGACAAATCCATGCTGCAGATCCGCGACGATCTGCAAAAAATCTTTGATGCCTATCGCTCACTGGCCGACGAGAATGGCAAAGCGGCCCTCGGCCGGATCGAGGCTCAGTACGCCACATTGATCACGGCGCAGGACAAGCTGCGGTCCCTGGGGCGCATTCACTCCAACGCCAAAGGAACGGACTTGGTGAATGGAGCCTACAGCGCCGGGTGGAAAAGCAGCCTGGACGTGCTCAATCCGATCGCCCTCCGGGCGCAATCCCGTACGGCGACCCCGGATCAATTGCGGCAGGGACTTCTCGTCAACAACATCGAGGAAGCGGGGGCTCGGCTGGGGATCATTTTACGGAATGCCTTGCTGGTGTCCACCGATGCGGAAACCGAAGTGGCGCTGAAGCCGGTGCCCTCCATGCGCGAGGAAATCCGCCAGACCACGGATGCATTGCGCCAATCGTTGAGCTCCGACGAGGACCGGCGCCTGCTGGCCGATTATATCGCCCGTCAGCCTGCGGTGGATAAGCTGTTGGACGACGCTATCGGTTTGGCCATGCAGAACACCGAGATTAAAGCGGGCGCCATATCAACGGGGGAGGTGCGTCAAGCTGGAACTAAAATGAACGAGATGGTCGCCGATCTGGTTCGTGCGACCGAAGAGGGATTGGCGAAAGACAAGGCGAATGCCGCCGACACCTATTCCAGTCTTCGCACTTTGCTGTTGGTCTCCTCCATCATCGCCCTGGTGGTCGGTGTCGGCTTCGCGTTCGGGCTGGCTTTGTCCATCAGCCGCGGCTTGACCAAGGCGGTCGATGTGGCCCAGGCCGTGTCCATCGGCGATATCGAGCAACAGGCCACTGTTTCGACCAATGACGAAATCAAGGATCTGCTGGATGCCATGAACATCATGACCAGCAATCTTCTGGCGACCGCCCGGGCGGCGGACCAGATTGCCGGGGGCGACTTGACGGTGCGGGTCAAACGCCTGTCGGACAAGGATACTTTGGGCATCAGCCTGGAAACCATGGTGGAACGTTTGAGCGGTGTGGTCAGCGAAACCATCAATGCCGGCCAGAATGTGGCTGCCGGCAGCGAAGAACTGTCCTCGGGCGCGGAACAGTTGAGCCAAGGCGCCTCTGAACAGGCTTCGGCCACCGAAGAGGCGGCTTCCTCCATGGAGGAAATGGCCTCGAACATCAAGCAGACCGCCGAGAACGCCAGCCAGACGGAAAAGATCGCCTATCAGTCGGCGAAGGACGCCCAGACCAGTGGCGATGCGGTCAACCGCGCCGTCAGCGCCATGCAGACCATTGCCGAAAAGATCACCGTGGTTCAGGAAATCGCCCGCCAGACCGACCTTCTGGCTTTGAATGCGGCTGTGGAGGCGGCGCGTGCCGGTGAACATGGTCGCGGCTTCGCGGTGGTGGCCTCGGAGGTGCGCAAGCTTGCCGAACGCAGCCAGGCGGCGGCGTCCGAGATCAACGCCCTGTCCGGCGACACCGTCAAGGTGGCTCAGGAAGCCGGTCAGATGCTGGCCAAGCTGGTGCCCGACATCAAGCGTACGGCTGAACTGGTTGAGGAAATCTCGGCCGCCTGCCGCGAACAGGATACAGGCGCCAATCAGGTCAATCTGGCCATCCAGCAATTGGACAAGGTGACGCAGCAGAATGCCGCCGCCGCCGAACAGATGTCGTCTACGTCCGAGGAGCTGGCTTCGCAGGCCGAGCAGTTGCAGAACACGATTTCCTACTTCCGCATCAGCCAGGAGAACAGCGCCAAGAGGGCTGTCCCTCCGGCGTCGCAGTCATCGTCCTCCAAGCCGCAGGTCGCCCATTTAAAGGCGCAGAAGAGCAAGGCTGCCTCTCGTCCCAACGGCAAGGCCGACACCTTGGTCAAGAAGGCCAAGGCCAGCGGCGGATTCGTGATCGACATGGACCATGAAGATGGTGATTTCCAGCGCTATTGATGGCGAGAGGGCCGGGTCATGAGCCAGCGGGCAGCAACGGATAAAGGCGTTCAATACGTCACCATGGGGATCGACCGCGAGGTTTTCGCGGTGGAGGTCGAGCAGGTTCACGAGATTCTCGACCTCTGTCCTATCTCGCGGGTGCCCAACGCGCCTCCCTATCTGATGGGAATGATCGACGTTCGTCGCCGCACGGTTCCTGTCGTCGACCTGCGGGTCAAACTGGGATTGCCGGCGGTTCCGCCCACGCCGGCAACTCGTATTCTGGTTCTGGACTTGACGGTCGGGGGGCGAACGGTCGTGATGGGCTTGCTGACAGACAGGGTCTATGAAGTCACCGGCTTGAGCGAACAGGCCATGGAGGACGCCCCGGACATCGGCGTGCGCTGGCAGTCGCAATACATCAAGGGCGTCGGGCGGCGAGAGGACAAGTTTGTCATCGTCCTTGATCTCGGCCAATTGTTCAGCGGCGACGAACCTGCCATGATCAACGGAACGGTTGTGTTGGGTGAACCGTGATCCAAGAGGGAGGCGGGAGATGAACCACCTTGCGGCTACGGAAAATCCGTTCCGGTCCCTGTCCGTGGCCGATGCCCGCCAGATCAGAGAGTCCCTGGTCGATCTGGATGCCGTTCTGGGACGGATCACAGGCAGCGCCGATCAGGATTTCCTGAATATCGGCCATACCCTGGGGCATGCGGTTGACGTGTTCGGGCGGCTGGGTGGCAATCTGACCGGGCTGGCCGAACAGCTGAACAGCCAGGATGCGCAGAGCACGGTGGACGCCTTGGAACAGGCCGTGCGCGACATTACCCGAATGTCGGGGGGCGAGGGCAACGCGGCTCCCATCCTGGCCCAGTTGGAAGACGGAGCGGCGGAGGTCGCCAAAGGTCTCGACGTGCTGCGCAAGATCATCAGCGAAATCGGCGGTTTGGCCATCAACGGCAAGATTCAGGCCGCTCTGGTCAGCGCCGCCGGGGTGGATTTCTCGGTCTTCACCACCGAAATCGGCCGTCTGGGAACATTGGCGGCGACATCGACGGAACAAGCCGCCGAGCGCCTGACCACCGTTCGTCAGGCTGTGGCCTCGGCTCGGCAGGGGGCGGCTGATTTCGAACGCAACGAGGCGCGGGAACTCGACGCCGTGCAGGCGCGCATTCAGGCCAGTCTGAGCGCGTTGGTCGATCGCCGCCGACGCGCCGCCATCGCCGCCGATTCGGTCGGCGCCAAATCCACTCAGACGGCCCAACGTATCGCTAAGACCGTCGCCGAGCTGCAAATCAACGACAGCGTTTGCCAGCGTATCGAGCATGTTCGCACCGCCGTTCGCGCCATGGCCGATCTGGTCGGCGGGGACACCGTGACCGAGCCCGGGTGCCAATGGCTGAACGAAACCGCCGAGGCCGAGCGGATGTCCCTGGTCGGCGGTGTCTGCCATCTTCAGGCGGCTCAGCTGCATGGCGGCGCCGCCGATTACCGGCGGGAGGTCGATGGTCTGATCAGCAATCTGAGTGCGCTGGCAGGTGACGCCGGAGCCATTTTAAGCGAAGCCGAGGACGCCTTTGGCGGCAGCGGCGGCGGCTTGTTTCTGGCGGAGATCCAGCAAGATATCCGGCGCGCCACCGAACTGCTGGGCATTTATGCCGCCGCTCGCCGCCGGGCCGAATCGGTGGTGGAGGCCGTGTCCGAAGGCTTCCGGGCCATGGCCGGCGATCTGGAGGCCATCCAGTCCATCGACGCCGACATGCGGGTGATGGGATTGAACGCCACCTTGAAATGCGGCCGCCTGGGCAACGAGGGGCGCGCGTTGGGCGTCGTCGCCCATGAATTGCGCGCCTGCAGCAAGCGGACCGAGGATTGCAGCCATGGCATCGCCGGGCAATTGACTTCGGTGCTCGCCTTGGCGGACTCCCTTGCCGCCGTTTCTGCCTCCATCGCAACCGATGCCGCCCGAGACCCGATCGGGATCATGTCCGCTTCCATGGCCGCCCTTGAGCATATGGGCGGCGCCATGTCGAGCATCCTGGAAACTCTGCGTTCGGACGCCGGAGGCGTTTCCAGAAGTCTGGGCGAAACCGCGACCGGCATCGACATCCATCATCGGGTGGGCGCCGTCGCTGACGAGGGAACCGCTCGCCTGTCATCCATCGCCGGGCGTCTGATCAAGGAAACCGATCTGAGCGAGGAGCAGCATCAGGTGATTCATCGTCTGATGCAGCCTTGCTACACCATGGATCGGGAACGTATCGTCCACCAGACCTTCGCCAAGGACGAGTCCGCCGCCACGGCGCCGCAGCTCACTGCGGCAAACGCCGATGACGAGGACGATCTCGACGCTTTGTTCCTATAGGCAAAGCCCGGACTCTGCGGTGGGATTGCCGGGGACGGCCGGTGATCCGTTCGATATTTTTCAGCCATTGAGCTTTGCCCGAAAAGGTTTTGGCCGTTTTCCCCAGCTTTCATCGAAAACGCTGCCACGCCTATAATTAACATTAAATTATTGCTGTATATATAATTAGTATATTTTTATTATCAAGTATCGGCGCGCTGTGCATAATCATCGGGGGTTATGGAGAGATTCCGTGGTTTGAGTTTTGACGAGAGGATGGTCATGAAGCTGCGCATGTTGATCGCCGCCTTAGGGTTTGCCGCGCTGAGCCATTCGGCTGCGGCCGAAGTGTCCGAGGTTCGTTTCGCCCGCATGCAGGGCCTGGGATATCTGCAAATCTATCTGATCGATGATTTGAAGCTGGTGGAGAAGCACGCCAAGGAGGAGGGGATTGCCCTGACCGCGCGGGTGATCCCGTTGAACCAGCCCACCGGCATCATCGACGCGTTGTTGTCTGGCGGGGCGGATGTGGGCGCTTCGGGCATCACGCCTTTCATTACCCTGTGGGACAAGACCCGCAACAATGCCGGCGTCAAGGCCATCGCGGCCTTGAACTCGCAGCCGGCCTATCTCAATACAAACAATCCCAACATCCGCTCCCTGCGCGATTTCACCGAGAAGGACCGTATCGCCCTGCCTGCCGTGAAGGTGGCCTATCAGGCGACTATCTTGCAGATGGCGGCCGAAAAGGAATTCGGCGCATACGACAGGCTGGACACCCTGACGGTCGGTTTGGCCCATCCCGACGCCGCTACGGCGCTGCTGTCTGGCAAAAGCGAAATCACCGCCCATTTCACCAGCCCGCCTTTCCAGACCCAGGAACTGGCGGACCCCAAGGTGCATAAGCTGCTGTCGTCCTATGACATCACCGGCGGTCCGGCCACGTTCAGCGGCATCTATACGACCGCCCGCTTTCACGACGACAACCCCAAGGCCATCAAGGTGATTCTGGCGGCGCTGGAGGAAGCCAACCAGATCATCAAGACGGATCCCCGCCGCGCTGCCGAGATCTATGTTCGTCTGGACAACGCCAAGCTGTCGGTGGCCGAGGTTGAGGCGATTCTGCGCGATCCAGAGATCGTCTATACTCTGGTGCCCCAAAGCATCACCAAATACACCGACTTCATGAGCCGGGTCGGCACCATCGGCAAAAAGCCGGCATCCTGGAAGGATCTGTTCTTCCCGGAGATTCACGCTCTGCCGGGCAGCTGAGTTTCCAGCCCCGTCCGGCGGGCGGCCTCTGCGTTAGGCCACCGCCCGGGTAGGGACGAGCTTTGGCCTACGCCAGAGGCCACGCGGCCCAGCCGTCCAAAAATCTCACCCGGATCCTTGCTGTGACGCGCGTCTCTACCGATCTAACGAGAACGGCATGAACGCGCCGGGAGACGGGGCGGATGCATCACCGTGCCGGTGCCAGTGAAGAGGTCTTTCAACATTCATCTGGGAAAGGGTAAGCGATGATCCGTCTGACTGTCCCGGTCCTTGCCGTCGCTCTGCTGTTGCCTTCCGACGCCAATGCCGCACTCAGGGTTGGCGATAAAGCGCCGGATTTCGTGGCCCAGGCGGCGGTCGGCGGAAAGGAATTCTCCTTTTCCCTGGCCGATGCCCTGAAGAAAGGGCCGGTCGTCGTCTATTTCTATCCGAAATCTTTCACCAAGGGCTGCACGATTGAAGCCCACGAATTTGCCGACGCTGCCGAAACCTTCGCCGCGTCCGGCGCCAGCCTGATCGGCGTGTCGGCCGACGGCATAGACGTGCAGAAGCAGTTTTCCACCATGGAATGCCGCGACAAATTCCCCGTCGCCGCCGACCCCGAAATGAAGGTGATCCGCGCCTATGACGCGGTCATGACCAGTCTTCCCGGGAAGACGGACATTGCGGACCGCACGTCCTATGTCATCGCTCCCGATGGGACGGTTCTTTACACGTTCACGGCCCTTGCGCCCGACAAGCATGTCGAGAACACCCTTGCGGTCGTACAGGATTGGCGAAAGGCCCATCCGTAAACCCATCGTTTCGTCGTCCGTCTCGTCGGTTGGGCGTCTTTTTTCAGGTTGCTCGCGGACAAGGGCGTTCACGGCTGGTGTGTCGTCCTTGTTCCGTTCGGTCGCCGTCTGCGGCATGACGAACAGCCGGCCTTCCTTCGGGAAATCGCAGCCAAGATGGGGAGCAGAGGGGGGGCGTGTCGGCTTGCCGGCAATCTTGGACCGGCTTCGCGCTTGGCCGGGGCTTAGCCGTTGCTGGCCAGGCCCATGCGGTTGGAGATGACCGCCGCCTGGGAGCGGTTCTTGACGCCGAGGCGCCGAAACAGCCTGGTCATGTAAAATTTAACGGTGACTTCTTGCAGGCCCAATTGGCGGGCGATTTCTTTGTTCGAGGCGCCGTGGCCCACCATCTGCAACAGGTCGGTTTCCCGCTGGCTCAAATCGATCGGCGCGACGCCGTCTTCGGGAGGCGGGCTGCTTGCCACGGGGGCGGCCGGAGACAGCGATACGAATTCGGCGGGGACGTAGGTGCCTCCGTGCAGCACGATCGACACGGCGTCGGTGAAGACCTGACCTTCCATGGTTTTAGGGAGAAAACCCTTGGCGCCGGCGGCGATGCAGGCGGTCACGTCGTCATGGCGGGCGACGCCGGACATGATCAGGGTGGGGGCGGGAGCGGCGCTGGCGACGGCCCTGTTCAAGCCTTCGCCAACCTCCATGCCGGGAAGAGAAAAATCCAGAATGAGCAGATCCGTCGTCGCTCCGGCAAGAAAGGAGAGGGCGTCTGATAGTGAACTAAAAAGTTGTATCTCTGCCTTGCGAAAGGTTCGAGATAGATAACGACTTACCGCCTCAAGATACAGCGGATGGTCGTCCACAACGATAAATCGCATATCACACCAGAAAGACACTATTTTGCCGAACAATCTATTACACCCATGTCAAAACACAATCAACCTTTAGGTAAAATTCTTTCGGATAAAAGGTATTCATACATATGTAAGGTCTCAATTTTATTGACATATTATTGGTTATTAATAATA
>Ga0318573_10000105_pt1 | contig 29722 bp, 31 predicted proteins | sample GRESIP089b5f21_FD_202515 | JGI IMG/M metagenome (GOLD analysis project Ga0318573, IMG submission 202515) | Tropical soil microbial communities from Luquillo Experimental Forest, Puerto Rico - GRE.SIPMG.089b5f21 | ecosystem: Environmental > Terrestrial > Soil > Tropical forest > Bulk soil... | reverse complement strand
GGGAATCTGGGTGGGAAATTGACTGCTTCTGCCCCGCCCGGAAATACTAAAGCGCAAATGCCAGATAAAGGCTGCTTCCTTCTGGGCACGTCGCTACTGACGCTCGTACCTTTGCGCCCGTCTGGAGTTGTCCCGTATCGATCTTGAGCGCAATGCTCATTGCCGTATCGCAAGGGATGTTTTCCATCTCCACCAAGTTCATGGCCGATGCAGGAAAGCCGGAGACGTGCACCGTAGGATCGTTGGCCGCAATGATCCGTATCAGGCCATAGCGGCTTCTCAGCATGTCTTTAGGGTCTGTTGCATCGGGGTTGCCACGAATGAACCCGGCGCGTATCAAATGCTCGGTGGCGCAATATGACTCAGCATCGGAAATTCGCCCATTGCCATTGCCTGCGTTACTTCCCCCAATGCGGCATGCAGTGCTTACGCTTGCAATCTCAGGTGTGGCCTGATCGACGGGAAAGTCTCCCGGTAGGTAGTGATAGCGTTCCTTGAATGCTTGTACCGCTGCGCTTAGGTCTTTTGCCGTGGCCAGAATGTCTTGCGTTTCACTCCCGCGTAGAAGGGACTGACCTTTGACAACGGCAGCAAGTAACAGCGCCATGATGGCAATAACGATGGCGATTTCGACTAGAGTAAATCCACGGTTATGGCTATGGCTCATTACGTCATCCCCTCCGCCTAACTGGCTTCACGGCGTAGGGCGCTGATGTACAGGGTAACGGCGTACGCTGCACCAAAGGACATAAGCAATCCCCATCCAAGCAGCTTAGGAATGCCCATAGAGGCGACCAGCGGACTTGAGGACAGCGCCAATATCCAGACCGTTGGCAGATATATAGCGACCGTCAAAATCAGGCTGAGCTTGATGCGCGATTGAGGAGTTTTCATAGGTCTCAGGGGCATGCTGTCGCGGGGATACGGGCGCGGACTTGGGCAAAGGTCACATCAAGTCCAGTCGGCAATACTCGGTCATCACCCCCGCCTAATTCACTCGCCCGATTGGGGCCAGAGGACCAGAGGCGAAATGCCACGGTGGCCACGTTGGTGGTTGCGGTTAGTTGCGTGGCGGTGGCAGCGTTGCTGTAGATGATTGTTTGGCCCCATGGATCAATAGGGAGAATTCCTATCAATAGGACAACCATGGCCATCTCGACCAGAGTAAATCCATGCCCACTCGTTGTGTGTTTGCACCGAGTTTTGCTAGATAGATTTCCTAAGAATGGCATTGGCTAGGATACTCAAACTCAACATAAGTGTTGAGTAGTGTATCAACATAACTAACCCTTCTTATAGGAGCCGGACTCAACCAACCTGTTGTCTGAAAGGGCAACACAAATGGTTGACAAGAAAACTGACTCGGACAGGCTGGCTAAACAGCTTGGAAAGCGTATTGCCGCCCGACGCAAAAGCCTCGGATGGACTCAGGATGTACTGGCGGAGCGTATGGGGGTTGATTCCGAAACGATCTCACGATTTGAGCGGGGCGCTCATTTGCCATCACTGCCAACGCTTGAGCGGCTTGCTATTGCCCTTCGTGTAGAAATTGGAGACTTGCTAACGAAGGCAAGCCCAACAAAAACAGATGATGTCGCAGTACTTTCCGCTTGGATGGATGGCCTATCGAGTGAAGACAGAACTTTTGTCCTCGCCGTCACCCGCGACTGCTGTGACTACCTCCGGCAGAGGTCCGGCGGAAGCTCAAAGAAAACTAGGTAGGCAAATTTGTGGCGGTGTATCCGCAGGGAGACTGCTGCACCGTCAAATGAAGAAATGCACGGTTCTGCACGGTCGATTATTTTCTGGAATTTATATCGTAAATTCTCGTAAAACCAAGGATCAAAGGGTCTTCACGGTTTAATAGAGATTTGGGTGTACGTATTCCGCAGGCGATGTGGCGGTACGGATACTATGATTAAGTCCTTCGGTCGGAGGCAATCAGGCAAAACCGACTATTTGCCTAAACGGAAATCCTCCTGAAGCGTACGTAAGGGTGCATGTCGCCAATACGCATCACGATGTATGGTAAAGCTGTATAGCCACTTGAATCTTGCAGCCCGCATCTACAGGAAGATTGAACTCGTAGTTTTGCCAAGTCGCATCGACGTCGTTAAGGTGGCGTACGTAGTTGGGATGCTTTGCCGCATACTGCGGGATATCGTTGGTAACGGAGGTGAAATCCTTATTCCGTACGAACAGGATAACTGCGACTTGTCGGTCACGCGAAGTGAGGTAGCGTAAGAGTTGGTCGAGTGTTGCGAGAAAGCCTTTCTCACCGCCCCAGAATTTACACTCGGCTATAAGTTCATTTGAACCGTTTACTTGGTAGAGGATGTCGGTCTTACCCGCTTTATTGAACGATTCGCCCGTACTCGCTCCTTTCAAACTCGCAAGCGACACTAAAAGGTGATCTCGGAGGTCTTCTTCCCCTTTGCTACTGTAAGTCGAGGGCACCCGCTCAAACATCTTGCCAGTGCGATGAATTGCATTCAGCGCCAATTGGTACGGACTCTGAACGCTGCTGGCGGCAATTCCTTGATAAACATTGGACAACCGGAGCAAGTCCAACGTTGCTGCCACCGCATCCAGCATTTCTATCTGTTTGTCAAAAAGCTCGATCATCCATGACATCACTTGAGGACACAAATTCCCCAACTGAGTCGCCTTGGCCTTTGCAGTACTCGACTGCGTTCTGAGGATGTCCCGTTGAGTAATCCAGCCTTTATTGAATGAGTCAACGTACGACTTCAAGGTTGGATATTCCTCTGGCCAGTTGAAGGCCACGAGCTTATCGCCCATGTGAACCGCCAAATCCCGGCCATCTGCGTAGATGGATGCTAGAGCGCTCTGGTCTGCGCGATTAAGCGAATACACCAACTCAAAGTCATGCCTATTTTTGAGATCGCTCCAATCGGAAACGTTGAAACGCCTAAATGCTTGGGAAAAAGTGACGAATTGAGCGAGTAGGTGTTCTACTTCAGCGTAGTCTGGTCTAATTTTCATATGCCACAGTCTACATGCCAAATCGCTAGTGGTAAATAATGAATTAGGCAGGGAGTGCGTTTTGTATTGCTGTTCTAAAGCCAGCCCATATTGAGGTGCGGCGTTGCCAGAATGCCGGGGTCGGAAAAGTACGGTAAGCCAAAGCTAGAGAATCCCTCATGGCTGTGTCTTGTATGCCCGATAAAGTCGAGTCCACCCCCGCAAGCCTACAGCTATCGAAGAACATCCGTAAGTTTTCATAACTTATTCCTATGTCAGTTAAGCTGAACTGCTTAACGATGAAGTTATTAAATGGATTCTCCATTCGGCCAACTACGTCATCGAGGGTGTAGCGGCTAAGGCTTCTACATCGATACTCAAATCGTACCCATGGTGCACGCCCAATGCCGGACGGAGGCAAGCCTTGCTTATCTCTAATCTGTTGCAGCTTGTCATACACGCATAGCTGACGTTTTCCATCAAATGGGAAGTAGTAGGTCTCGGCATCTCCACCTTCTCGCCCCCGGATAATCGACGATTTACGGCCCTTGCAATCGACGATCAGTAAATCCTTGAGGGGTAGCCTACGTACATCAAAGGTAACGTCTAAGCGGGTTAATTTTGCCCCTCGAATGTCATCTAGGTAGCCATCCCCCAAGATGTTGCGCAAGTATTCGCCAAGTAGCGCCCGTCCCTCTTCGCCAAAATTATTTGGTGAGTACTCCAGCTTGAAGTAGTTGTTCCGGGGATTTCGTGGCTGTAGGAGCAGTGTTGCGCTGCGTCCATCTGAGATGGTGAATTTGTACTGGCCGATATAGCTACGGTTGCGCAAACTTGCTAATGATATGAATTCGCTCCATTCGTATGCAGACTCAGTAACTGCGTGATGTACGTCAGCGCCTCGGCTTCCGTCTAACGGGATGGTGACAGCTAATTTGTCGATGAATAGCGATGGGTAGCGGGACATAGGATTTGTATCATCATGCAATGACTACATCCTACATGTGCTGAAAATATATGTGTCTTGTGCGCTTATTAGAAGCCCTACACCCCCCGATTTTGAAATCGATTGCAAACGCGAAGGGATTTGCATGCCCAGATCGGTGGCCGCTATATGCGATGCCTTCCGATGGACTGAAGATGCTGCTGGCGGCTTGGTGCCGACTGTGCGAGCTTGCTAGAGGTTGCTACGTGGAACGGTAGAGCCGGTCTTGCTTAGGCCGCCTCTCTGCTTTGCTGAATTCGAGACGAAATCCAATCATCTATTTCGGCTTCTATCCAGCCCACAGAGTTCGCCCCTAAGCTGATTTGACGGGGAAATTCACCATCGTCCATCCGTTGATAGATGGTGCTTCTTGATAGTCCAGTACGTGAAATTACTTGAGAGAGCCGCAGAATTGATGCGGGTCGGGGTGAGGGTGTTGTCATCGTTGCATCTCCTAAGACGTGCCGGAACGTACCGGATGCCTAGAGGATGGCTTAGGAATTTTGTTGCACTCAAGTTGCATTTCTAATGCCCCGAAGATGGGCGTGGTTGTGGGGTTCCTGATAAGAATCGCAACCTGTTGCGAAAGAAGTGCAACCAACTATTTTCGGGAAAGCTCTTTAGTTCGCTCTAGGTAAGGACGAATCACGGCTCTCTCGATGTATTGCCGACGAAGCTCAAATTCCTTTTCGAGCTGGGTTTGTACCCCGCGAGTTTTTCCATTGGCTAAAGCAACCAACTCAAGGTAGCGAGTAAGAATCCGCTGATTTCGTGCTTCTGTTTCCTCATCGGGGAGGCGTCGCTGTTGCTTTAGTATCGATCCCCGGTTTCCGGCCTCCCACTGCGCGACCCCATCTCGGATTCGTCGCTGTTGTTTGAGCTTTGCGCCAATTGTTTTACTACGTGATGCTGGGGTATCGCTTTCCGTCTCCATTGAGGCGTCAGGTTTGGCTGTGTTGTCTTTCATGGCTACCCTACGGACCGTTGAAACTGGACAATGTTCGTCTGCGTGGCGAGAGTTTCTATTCTGTCCGCCCATTTTTCTAGGGCCTCTCTACGCAAATCTAGATACTCTCCGTGGTTGTATCGAGCGAAAACACCGGTCAAAACATGATTGGCAATCTTGTGGCCGATGAAGGCTTCTACTTGCAACTCAGGAAGTCGGGTGATTAGTGTTCTGCGTAAATCATGGACGTGGCATTTTGTGACCTTTGGCAGTAGCCCACGTTCAAATAGGACTGCAAGAGCATTTGCAATCGCACGTCCATGGATGGGCTGTTTCTCTTTGCGCGGGGAGGCAAATACAAATGTTTGCTTTCCCGTGATGGCTTTTAGCTCGGCAAGAATCTTCACGGCTTGTGGCGCTAGGTGAACGAGATGGGCGCGTCTTTTCTTGGTTCGACTAGCTGGAATTCTCCATAGCCCTGCATCCAAGTCGAATTCCTTCCACTCGGCATCCGTTACTTCCCGTTCTCGCTGTCCGGTTAGTACAACCAGTTTCAAGGCGGCAATCGTCACCGGATCGGATTTGCAGCGTTGGGGGTCGTGCAATGCTTGCCAGAGCTCAACTAGCTCATCAATGCGCAATACGTTGTCTCGCATTTGAGGCCGTGCATCAAAGTCTTTGCGGGTGAGCCGTTCAATGCAAGATGCTGCTACCCATTCCCGCGTCTCGGCAAAACGCCAAACTCGCTTGGCCTGAATCAATACTTCCCCTGCAAGATGTTTAGCAGGAATCTTCTTCCCGTCTTTGCCGATTCGTCGACCTTCCGCAATGGTCTCGATGGCCGCGATAATTTCTTGCCGTTTTATGGTGGAAATTTTCTGCTCGCCTAGAATGCCCGCTAGTAAATCCAAACGATAGCGGCTAGCGGTTGCGCTTACTTTTCCAGTCATGTGTTTGGCTAAGAACCGATTGATGGCGTCGCTCACGGTCGGTTGAGCCGCCTCGGCAGCTTTTGCAGCCTCTTCAGAAGCCCGCTGCTCTTCTTCCTCTGCAAGTTGGGATTGCCATTCAAGATAGGCGTCATGCCCCGCACGGCGGGCTGCTTTCCAGTTTCCGGCAATTGCACGAGCCTGAGCTATGGACAGTCTTCCATGGCGAAGCCATTCAGAAATACTTTTCCCCGGTGCGCCGTTAGAATCGAAATCTCCGATTGTCGGTTTCTGGCGCTTCCCCTTGAACATGTAATCGATGATCCATGTTTTTGTCCCATGTTGCCGTACGCGCAAATAGAGCCCGTCACCGTCGAGTAGTAAGCGGTCACGCCCGTTATGGGGTTTGGCCTTCTCGCAGCTAATGGGGGAGAGTTTGCCCATGCGGCCTCCAATGGGTGGGAATCTGGGTGGGGATTGGGTGTGGATTTTATAGGCAGGGTTCGGATGCGGCAAGACTGCAAAACTATTAAAAACAAGGCACTGTGCGGGTCTTCTGGATGGTGCTGGATGGGAATGGATTAAACATGCGTTACTGGCTGATGAAAAGCGAACCTTCCGTCGTTGGTATTGACGATGTTTTGGCTATGCCCAATCAGACGGTGGACTGGTGGGGGGTGCGCAACTACCAAGCGCGCAATTTCATGCGGGACCAGATGGATGTGGGTGACAAGGTGTTTTTCTACCACTCCTCCTGTCCCGAGCCGGGCATTGCCGGTCTGGCGGAAGTGGTCACCAAGGCCTATCCAGACCGGACTCAGTTCAACCCCGCGAGTCCTTATTACGACCCAAAATCCACACCGGAGACCCCGCGCTGGATGAATGTGGACGTGCGCATCACTCGCAAGACCCGCTTGGTTCATCTGGCGGAGCTGCGGGAGCATCCTGAGCTGGCCAATCTGCGCATCCTGCAAAAGGGCAACCGCCTGTCCATTACGCCGGTAGATCCGGCCGAATGGAAATTCATCGTCGAGAAGCTGATCAAGTGACGGTCTGGTGGTTGGCCTACGGGGCCCTGGGCATGTTTGCCGGGTTCTGTGCCGGGCTGCTGGGTATTGGCGGTGGTGGCATCATGGTGCCTTTGTTGGCGGTGATGTTCACTGCCCAGCAATTTCCTGCCGAGCACGTCATGCATCTGGCCCTAGGAACTTCGTTAGCGACGATTGTTTTCACTTCGGTATCCAGCCTCCGCGCTCATCACCGTCATGGCGCAGTGCTGTGGCCAGTGGTGAAAGCCATTGCGCCTGGCATCATTTTCGGCACTTTCCTCGGTGCCCAGGTGGTTGGGCACGTCACGACGCAATTCCTGGCCATCTTCTTCGTGGTGTTCATGGCCTACGTGTCGGTGCAGATGATCCTTAACGTCAAGCCCAAGCCTTCCCGGTCCTTGCCCGGTGCCGGTGGCATGTTCGCGGTGGGAACGGGCATCGGTGGTGTTTCCGCTCTGGTGGCTATTGGCGGAGGTTCCCTGTCGGTACCCTTCATGACTTGGTGCAATGTGAAGGTGCATCAGGCCATCGGCACATCGGCGGCCATCGGCTTTCCTATCGCCTTGGCGGGGACGGCGGGGTACATGGTCAGCGGCTACGATGCCACGCATCTACCGTCGGGCAGCTTGGGGTTCATCTTTCTACCGGCCCTGACCGTCTTGGTACTGACCAGCGTGGTGACGGCACCGTTGGGCGCACGCTTGGCCCATCGTTTGCCGGTGGCCACACTGAAACGCATCTTCGCGGGTGTGCTGATCTTCCTTTCCCTGAAGATGTTGCACAGTCTGCTCTAAGAGCGGCGCACAAATTCCCAGCGATAGAGGGCCAGACCCACCAGGGCATTGCCCAGCATGCCGGCCGCCAGATGGAGCGGCGTATCCCATAGCAGTGGCGCGCTGACGCCGGCGGTGAAGCCCATGCCCAAGGTGACTAGGAAACTCTGACAACTGGCGGCCATGCCTTTGCGGTCTGGGAATAACTCAAGAGCAATCAACTGTAGGCTGGCGAAGGCGACGAACAATCCGGTCGCGTAGACCGCCATGGGCAGCACGACCCAGGGCAGACGGGGCGGCATCACGACGTTGAGGATGACGTTGGCAGCTGCTGCAGCCAACATGACGACGATGCCACGACTCACCACCGCGCGCGGACTCAGCTTGCCGGCCAATCGAGAGGAGACCACATTGCCCACCACCATGCCGGTAATGGCCGGTACGAAGAGCCAGGCGAAGGACTGGGGTGAGAGTTTCAGGTGCTGCATGATGAAGACGGGAGACGACATCACGTAGAGCATCTGCCCGCTCATAAAGCAGGTAGTGGCCAGACCCAGTTTGAGGAAATCGGGATTGCCCATCACCTGTTTGTAGCCTTGCCACAGGGCCAGTGGATGCAGGCTGTGGCGCTGCTCTGGGGGCAGGGTTTCCGGCAGCCAGCGGGCACAGGCCAGCAAGAGCAGCAGGGTGTAGCCGGTGAGGAAAACGAAGATGGCGTGCCAGTCGAACCAGGCCAGCAGCCAGCCGCCGATGATGGGGGCGAGGATGGGCGCGGCGGCGAAGATGACGGTGACCAAGGCCATCTGTTTGAGGGCGGCGGCGCCCTTGAATCGATCCTGCACGATGGCACGACCGACAACGCCGCCAACGCCCCCGGCCAGCCCTTGCAGGGCTCGGCCCAGCCAGAGCATTTCGATCCGGGTGGCGAAGACACAGAAGAGGGAAGCCAGCGCATAGACAGCCAGGCCGCCGAGGATGACCCGGCGCCGCCCGACGGCATCGGAAATAGCGCCGTGCCAGAGCATGAGAATGCAGAAGGTCAGCAGGTAGGTGCTCATGGTCTGCTGCACCTGCACCGGCGTCGCTTGCAGACTGGCGGCGATGGCGGGGAAAGCCGGCAGGTAGCTATCCACCGAGAAGGGGCCGATGGCGGACAGGGCAGCGAGCAGAAAGGGCAGCAGTCGGGCGTCGATGTCAGGCTTCATGCAGGCCGCGACGGTATTGGATGGCCTCGGCCACATGGGCGGACGCAATGGTGTCCTGACAGGCGAGGTCGGCGATGGTGCGGGCTACCTTGAGGATGCGGTGATAGGCTCGGGCCGAGAGATTCAGGCGGGCCATGGCCTGGGCCAGCAATTGGCTGGCGGCGGTGTCGAGGCGGCAATGGCTGTCGATATCCGGATTGCTGAGTTGGGCGTTGGCGCATCCTTGCCGACGAGTCTGTCGTTGTCGGGCGGCCTCGACCCGCTCGCGAACTGCTGCGGAAGACTCCCCCGTCGGACCTGCCCGCAGATCGGTTTCAGCCACGGCGGGGACGTCGATCATCAGATCAATGCGATCCAGCAAGGGGCCCGAAAGTTTGGACCGGTAACGGCTGACCTGGTCCGGCGTGCAGCGACATTTTCCCGAAGCGTGCCCCTGATAGCCGCAGGGACAGGGGTTCATGGCGGCGATCAGTTGGAAGCGTGCGGGGAAATCGGCCTGTCGGGCTGCCCGGGAGATGCAGATGGTGCCGGTTTCCAAGGGCTCCCGTAGTGCTTCCAAAACACGGCGATCGAATTCGGGAAGCTCATCGAGAAACAACACGCCACCATGGGCCAGGGAAATTTCTCCGGGGCGGGGAACACTTCCGCTGAGACTTCCACTAAATATAAGGACTAAGCCCTGTGAAAAGATATTGTTTGAATGCATTCTGCTACAATATTTATGCGGACTGGCACATGGATAGAGAGGACTAGCCATGGATATTACAGTAATAGACGCGACTAATAGAAATGGGGTCCGCCGAATAATTTCGAATCGTCGCGTCATCACCGGCTACACCTGTATGGCCAACATTGGACTCGTGCCATATGAAGGTTCGCTTGAACGAGACTTTCTCGAGCTAATGGATTTCGGGCGTACGGTTGGCTACATGGGGGCGCAACCGTTGCGCATCATGTTCAACGATGATCTGCGACGACGCTATACGCCCGATTACCTTTGTAAATTCAGCCCCGAAGGTGCACGCGCAAAGTGGTCGCCTGCTCTCTATGAGATAAAGCCCCGCGAAGTATTGAGGGCACAGTGGCGTGATCTGCGTCCCGGGTTCCAGCACGCACGTCTCGTATGCCGCCAACGTGGATGGCGGTTCCGGATAGCTACCGAACGATTTATTCGCGTTCCTCGATTAGATAGCATCAAGTTCCTGCGTGGATACCTAGATCGCCCGGACCATGATTGCATTGGCCAAATACTGTACCGACGCATGAACGAATTGCGACTCAGTACTCCGGAAGAACTTTTGGCAGATGCTTTCGCGAGTATGGACAGAAGACTCGAAGCGGTCGGAATCCTCTGGAAGCTCGTAGCCGATGGCCGCATCAAGATTGACCTCAATCGACCTCTCAATATGGCATCGCCGATTTGGAGCATGTGGTATGACAAGCGTTAGGTCAGTTCTAACGTCTGGTGGCTTTCTTGAACTCAAACAGGGAAACTATGTCTCCTATCGAGGTCAGGCCAGCAAGATTCGACGTGTCTTGTCGTCGGATTTGGTTGTGATACAACTAGTGGATAGCGGAGAAACTGCCCGTACTCACCCGACCGAACTCCGCCCCGTTGAGGAAATCAAGGAGGCAGCAAGCGGAGCTTTACTGACTTCTGGGGTGGCTCTGGTAGCTGAAGCGATTGAGGTAACAGGCTCAACGTCCTCTGATATCGGCGAGATCGACGATCTCGATTGGAAAGAAGCACAGCGACTGTTTTCCATCATCCAGCCGCTGCTCGAAACCCCCAATCGTAGACGAGCAGACGTTGCAGCAGTAGCAGCCGAACATGGCATTGAGGCGAGTACTGTCTATCGCTGGATTTCCAACTACAGGGCAGCTGGCCATCTTTCTGGCCTCATACCCCGGAAACGAGGGCGAAAGAAGGGAACGAAGCTTCTCAGTCCAGAGCAAGAGGCCGTGATTGCCGACGTCTTAGAGAATTCTCTGGATCCGCAGGCACAGACCCCTGTGGAGGTTATCCGCCAAATCTCAGACCGATTCAAAGAGGTTGGAATAGCCCCTGTCCATCCGAACACCATTCGTAATCGAATCGCCGAAATTCCTCTTCGACGAAGACTTTTCACCCGAGGCAACAAGGAACTCGCAAAGCAACTCTTTGAGCCTCGGCCTGGCGAATCACCTGACGGGAAGTTTCCTCTCGAGGTGGTGCAGATAGACCACGTACAGCTAGATATCAAAGTAGTCGACGTCCAGACGCGTCGACCCATAGAAGCTCGACCATGGGCTACGTTCGCGATAGACACGTACTCTCGAATGATCGTTGGCTACTTCTTAAGCCTTCTCAGGCCATCTGCATTTAGCACCGGGGTCTGCTTATATATGGCCATGATGCCCAAGCGCGACTTACTTGCTCGTCTGGATCTGCCCGGACGGTGGCCCGTTTATGGCAAGTTCCGAAAAGTGAAAGCTGACAATGCTCGAGAATTCAAAGGATCAATGCTTACACGTGCGTGCGATGAACACAACATCGATCTTGAACTTAGGCCAGTCAAAACACCGCATTACGGTGCTTACATAGAACGAATGGTCGGCAACGTTAATCGAGAACTGCACAAGAAGCGTGGAACAACGCATCGCGCCCCTGACGTCAGCCCAGACTACGATTCGTCCGCTAAGGCGATCTACACACTAGCAGAGCTAGAAGCTGAGGTCGTCGATTGGATTGTCAACCAATATCACGTAAGCCGGCATTCTGGTCTCAACTGCACGCCGCTACGCAAGTGGGAACAAGGATTATTGGGGGACAATAAAACGCCAGGTGTCGGCCTCCCTCTAATTCCCATCGATACTGAAAAACTCCGATTGGACTTTCTTCCATTTGAGCGCCGAACGATTCATCCATATGGCGTTGAGTTAGGCAGAATGTACTACCACGAGGTTTTGAATCGTTGGATAAACGCGACAGATCCGGAAAATCCAAAAGAAAAGCGTAAGTTCATCTTTCGATATGACCCAAGAACCATTAGGTGTATCTGGTTCTGGGATCCCGATGCCAAGCGCTATTTTCCAATACCGGTACGTGACACCACGTGGCCAGACATTTCTTGGTCAGAATACGACGAGTACCGTAAGGCAATGACCAAGGAAGGTTTTGCTCATGTCGACGAGGCTGCGATACGTGGATACGTCGAACGGAGTAAGTTGCGCGAGGATCGTGCATTGGTGGAAACGCAGAAGGCACGTCGGTCATTTTCCGGCCGATCTGCGCCCCGGTTTGCGATCAAGGAGTCAAAGAATTCGGCGCCAGGTGCTGTCCACTATGCGGCGACTCCCATGCCTGAAATTCGCATGGTCGCAAAAGTCGCTGATCACTCAGGTGAGACATTCGAGAGCGCTGTTGAAGCGTTCGACGAGATCGATGTATGACTCTCGATCACCTCAAGGGCTCGGCAAGGGAAGCAGTTCTATGGACCCCAACCGATCGCATCGACTTCATTAATACCGAACGATGGATTGGATACGGTGCTGCTACGAATTTCTTGGCTGAGATGAAAGATCTCATCGAGCACCCGAGAAACCTGCGCATGCCTTGCCGAGCATTGGTCGGCGACCCGAACAATGGGAAGACCATGATTCTACGGGAGTGCATTAAGCGCTATCCACCTGAGGAGGACGACGATGAATGCCACTTGCCGGTCCTTGTCTTTGAAACGCCGTCAGCTCCCAGTGAGCGTCGGCTATACAGCGAAATTCTCAAGTCTCTTCGCGTCGCCCATCGCGAGGATGCCCCTCCGGAAAAGTTGCTCGCGAAGGTAGTCGACAAGTGTTATGAGGTTGGCGTACGTCTGCTTATGGCTGACGAGTTCCACAACATGCTTCACGGATCAGCCAAGGACCAACGCCAATTCCTTGCATCTCTTAAAAGCTTACTAAACGTCCTTCGTGTGTCATTCCTTGCTGCCGGTACGCATGACATCATAACGGCACTTGCAACAGACGGGCAGTTTGTTACGCGATTCGAAAAGCTGGCACTTCCGAAGTGGGGACTTAACAACGAGTCCCGTCGGTTACTGGCAAGCCTCGAAATGACCCTACCATTGGCGGCTCCTTCTGGACTTGCTAATAGCGTTGATCTTGCCCAGGCTATTGTTATTGGCGGGAGAGGAACAATCGGCGGTATTACAACAGTAACGAAAAAAGCCTCGATTTGCGCCCTGAAGCGCGGAAACGAAAAGATTGAACGAATCGATATTGAAGAAGCCGTAGCGCAGATGCGAGAACGTGAGGTGATTGCATGACCGGACGACTCGCCCATATACCAACATTGCAGCCCGATGAAACATTGTCGTCCTTCATCCTCCGGCTTGCCAATAACCACGTCTCCACAGCGCAAGAGCTATGCACACTGGTCTGGCCAAAGACAGAATTTTGGACGCGTGACGTCGACCGGACGGCATCAGATGCACTTATCTGTGCCGTATCTCAGAGTACAGGTGTTTCATGCCAGGCGCTACAAGCAGCAACATTAAGAGACCTGGTCGTTAACCTAGGCTACCAGGTGTGCGACAGAGGACAACAGCCGGGAATTCTTCCGATCGGTATTTCTCGTCAAACCCGACGTCGCCATGGCCAACAATTCTGCGCAAGCTGCATCGAACAGAAGCCAGTCTATTTGCGCCGATCATGGCGTCTTGAGTTCGTAGTTGCATGCCCGGATCACGGCGAGTTGCTCCGCGATGGCTGTCCAGCATGCGATGCGCCATTTGTACCGCATCGGCGACATGCACTAATACGCGGGGTCTGTCATGAATGCGGTTCATCACTCGTAGCATCGCCTTCTGAAGCAGTAAATTTTGAGGCACTCTCGCTACAACGACTGGCTCTAAACGCACTTCGAGCGGTGCATATGTGGTCCGCTCCAGCTATCGGGCCAAAAGATTCCGCAGTATCAAGTTCTCCAAAAGAGTACCTAGATGGCCTGCGAAAGCTGTGCAGACTTGCAACGCGACACCGCATGCAATTTTCCGAGGAATTAGTGCCAAACAACACGTGGGCACTGCTTCGTGTACAGCAACGCGCTAGTGTCATGGCGCAGGTTCACCAATGGCTTAAGGCCGGGCCAGCTGTCTGGATAGACTGGGCAGCAAGGACGAAGCTCACCCAAAACCATTTGGAGTCCGAATATGGGTCGTGGCCGAATTGGTTAAAGCCAATGCTCGAACAGCTTCCTTATGCGCTCGGTCCAGTAGGTATTCGGCGGCAGCGCAAACCAAAGACGACGATTCGCATGCTACGTAAGCAATGTGCTTCACGTTCCCAATATAGCGAGACGCGCGCGGCAATGCTATTGGGACTAGTCCGTCAAACACGTGGGGCGTCCTTTATATGAATTATTCGCCTGCCAAGGATCAACAGAGAGCGCACACGGAGTGTGGGGAATGTGGCCGTCAGATGACGAAAGCACATAAGATTCATGCAGGCACAGCCATTTGTCAAAGCTGTTACGTCCGCCTTTTCAAGAAACGAACATGCGTAACCTGCGGAGGCAACGTACGAGCGTTAGCACAGGATCCAGCGCCAATGTGCAGGACGTGCGTGACGGCCGGACGAGTCTGTATTCGTTGCGAAAAACCGGTTACCAGAGCAGCAAGAATTGTTCGCGGACAAGCTGTCTGCTCAAGCTGTGCGCCTTACTTCCGCGAGCCAAAACTCTGCCCACGGTGCGGGCGGACTTCGATGACGCTATCGCGCATTGTTGGAGTGACTACTGAAGCAGTATGCGAAGTATGTCGGCGGCAGATTTTGTGCACAACTTGCAGTGTATGCGGCAAGCACCGCCAGCGATATGCTCTGAAGGAGGATGGGAAACCGCTTTGCAAGTCATGTGCAGCATTCCCAAATGCACAGCATAAGTGCCCAGATTGCGGCACTACTATTGGTGGGGCAGGGAACAATGCATGTTTCGCCTGCTCGATTGTCCGAGCGGTGAGACGGAAGGCAACCAAAGCGCTAGACGGCCTACTTAGGGAAGATATTAGAGTACTGTTTTCAGAGTTTATGGAATGGGCCATAGAGAAGAAATTGGCCAACAAGATCACCGGACGAATTTTTTTCTTTGCAGACCTACTCGCGCAGATTGAACGCTCAATGCCTGTGGCCCAAGAGCTGACCCCAAATGTCATTACGTCAGCACTTACTACGGAAGAAATTCGACGCGCAGGGTACTTGACTATCTTCTTGGCCGAGCGAGGACTAATCGTATCGACTGCTCGCGAGCGCGCTGTTATGTCTGAACAACGCCGCATCGTAAGCGCCATTGCTGAGGCGCAATGGAAGCCATGGGGCGGTGCCATCAAGGAATACGCGCAACATCTCGCCTCGAGCGCGGCCAAGTTGGGGAAAAGTACGCAACGATCCTATCTCCGTGCTGCGATAGAACTTATGAAGACTACCAGGATAGATGAAGTTCAAGAGCTAAATGAGGCTCATCTTGTGGATTTCCTCAGCGAAAAACCAGGCCACAGGGCGTCGTTATCGCGTTGGCTATCCTTCATAGCGGGAACGACAGGCCATGTAGTTCGTCTGCCGACAAAGCGTACCCGTAAGTCGCAGACGCTACACGCTCTGGTTCCAGAGGTTGAGAAGTTGATTCACGTCGCTACGACAACAACTTCGGCCACGGCAAAGCGATCTAGCGTCGTGAAGCTGATATCTGTGCTCTATGGTCTGCCGGTAAGTTCCCTTCTTGAACTCGACGGAAATTGCCTAGAGGTCTCTGAAGATGGTGTCCATCTTCTTATTCAGGACGTGTGGGTTCGTCTAGCTGCACCGGCAGATGCACTGCTCCTGGAAGTAATAAGCTGGGATAATACGGCTGCTAAGACCGGGCCGCTTTTCCTAGGTCGTCTCCGGACGGATGCTCTCTCACCGTCCGCAATATATAGACAAACGTAGCATGCCGCATAACAGTTCCCTGTCGCCGCTTTTGCCAAGCTGGCCGGGCACCATCCTAAAGCAGCGTCGAAATTCTTCCGTTAATGGCAGGATCAGGCCAGAACGATGCAGTGTACAAAGTGTGCGGAAGTCTGCGCACAGAGAACCGCTGCTCGGCGATCAGTTAACGCATCGCCACTCAAAACCTTTGATTGGGAGCCAGCAACCATGAGCAAAGCCATCCAACGATTCATAGAACGTCTAGCGGCATTGCGCCAGGATAATGTTTTCAACCCTTACGGCGAGCGCTGTCCGCTGAATGACCGTCAGGACGCCGTGGCAATTCGACGTAGAAATCTTGAAGTCTATCTTTCTGCGACCATAGAGAATGGTATTGATACTGTCTGGTTTGGAAGAGACCTCGGCTACCGAGGTGGGCGACGAACCGGCGTGGCTCTAACAGATGAAGCCCACCTTCCAGTTCTTGCAAAGCTACTTGGTAGCAAGCTGATACAGCAAGCAACTGAAGGAGAGGCAGTGGCGGAACGGACTGCTACGGTTGTCTGGGGTATGGTTTTTGAGATCAAGCAGCTCCCGTTCTTTTGGAACACATTTCCGTTCCACCCTTTTGAATCGGGAGATCCGATGTCGAATAGAGCTCACACGAGGAGTGAGTTACGGAAGGTTTGGGACTTGAACCTCGAACTACTTGATATTCTTCAACCACAAAAGCTCGTAGCGATTGGCAACGATGCTCATCAGGCACTAAGTCGCGAGGGGCTTGAATGTGAATACGTCAGACATCCGAGCTACGGTGGGCAAGCGGATTTTGTAGCAGGTCTGAGGCGCATTCACGGTCTAGACCGTGGCGACCATCGCTCCTCCGCGGGGTACGGTCAGCAGTCCCTTGCATTCGCATAACAAACGCTCGACTTCGGAAAGATTCCAGTTTCCAGAGTCAATCTTTGCCATCGATGAAATGCACGTTAGGACACCAGCCGGAAGTCCGCTTTCCGTTGCGACGAATTGGAGAAGATTGGCTAACCCTAACAGATTTCCGAGCGCACGTTCAACGTAGTAATGGGACCTGTAGAAGGCGGTCAGTGCGACAGCACCATCTCGAATCTTGAAGCTGAGGTGGCTCAAGCAAGGACCGCCCATCGCTCTACCGTCGCCTGGCAAAGTAGGATCTGAGGTCGACAGATCGGTAAATGGGTCGACCATATTCAATTCGTATCGTGCCCGCTTCGGATTGCCACCGCCGGCAATCTCAGTCCGAAGGCGGTTAACGATGGTGGCAAGTGGATTTACAACGTCACCAGAAGCGCTTGTGCGCCTGACTATTCTGTGAGCGTAAGTGCCCCAAGAGTTCTTGGGGCACTTACGGAGGCGCGGATATACAGTTTCTGGATAGTGCTTATAGACACCATCAGCTCCCAGACGCTGATAAAGATCTTGCGGGAAGATTGTATTGGCAACAGTATGAAGTGCCTGTACGTCATGGCTCTTTAGGAACCGATTTATATGGGCTGCCACCGCCCTGTCGCCATCGTCCACTCCAATAGGAGTTGTCATTTCAAGAATAACGTTGAAATCCTCATGGTGGTGACACTCCCAGAGGTGATCCATCGCTGCGAGCCAGGCATCTACGATGTTGTGCGCCGGAATTAAGATTGACATGTGCTATCCCCTGTAATTCTGGCGATCCATACTAAGTGCTGTTGCACATATGTGACCTGAACCCATCCATATCCACCGCTGCCCCATTTTTCGCCCCAGCTATTTCTGACCTTAAGGTAAGAAATACCGTCGTTGTCGGTGCCGTAGCCGACAGCGACTACCGCGTGAATACCAACAACCCGATCACCATCAACAGGACCGCGCAAAACTGGTTGGTCAGGCGTGATGGAAAAAAACTTATCAGTGATTCGCAGCGCAATTATTGCTGAATCTCCGTCGGTCAGAATCTGGCGTACGCCATTATCGGAAAATGGTTCATATACCCATCCTGAACGGTACTTTTGATAAGGAAACGGTATCTCAGGTATCGGAAGATCGGCGGTTGGGTGTAAGTCGGCCTGGTATGGATGATGCACCTCGTGGGGCTGCCCTTCCAGTGCAAGTGCCTTTACAACGGCTGAAGTCTGCACTCCATCATAGTGTCTATGGGGAAGTTGTTCCTGCGCAGCACAATAGAAGAGATATTCTGGACTTAGGTGCTGAGCGCCAAATACGCGCTTGTGTGAGTGCCCATCGCTAACTGCAAAGGCGATACAAGTCGGCCGCCGCCCCTGATCCCGGGCAGCACCGAAGCAGGTTGAGTGATCGACAACAATGTCAATCATCGGTGGTCACCAGTGCCATAACTTTATGTCGTTCTTCAAGAGATAGGCCTTGCTGAGGTGGCTTCAGATGCATATCGATGCGAAGGGAGGTAGTTGTCGCATCGGTTGGATCCCACGGCCTGCCGTGACACACGTTGAGCTCGGTACGGCCTGGCGCATCGTGCCGGACAACGGTTTCGTGGATTGGGAACGAGCCGATAACGACTTCCTCGTTGCGCGCCCCGAATCCCGCAGGCGCCAAGTACGTCTCTTGCAAAACGGTAAATCCATTTCGTTCGAGTTCATCGAGTTTTGTCCGATAGCCTGCCGTTGAGGGCTCATGTACCCGAACAACAAAGATATCTTCAGGTGCTGCGTCCAGTTCTTCCCCATCATCAGCTTCGGTTAATAGCCACACGTCACGACGCCAGTCGGGGACCATTACCTGAGACAGTAAATGTTCCTTAATCTTTTTCGGTTCAATTCGACGCAGAGTATCTGCGACGTGGGCTGATATGAGGCTCAGATTTTGCAATGTCGTGATGGTGGCGACATAGCTGCATCCGACCCGTAGGGACAATTGATAAGCAACATTCGCCTGGTCAATGGAGCTAGCAGAGTCGAACCTCAGCCCTGACGCTGCTAGGCGTTCCAGGTTCTGGAGCAACAACCAGCGAGGCATCAGAAATGAAAAAGCAAAGGCATCTGCTTGTCGTTCGTGTTCATTGGATCCGTTCTCTCCGGATAGCGCGAAGCCAATGTCAGCCTCGCCATCGAGACTTTCCTCGTGGTTGAGGTAGTGATGGCCCAACTCGTGCGCGCATGTAAAACGTTGCACAGCAGGCGGACGCTTCTTGGTTATGAGGATGCCAGGTGTTGGGTCGGCAAGGTAGGCACCGAGCAAACCATCCAGATCCTGAAACATGACTGGAATGTTTATGTCGGCTGCGAGGCGATAGATATCGATGCGCCCACCGCTTGTCACATATTTCGTTTGCACAGCGGCATCTTGATGGGCTCGTCGTGCGGCCTGAAAGCCTTTGAGAACGTCAGCGCGAGAGTTAGCCATTACTACGCCCGCGCTTAGATTTGCCAGCGCGGCTCCTTAGAAATTCGGCGAATTTTTGCAGCTCGTCAATGTCGCCTGGCGACAGTCCCTTTGCAAGTCTGGCAAGGGCTCTTACCGGCTCACTTGTCTTAGACTTCACCTCATCGCCGGTGAGGTAACCAACCGATTTTCCAAATAGCGCAGCGAGTCGTTTCAATTCAAAAACTTCAACTTTGCGCTGGCCACTCTCTATCAAAGACACGGCTGATCGCGTAATACTCAGAGCTTCCGCCACTTCGTCCTGAGAAAAGCCCAAATACTCGCGCTCAGCACGAAGTCTTACTCCGAGTTCTTGGCGTTCTAATTCATCTGGTTGCGGCATAACTACCTCCGGTAGAACTTACGACACGCAGGCCTTGATTGACCCAACCAAGTGTTCAATGAATTCTTCTTTGGATTCATACCCGCCACTCTTTACAAGAGTCTGCGGGAGTTCTTGGTCTTTGAGCCCCAGGACCGACTCCATCGTGATCAACACATCCGTCGCGGTAAGTGAATCCAAGGTGGCTCCAGGTGACAACCCTAGGCCTACCGCTTGGTCTGGGACAATCGTTGCATCCCAAAACTCTTCAAGTGCGTCCCTAATTGCTTGCTCGGGAAAGGAGCTGTCAATTCGAATTTTAGCCATGGCCGTTAGCTTTTCGGACGTATGTTGATAATAATGTTCGATATTCGAACAAATGTCAAGTAAATTTCAGCATCTTTTGTGGTCGATAAAGCAACGATAGATTCCATGCCTTTATGCGATAGAACTGCACCTAGCTTGCCCATATAAACTACAGCAATGACAAAGCAATGGCAAAGTGAGCGAAATATGCAGTCGTCAAAACCCTTGTTTCTTCATGTGACCGACGCACATCTGGCACCAGATGGCGGCCCGCACCAGAACTTCAAGGAAGCGGACATAAAGTCGAAGTTACCCGGCATTGAGATGCGAGATCGGCTAACTATATTCAGACAAACGTTGAGTGTTCTTGCTGAGCATCTGGCTTTCAACAAACAAGTTTTGGATGGCGTAATTGTTTCTGGCGATGCAACCCACCAGGGCGCTGCGGGGTCATCCTTGCGGGACTTGTTGACGAAAGAACTGAAAATCGAACCAGCCAAGATTATTGTTGTTCCGGGAAATCACGATGTAATTTGCAAAACACCGCCAAGCGATAAATCGCGTTACGAGCGATTTATAGACGCATGGCGTACCCCAGAACCATGCGTCACACCGCTGCTTGATGGCATTGAGACGACGATTGATGGCGCACTTCAGGGGGGAACATTCAAACACTTACTTCGTGACCCAGAAAACCGCTGGGTCGTTATTCCCATCAATTCATCCAATTGGTGTCAGATTAATCGGAGTGCCTCAAAGTTGCTCATGGCACATCTATCAGAGCTAAAGTCGAAAGGGGTAAAAGAGAAGGGGGAAATTGCTAAAGAAATTGAAGATTTCCTCGCTGCTGACGTAGCACGAGTATCGCCGGACCAGCTAGCCGGACTGGAGCGAATCTTATCCGACGTGCCCCCACAAGCCCTCAGAATAGCGGTGCTACATCACCATTTATTGCCTGTTAGTACAGATGAAGAAATTAAGCCGTTTGCCGATATCGTCAACCTGGGACTACTTAGGCAATTTCTGCGTCAACACAATATTCGTGTAGTCGTGCACGGACATAAGCATCGTAGTCAGCTCTATTACGACCACATATATGACGAACGAGGAGACAAGACTAATGCGCACCGGGTTCTTGTTGTATCCGGTGGTACTCTCATGAGTAATTCAATCGAGAATAACGAACCGTTCCGACTAATCGAGTTTAATGATTTGCCGCATGCGCCAATTTGTGACGTCAGTAGGGTCCCGCTTAAGAAGGTAGGAGTGGATTGGGCGCCCCTACCAAAAATATCGAAGCGGATATGGGAACCCGATGAAACTCACAACGGGCCAATCTCAATATTTGGGTCCGACGTAAGCGATGTGTATGCTCGTGCTAAGCAGCTCGTGAGCGCAGAAGGAAAGCACCGTCCGCTCATCTGCACCCTAAATTTACCGCAGGACAAAGTGAAGCCTAAACATCTCATTCCAGTCGACTATGCCCTGCAGTACATGGGTGCCGAACCCGAGCAGCGACTCGAACAAATGGTCGACTGGTGGCAGCTTCCATCATCGAGGATCGAGAAACGCATTCCATTTATTCATGGGACACGACTTCGAAACTATGGGGGATCCTTCGATCAACTTGATAATGTTGTACAAGCGTTGAGTGATAACCCAGGAACATCAAAGGCGATAGCGGTTCTAATTGATCCAATTCGTGATTTGGCTATGAAGCCGCCGAGTGGATTTGCATCGTTTTGTTTAGTCCAGTTTTGTGGACGTGTAAACGAAAATTTGTTGGACTGCATCGGCTATTACCGAGCTCAAGAATTTTTGCAATGGTGGCCCGTTAACATCGCTGAACTACGGCATATGCAGGCATACGTCGCCGAGAGGGTAAACATGGGGTTAGGAACAGTGACCACTGTCACCGGAGATGCAAGAGTCGCGGCAGACATTAGAACCCCGACGCAGGTGGCCGTCCCGTTAATCGATCAGTGGTTGGACACACACCCAGAACGAATTCCGATGATGAGCCGAGCTGTAGCCGGATGCCAAGCAACGACAAAGTGCGCAGACTCAGGGATGAAATACCTTAAGCAGTGCTTAGATGACATCTATATGAGTACAGCAACCAAACAGGAGGACGGCAATCCAATTGCAATTGATGGCCTCGACTTCCTAATCAGGTGCCTGACTCAGGAGTGTTCAACTATTCCGAAAGTCGCTGAGGTAATTGAACATCTTCAGTCACTACTGGAAATCAACACTGCATTTGATTTGGGAGGGGAATTTTCGGTGTGGCAGAAAAATGCTCAGAAATGCATCAATGTGCTCGCGATGAAGTTCGGTATTGAACTCGCTAGGGCGTGACCCAAAGACCACAGGGGTAAAACAATATGGCTTATTTCGATGGCTATACCGCAGACGAGGTCTGGGCCAATGCCGCGCAACACCTTCTCGACGCTAGCGCCGATGTATCGAAGGCAGATAGTAGGTTAGGACCCACTCGGGAGCTTTCACATTGTGTTCTGTCCATCGCCGATCCACGGCGTCGTTGGACATATTCTCGGTCACCAGCCGTCAATCCCGCATTCGCAATTGCGGAGGTGATTTGGATACTCATGGGCTCACGCGAATCTCATCTCTTGAATTTCTGGAATAGCCAACTTTCGCAATTCGTCGGAGGAGGTAACACATTCCATGGCGCGTACGGTTACAGACTTCGCAGTCACTTTGGGCGAGATCAGCTTGATGGAGCGTACAGGACCTTACGACACAACCCAAACAGTCGCCAGGTTGTACTTCAGATTTGGGACCCTGCTATTGATGCTCCTACAGATTCCGGATTACCGGCGAATGCTGACATACCGTGCAACGTCGGATCTTTCCTGAAGGTCCGGAACGGTAAGTTGGATTGGACACAACTCGTCCGTAGCAACGACATCTATCGCGGGTTACCGTACAACCTTGTGCAATTCACGTGCTTGCAGGAAATAGTGGCTGGCTGGCTGGAGCTGGAGGTGGGGAGATATACGCATTTATGCGACAGCCTTCATCTGTACGAAGCTGACATTGAAACAATGAGAGTACAGCCTGACAAACAGACGTACAGTAATGAAAAGAGCTGCCATAGCCTGGCGCTTAGCAAGGATAAATTTGATAAGGTTCTCGCGACACTTGCTCACACACTGCGCCGGCTCTCGGCAACTGATCTCGATCAGCAAGAGTTCGACGACTTGCGACAAGCGGCAAATATCCCAGAGAGCTATAAAAACTACATTGCTGTCTTAGCAGCTGAGTCAGCCAGACGGAGAGGATGGGTACTTTCTTCCGATGGACAATTGCTTCTCGGATGCTCAGATCCAGATTTGCAGTTGGTGTGGGATAGATGGATGCAGCGCGTCTCCGCTACTCAGGTCTTGATATAGCCACCGTAGTAACCGGACTTTTCTACATCGGCCTAGTAAAGGTGGAAGGAGGCAGGTCAGCTACGCCTGGGTTAAGATACTGAGGGATTGAAATAGAAACATCTCGTAGTCAATCTATCGAATGGCGCTTGTATCTGCGTGCTGAGCTTGTGACAACGAACGCTTCGAACCCGTTTAATAGGTAGTAGCACACCTCAATATTCCTCAACATGTGTTCTACTGGCCACGATCTGCCGACTTGTGCTCGGGTACGGGATTTGACTTTGCAAGTAGAAACTCACCTCGAATTTCGACACGCCGGTTCGGCGACAAACATTCAGACATCATCCCCAGAGGAAGATTTGGCGGACACTGAACGCGTGGTTCGCTTGCGCCTTTGCTTTCCGCTATCACGGTATCTGGGGCTATTTCAAATACCTTTATTAGAATCTGCCTTACTCGCTCTGCGCGACTCATAGCTAGGCTGTGGTTTGTCTGGCCTCTAGTTACAACGGGCTGGATATCGGCGTGGCCAACAACTCTTAGCCTTCGAAGTATCACGCCTCGTGAGTCCAACATCTGGCCAACGCGCTCAACAATTTCCCCTTCAGATCCTGGCAGCAAAGCATCACTGCCGCTCGGGAAAAGGACATCGCCGCTAATGTCGATACATCGTTCAATTCCAGGTCGATCGGAGCGTACAACGTGCATGCCTTCACGTTGAAGCTCCAATCGTACGCTCAAGTGGTTGGCTGAGCTTTCGCTCGGCTTAGAGGGGGGACCTGAATTACTCGTCTCGAAGTTTAGTGGAATCGCAACAAGCGATCTTTCCCCAATGCCGTGCCACAAAACATCGACCCCAGACACCATGCGCTCTTTATTACCACCTTCAATGCCACACGGAAAAATTGGAACGTGGTATTGCTGTGCTACAGAGCGCAGCAGGCTGAAGTTCTCCTCAGACAGACGGATGCTGCTCTGCGCAGAACGAACACCTAGTCCATCAAAGACTATTTCGATCTCTTTTTCCCGGATCTTTGAGTCGAGTACCAAAGGTACGATTACAGCCAGTAAACAGATTCCAAGGAAGGCCCATTTGTTAGCACCACTTAGAGTGCGCCATCGCTTTCGAGACTCGAAGAGTGACCCCAGGAGAAAGCCCGTGGAGGCCATCACTACAGCGCTGGAGTAATACGCAAATCCAAGATAAATGAGCAGGGAAAGACATAACAGCGAAAAGAGTGCGCTTAAACCAAAATCGAAGTACTCAGATATCTTTCTCACTGCAAAGCGAATTAGCTTTTCCCCAGGTTTTCGCCATGCCTTTGACTTTGGCAGTTCAGTCGTTCCGACAAGTCTTGCAAGTAGAGTAGCCAACCAGCCGGTTGCATACCAACAGAATGCTAGCAGTAGAACATGCGCAAACGTAAACCCAATCAGTGCCCATAGAAAGAATAGGGTGTCTCCTGTAGTCAGCCCTGTCGGGAAAAACTTGATATAGAAAAAACAGTAAATGAAGGTAAGGAGGCCGCCTCCTGCAATCAAAAATTTCAGGAGTGCACTAGATGCTTCATTCGCCGCTTTTGCTGTCTGCTCTACTCGGCCGCTTGTCGCTCTCTTGAACGATTGAGTACTTGAAGTGACGTGCTTACCCTTAATGAACATGCCTATCAGCCAGTCTCGATTGGTTAGTTAACAAAGCAACGATACGGTTCTCGGATGATTTTTTCCGACCCGTCAAAATCAGCGTAAACAAGCTTTAATGAACACTTTTTTGGCATGTTCTTCATTAGTTCCGGTACTTCTTCAGAGACCCCTGGGTTAGGTTGCATCGGTGGAAGCCCCGACATGCTGTCAGCAGAGAAACGGTACGCTTTTCCGGGCTCAACCATGCTTGACCGAAAGTCCGATTCTTCAAGCCGCGTCCAATGGCTTATTTGCTTCCCATTATGAGTCGAAGTAAATTCCAGGCCCGCTTGGGTAATTGCGGCTGGACGGTTGCCCATGTTGGAAACCATAAATTCAAAGGAAGTACCTTCGGATTTCAGTATGGCAACTACGAGTTGAGACTTTTGTGGAAGGAGAGATTTAATTGCTGGAAGTGATAATGCAAGGACTGCCACAAGAACAGAAATGACCGAAAATTCGGTGGTCGCGTTTCGCAGCCAGCTAAGACGGCCAAGATAACTACGACAACGCGGACACTTGGTAGCCGTACTTTCAATTTCCGAACAACAATACTGACACTCAGTCATTTATCCCCCCAGGATAAGTTGCGTTCGAGGCTCTATCATTGTTGAGCATTCAGACACCGACGCGCGATGTTTGCTCTAAATGTTCTATTTCCGTTTTTGCTTTGGTCAGTCGAGAGAACGCCAGCAGCATAACGTTTTTTCTGTAGTGCTCTTTGTTTGTCGCGGCAAGATGTCGTGCTCGTGCTGAAACGATGATTCCCTTTCCAAAAGGAAGCGGTTGCGGCCAAACTCCCTTATTGATAGCACACGTGTCAAGCAACGCAGACAGAGTACCTTCGTCAAGAGTCCCGCCCTTGACTAACTCCACTGCGAGGGCACAATTTCCACGCCGAGGGTCGGGAGCTTCTGACTCGATCCAGTAAATCAACCGGTCATTAACTGATAGTTCGAGCACGAGAGCGCGCCGCTGTCGAAGTGATGGTGCTCGCACCGTGGTCCACCTGCAATCAGTTCCGCCTTTCGTCACGGGTGAAAATTCGCAATACCGGGGCGACATAGCGGGCACAGGGTTTACTAATGGGTATTCCCGCACACTCTGAATTCTTCCTTCTTCGATGAGAGCTTCGACGAGTTCGAAGATCGCTTTAAAGCGATCCTGAATAATCGCTTCCTCATCTGGCGCAAACTGCGCTCGCGTAAGCACTGCCGTGCCTGAAGGTGTACCGACGCTGACGTTAGAAATGGTACCTGGACCTAGAGGCAACGATCCCTGAATAGGCATCTCTCGTTCCATCCGGGCCGACTGATGCGGAGGTGGGAAACCGAGAAAGCTCACCGCAGAAGAAGACAACTGTGAATTGCGTCGCGTTGCCTTCGCGTCTGCCGGTTTCGACACGATAGTTGAAACGTTCGATTGCAGTCGTCGCTCGAGCGGTTCGGGCTCGGTCTTGGTTTGCGTCTCAACTGGAATCGTGCGGATCGGAATGCTGTACCGGACGTCAGTCACCTGAATTGGAAAGTCGCTTCCGAAAATTTGGGTGACTAGAATTGCATTACTGGTACGCAGCCGCTCAACCTTTGCCCGCAAGCGAAATGTGCGGCCGGTAATCGGGGGTATGGCCGCAAGCCAAACAGGGTCCCCGCTCTGGGCTTGCCTCACAGTAGCAGAATAGATTTTGTTAGCGACTTTCCGAGCCCGTTCGACGAAGTGAAGAAGGCAAAGGTGAGGAACTGCTGACTCTGGCACGCCCGAGGGAAGGTCGAGCTCTAAATGAGTACCTTGGTCATCATCGCGCCGGCGACCATCAATAATGAAATTCCTTTCGACACTTTCCCAGGTTCCACTCAGCAGCGATAAGGAGAGGTCTGTAGTAGCACCATAGAACGCACGGAATATCTCGTAGCAAGGGATAATTACGTCACGGCCATCAGTAGTGCGAGCGTAAACGACCCACGCATCGTATCCTTTCACTTGTCGATGGCTAGTTTTCATGGCTAATTCAAGGTCCGGCTGATCAATCCATCGCCGGGGTCGAGATCGCTCATCAAGTGGCCTAAAGTCTCCTGCTCGGACCACTGCCCACACGTCAGGAGCGACGATCTCTAGCGTCACTGGACCTGGTGGACCAATGCCTTTAGGGCTTGATAGGCGACCAGCGCGCCAGTATGAGCCGATTGGGTATTTTGGAATTGCTCCGACGGACTCAACGACTTCGCGTACGAAGCCTGGATACACACTGATACCGAATTCGTTAATTTCATGAAGCCAGAGGCAGAAGCGCGGGGTGGCTTCTTCCGCTTTGGGCACAAGCACTTCGCCAGCCCAATAGACTTGGTAGAGCTTGTTGTCCTGCGGCAGCGCCTTCTGCAACGTTTGTGACGGTGGCATGCTGGCATTCTAGCTTGCCAGTCTCACTTATTACTGTTCGGTTGCAACATTAAGTGGATGTCTCATCCGCCACCCACCAAAGCGGCGGTTGACGATGAGTGGTGCGGAAATCGATAGGGTCTTTGCGCCCAACGGGTCGGTTGGAAGCTACCGGCCAGGGATTGAACGGCGGCGGCTTCGAAGGCCTCGTCGTTGCTCATGGGCGGCAATAGGCCGGGGAAGCGGCTGGCCAGCATGGATTTTCCTGTACCGGGCGGGCCACTCATCAACAGAGAATGGTTCCCGGCGGCGGCCACTTCCAGTGCTCGCTTGGCTTGGGCCTGGCCGCGCACGTCGGCGAGGTCAGGGTAATCGGTTTGCCGCTCGGGCATTGCTGCAACTGTTGGAGCCAGGGGCGCATGGCCCATTAGGTAGGCGCAAACAGCCAGCAAATTGTCGGCTGGTAGCACTTCGGCACCGGAGCACAAGGCCGCTTCGGCGGCACTCCCCGTTGGTACGACCAGGCTGCGTTCCGCTTTACGGGCGGCTAGGCTGATGGCGAGAGCGCCTCGGATGGGACGCAATTCCCCTGTGAGGGAAAGCTCACCCGCAAATTCAAACTGATCCGTTTCCTTGACCGGAACTTGTCCGGAGGCGATGAGGATGCCGAGGGCGATGGGCAGGTCAAAGTGGCCGGCTCCCTTAGGTAGATCAGCGGGAGCCAGGTTGACGGTGATGCGCCGCGCCGGGAAATCGAAGCGGCTATTCTGGATGGCGGCACGAACCCGGTCCCGGGCTTCCCGTACTTCCGCATCCGGTAGTCCTACCAGGTTAAAGGCCGGCAGACCGGGGGCTAGATGCACCTCGACATCGACCCCGAGAGCCGTCATGCCGGTGAGGGCCCGGCTGCGAAGAACGGCGAGGGACATGTGCTTATTGCTTGAACTGGAGGTGCTGGTTGTTCAGCGCTTTTCCAGTTCGGTGATGCGCGCTTCCAGTTGCGCCAACTTTTCCCGCGTGCGGGCCAACACTTCTTTTTGTACGTCGAACTCTTCCCGGGTAACCAAGTCCAGGCGACCAAAGACGCCACCCAGGGCTGCTTTGATATTTTTTTCCATGTCGGCCACCGGGCTGGCGGCAAAAACCTGGTTTAGCCGGGCACTGGCTTCTTCCAGAAATTGGCTTGCATTCATGATCTTATCCTTGATGACATTGAGTTCGAGTCTAGCATGGTGCGTGAACCGTCTTGGTGCACCGGCATATGACTGCACTGCTATGGTGCATTGCATGGAGTGGACTGTGGCAAATGGTGCGCAATCTCAGAAAAGGTATGCATCTAAATATCTAATTTATTGATTAGGTTGATATTCTTGTTCTGGCACGGTACCTGCAAATAGGTGATCGGTGTTTTAAACAATCCTAGGAGATGCAATAAATGAAAAAGACCATTCTTTCCGCTTCCGTCGCAGCGCTGCTGGCCGCTTCCGCTATGTCCGCCATGGCTGAGGATGCACCGGCTTCCCCCTTGTCTTTCAATGTCGGGGTGACCACTGACTATTTGTTCCGTGGCGTGACTCAGACTCATCATGATGCCGCCCTGCAAGGTGGCGTTGACTACGCTTTTTCCAATGGCTTCTACATTGGTGCTTGGGGATCCACCATTTCCTGGGTGAAGGATTGGTTGGGCAAGGGTTCCACGGAGGTCGACCTTTATGGCGGCTATCGTGGCGCCTTTGCTGATCCCGACTGGACCTATGATCTGGGTCTGATTACCTATAACTATCCCAGCAAGGGTTCTGCAAGTCCCGGCAATCTGGCCAACCCCAACACGACAGAAGTCTATGCTTCTGTTGGTTACAAGTGGATCAGCGCCAAGTACTCCTACGCAACGTCCAGCCACTTTGTGGGTTGGTATGCACCTGATGCCGCAGGTAACTTTACGCGCGATACCCGTGGCAGCGACTACCTTGAAGTGAATGCCAACTACGATCTGGGTGATGGCTGGGGTGTTAACGGCCACGTCGGCCATCAGAAAGTTGCCAATTTCTCTGCTGCCAACTACTCCGACTGGAAAGTTGGTGTAACCAAGGACGTGGGTTTTGGCGTCATCGGCCTGTCCTATTCCGATACCAGCGCCAAGGGTGACAGTGGTCAGCCTTACTACTGGGGCAAAAATGGTACCAGCACGACTGCACCTTCCGGTTCTTTTACCAATGTTGCCAAGGGTGTTGCTGCTCTGTCCTTCACCAAGACTTTCTAAGCATTACCTGACGTAGCAATTCCACCGACGATCCGGCCGGCGTCGGTGGAATGTCAAACAAATTAAACAAACCTTTCCAAAGGATATAAATCATGAAACTGGTAACCGCCATCATCAAGCCGTTCAAGCTTGACGAGGTGCGTGAAGCACTGGCT
>Ga0318573_10000088_pt1 | contig 32760 bp, 33 predicted proteins | sample GRESIP089b5f21_FD_202515 | JGI IMG/M metagenome (GOLD analysis project Ga0318573, IMG submission 202515) | Tropical soil microbial communities from Luquillo Experimental Forest, Puerto Rico - GRE.SIPMG.089b5f21 | ecosystem: Environmental > Terrestrial > Soil > Tropical forest > Bulk soil... | reverse complement strand
GGTCGGCAAGGCTGCCTTCCTGCTGCGGCCCGTGCATGCGCGGCTGTTCGAGCGCCTGAAGGCGTCGGACAAGCTCTTCGCCGATGAGACCACGGCGCCGGTGCTCGACCCGGGTCGCGGCCGGACCAAGACCGGCCAGCTCTTCGCCTATGCCCGCGACGACAGACCCTGGGGCGGATCGGATCCACCTGGCGTGGCCTATCTCTATGCGCCGGACCGCAAGGCCGAGCAGCCGATCCGGCATCTTCAGGGCTTCGCGGGCACGCTGCAGGTCGATGGCTACGCGGGCTACAAGGTCTTGGCCGAGCGCAACGCGGTGAGCCTGGCGTTCTGCTGGAGCCACGCCCGGCGCAAGTTCTACGAGCTCGCCCAATCCGGGCCGGCGCCGATCGCCACGGAAGCGCTTGCGCGCATCGCTACGCTCTATCAGATCGAGGCCGACATCCGCGGCTGCTCGGCCGAGGAACGTCGCACTGCCCGGCAGGCCAGGAGCCGCCCCATCGTCGCGGCGCTGGAGCCATGGCTCAAGGAGAAGCTCGGCCTCGTCAGCCAGAAGAGCAAGCTCGCCGAGGCCATCCGCTACGCCCTCTCGCGCTGGCAGGGCCTCACCCGCTTCCTCGACGACGGCCGCGTCGAGATCGACTCCAACGTGGTCGAGCGCGCCATCCGGCCGATCGCGCTCAATCGCAAGAACGCGCTCTTCGCCGGCTCCGACGGCGGCGGCGAGCACTGGGCCGTCATCGCCTCGCTGGTGGAGACCTGCAAACTCACCGCCATCGACCCGCAAGCCTATCTCGGCGACGTCATCGCCCGCATCGTCGCTGGTCATCCTCAAAGCCAGATCGACGACCTGCTGCCCTGGGCCTACGCGCCCCAGCCGCTCAAGGCCGTGGCCTGAAAACAGCGCTTACCTTTCCTGCCGTTCGCCGGTAGCCACGGCGAGTCGTCGGGCTGCACCTCCTGAGGATGCAGCCCGACCGTCTGTCACTCCTGCTGGTTCAGGCCGAATGCCGAGTGAAGAATCAACTCTCCGCGAGGCTCAGCGCTGTCGAATGGTAACGCCTGAACCACCTCCGGAGGACAGCCAGTCACGCCCAGACCGGGGAAGGCTCGAAAGCCGAACCGGCCATAGTAGGCGGGGTCGCCCACCAGCGCTGCGCCCCGGCTGGTCGCCCGCAATCGGCGGAGGGCTTCTACCATCAGGGCCGTACCGATCCCCTGGCGATGCCTTGACGGCAAAACGACAAGCGGGCCGATCACACCCCAGCCGTCTTGCGTCCCGATCCGTGCTGCCGAAGCGGCCAGATAGCCAATCACCTGCCCCTCTTCCTCGGCCACGAGCGAGAGAGCGAGCGCGCCTTCTGCGCGTAGCTTCTCAACGATGCCCGCCTCCGTTCCCGTGGATTGCGCAAGCATCAGGAGGGCTTCAGTGACAAGTCGGCTAATCGCCGGAATGTCACCGATAGTTTCGTTGCGGATCAGCATGTCGTATTTTCCTTAGCGGTTGTCGAGTTGAGCACGAACAGAGCGGCGGCCCCTATCCGAAATCCGATAGGGGCTCGACGCTTTGGATTCGATCAGGCGCTTACGTCGGAGTTTGGCAAAAACTTCTGGCGTGCAATCGGCCAAGACATGGCCGTCGCGCGTGAAGCAGAGCACGTCGATAATACGGCCGCTCTCGGCCCGTTGATGGCAGATATGTCCGCCCTGCGCGAGCACGTGTAGAACGCGCTGTTCGCTGCGTGAGATGTTCATGGAGAAGCCTGTGTATAGAAGCACCCGCACAACATTTCAGCCCCGGCAAAACATGCCGTAGCGAAACGATGCAGCTAGATGTCTCGATCAATCGAGACGATCAGCGGGTGGTCACAAGCTCCAACATCTACAATTCCTCTGCCCGATTTCGGCAAGCGCCAACCGTATACGCGCTGGCGTCCCCACCGTCAATCCGCTGGATACATCTTACCTGTCTGACTTGTCCCAAAATTCCCGCGTTTTGAATCGGTTTTGCGCCTGATATTTGCTCCGTCGCAGATATGGATTTCCGTGACGGATGCCAGCCCGGCATTGAGCGACCCGGCCTTAGTCTCAAGCGCGTCCGAAAGTTCGACCGGCGCAAGTCACGAGAGGGCTATAGCGTAAACGAATTGCCCGTCATCATCGTTCGCTGCCCGCCAATCCCGCCGATTTCCCTCTATGACCCGATATTGCCGCCGATCGCCGCATACCACCATGCGGTAAAGAGAACCGCCGATTCCACGCTAAAGCCCGATATAGTTGGCATCCAACGCTGAGACAGGATATCCAGCACGGATGAGCCTCTCGTTGATCAATGCTCGGTCAGGCACGCGGCAGCACACCCAGCAGCGTCGAGGTGAAGGACGCCCGCAGCGCCTCACTCAGTTCCATGTGAAGTGCGCCAAGGGCGGGTTCGTCGGCATAGGCGGCAAGCAGGCTGGGTGGCGGTGGGGCGTAGGCCGATAGGGCACCTGCCGAAAGGAGGCTCATCAGACAGAATGTTTGCGCACTATCGCCAAGCTCCGGCACATACCGCCGCACGAGTCCGGTCATGGTTGCCAGTCTGCCGAGCGAGGACCGCTTGTGCTTTTTGATCGTATCGACCGAGACATTTTGCTCTAGAACGCCGCCCTGCGCGCCGAAGAGGTCGCACAGCACCGGCCGGTCCGCCAGCGAGGAGCTGAGAATTTCCGCCAGCCGAACGGCCCGTGCTTCCGGCGCCGCCCGTGCGTCGATGCCTCCGGCCAGTTCGTCTGCCAGATCGACGAGCCAGCGTCGCAGGAAGTCATCGAGCAGTTCGAGCAGCACCGCCTCGCGCGATTCAAAATAGCGCAGGACGTTAGACTTGGCCAAACCCACTCGGCGGCTGAGTTCGTTGAGACTCACCTCTGCCAAAGGCATCTCATCGAGCATTGCCGCCGCCGTGTCGAGGATGACCCTACGTCGGGTTTCCCGTTGCTCCTCACTTCGTGCCCGCTGAAAAGTCACACCCTAACTCCATTAAAGACCGACGGTCTCTTGACATAAGACCGTCGGTCTTTAATTTGCGATATTACAGACCAACGGTTCTATAGGAGTGTGCCGTGAGTGGCAATTGGACCGAGCAGAACATTCCCGACCAGCACGGTCGGGTCGCGATCGTCACCGGCGGCAACACCGGGCTGGGCTTCGAAACGGCGCGAATGCTTGCAGCGCATGGAGCGAAAGTGGTCCTTGCGGTTCGCGATGTTGAGAGGGGTAATCAGGCGACCGCACGCATCGCGGGCGACGTTGCCGTCCAGGCGCTCGACCTGACCTCGCTGGATTCGATTCGGGCGGCGGCAGCCGACCTGCGGGCCGCTTATCCGCGCATCGACCTTCTGATCAACAATGCCGGCGTGATGTACACACCAAGGCTTACCACGTCGGATGGCTTCGAATTGCAGTTCGGTACCAATCACCTTGGCCACTTCGCGCTGACTGGCCTCTTGATTGACTGCCTTCTGCCGGTCGCCGGCTCCCGCGTCGTGACTGTCAGCAGTACCGGTCATCGCATTCAGGCTGCCATCCATTTCGACGACCTGCAATGGGAACGCTCATATAGCCGCGCAGGGGCCTACGGGCAGTCCAAACTGGCTAACCTTATGTTCACCTATGAACTCCAGCGCAGGCTTGCGGCGCATGGTACAACGGCCGCCGTGGCGGCCCATCCCGGTGTGTCCAATACTGAACTGATCCGAAACCTACCGGCCGCGTTTCGTGGACCCATAAGCTGGCTCGCACCGTTGCTGACCCAGAAGCCTGAAATGGGCGCCTTGCCGACGCTACGCGCGGCAACCGATACGGCCGTCCTTGGCGGGCAATATTACGGCCCCGGCGGGTGGGGCGAAGTGCGCGGGTATCCAAAGCTGGTGACCTCAAGCGCCGATTCCTATGACCTCACCGTCCAACGGCGGCTGTGGGCTGTCTCGGAAGAGCTCACCGAAGTAACATTTCCGGTGAGGTGAAGCGGCCTGGAACACCACCATTTGTCCGATATAGCCGGCAGTTAGCCACCCAAATGCCGCCGAAACCCGCCGATAACCGCACAACACCAAGTATCTTCATAAACATCAAATGGTTATGCCGATTTCATAGTTCTCATCTTCATCGGGCGCTGCCCGCCATGACCGACCCAATTCCGTAGCGGGCCGCACCCGACGAAGAAGAGCACTATGAGATAGTGATAAGCCTCTGACAATTACGTAGATATTCAATGCGATGCGGGAATCGGTGGTTTTCGGCGGCGTTTGCTTATCCAACGGCGGTACTAGCGTGCATCTGGCGGCAGGTTTGATACCGCAGGTCCTGTAAGTGGAGGGACAGCGAACATAATATGCCGAAGCCGATTCTTCTTTAAACAAAGACGATCCATCTGCGACCGGCGTGCCGCTGCCCGGCTCAGCCTCAGCTGACCTCGCTATGGCGCAGGTCCTCAAGCAAGCCGGCACCTTGCGGATGCCAGTCGAGTAAGGCCTGAGTCTTTTGGGATGAAGCAGCCATGTCCATCGCCACGAACATCGCGAGCCAGCCAAAGTGCTCTTTCGCTTCCTCGGCGGTGATGCTTTGCACGGGAATGCCGAAGCGTTGGCCAATCGTCTCAGCGATGTTCTTGAGAGGCACACCCTCGTCGCCTACGGCGTGATAGACCGCACCTGGGGCCGCCTTTTCGACGGCGAGGCGATAAAGCCTGGCGGCGTCGAGAACATTGACGGCGGCCCAGCGGCTGCTGCTAGCTCCGACATAGGCGGACAGCCCTCTCTCGCGTGCAATGGCGACCAATCCCGAAACAAACCCTTGTCGCATGGTGTTGTGTACCTGCGCCAGGCGCACGACAGAGACATTGGCTCCTTGTTCCGCCGCTGCCCGGCCGGCATCCTCGGTGGATTTGCGGGGATTGTAGACGTTGTATCCGTCCTCTGTGGCAGGTTCGCCAGGGGTCACTGCACCCATCGCGCAGACCGATGTAATGATGAGCGGTCGCTGGCTGCCTGCCACTGCCGCGCCCAGCGTCCTGATCGCGTCTGTTTCCAGTTTGGCGATCGCCTCGGACCGGGAGAAATCATGATCGTAGGCACAATGGACCACGGCATCCGAGGCCGCCCCCCCTCGCTTGAGGCTGTCCAAATCTTCAAGCGAGCCATGATGAGTCTGCGCGCCCAGGCGACGCAGCGCCTGCGCACCAGCCTCGCTGCGCGTCAAGCCGAGCACGTCATGACCGTTACGGATCAGTTCGCTGGTGAGGTGCGAACCGATGAAGCCCGTTGCCCCTGTCAGAAAAATACGCATGTCCGCTGTCCTTGGATTTCTCGTTGCGATTTTGGACGCACCAACGTCCGCTGAGATTGCAACATTAATCCGAACGATCTAGCTTATTGGTACTCATTATTGGTCTAATCGTACGAATCTTGCATGGATCCTTTGTCCGAAGTGCTTTCCCTGGTGAAGCTCGAAACGTTCGTAACCGGTGGTTTCGTCGTCAAGGGCGGCATCGGCCTGCAAAGTCAGCGCTATAAAGGCCTGAAGTGCTATGCGGCGATCGCGGGCTCCTGCTGGCTGGAGGTCGAGGGTATCGAAGCGCCGATCCAGCTCATGGCGGGGGACTGCATCGTGCTTCCCCGGGGCTGGCCAATCTGTCTGGCGACGGATCTGTCATCGCCGCGTGCGGATTTCCAGTCGGTCGTGGCCGCGCAGGGTCGCGAAGGCACGACGCTCTCTGACGATGAGACAGGATGTTCGCTGGTGGGTGGGCAGTTTCTTCTCCGCAGCGATTTCTCAGACTCCTTGTTGCATACGCTCCCACCGATCGTGCACATCCGAAGTGCGGCAACCAAGGGGGTGATGCGGTGGTCGCTTGAATATCTGCGCGAGGAGTTGCGTGACCCGCAGCCAGGTGGAATGCTTGTCGCGCAACAGCTTTCCTACGTCCTGTTGCTTCATGCGCTCAGACATCATCTCTCCGAAACAGTGAATGGCACTGGCTGGCTGTTCGCCCTGGTGCATCCACAGATGAAAGCCGCGATCGCCGCTATGCACGGATTTCCGGCACGCGCCTGGACGATCCAGGATCTTGCGTCATGCGCCGGCATGTCGCGCACGGTCTTCGCCCAACATTTCAAGGCCAAAGTCGGCGTCACCTCGATGGAATATCTGACGCGCTGGCGAATGATGCTGGCCTGCGACCGGCTCCGGTCTTCGGCAGAACCTGTCGGAGTGATCGCCCGTGCCGTCGGCTACGAGGCCGAAGGCGCCTTCGGCAAGGCATTCAAGCGCGTGATTGGCTGCACCCCAAAAGCTTTCCGCAACGGCGAGCATCGACAGATCGCGGCATGATTGCCTTATGCAAAAGATCAGGCAGCGAAGCCGCGATTGAACTCCTGGCAGGCATAGCCGGGGACCCCTCAAAAGGCAGTCGCAAGCCTGCAGGTGTTTGCGAGTTTCCACTTCGCCTGCCAATTGTCATCGTTGCAGTACTCCGGCGCCATGTCATCGTCGCATTCTGGCGTAGGTGCCGGCCTCCGCAACGTATTGGCCGCGCGCTCGACGACATCTTCAAGTTCAGCGGCATTACACAACCTGATTGGGATAGCGCAGCAAAGCGCCGGCATGACAATTCTTTCTTTACCCTGCCGCCGAGCGCTTGAGTGAAAGTCATGAGGATGTGCATGGTCGTGCGGTCGCCTTTGGCAAGGTCTATATTGTCCCGGTCCACGCACGATCCACGCAGACGGTCAGCTCGTCCCAGGCGTCGCCGAAGGAGGCTGTTTAATGTGCAACCATAAAGCGCTCACCGCCAACAGCGTCCTCTGGGACGGCCTTCTCGATTGCGGAAAGGGCTTCCTGTGAGAGTTGCAAGGGCGACGACAGTGCTTCGGTCAGCCGCTCGACGGTGCGTGCACCGACGAGAGGAATGATGTCTGCTCCTCGGCTGGCAACCCATGCGATCGCAGCTTGAGCCGCCGTAATACCTTCGCTTTGGGCAACCATCGCCAAAGCGGCCGCCAAGCGTTCGTTTCGAGTGAGATTCTCGCCTTGAAAGCGCGGATACAAGATGTTGCGGAAGTCGCCTTCGCCGCTGCCCTTGCTGCCGGTAAGCAAGCCTCTGCCCAAGACTCCATAGGCCGTGGTCGCAATTCCCAATTCACGGCAAAGCGGCAGTATTTCATGCTCGATGTCTCGTGACATCAGGCCGTACTCGGACTGCAATGCAGTGATCTTATACGTCTTATGTGCCCGTCGGATCGTATCGGCGTCAACGTTGGTGATGCCGACGTGGCGCACATAGCCCTGTGCAACGAGGTCTCCAATAGCGCCAATCGTTTCTTCGACTGGCACTGCGGGATCCAGTCCGGTCTGATAGAGATCGACATAGTCGGTCCCCAGACGCCGTAGGCTGTAGGCCAGCGCAGTCTTGACCGAAGAAGGGCGCGCGTCGATCCCCAGGAAGGCACCATCCGGGCCGCGTTGCGCACCGAACTTGACCTGAATGAAAGCTTTATCCCGCTTGCCGCGCAACGCTTCGGCCAGCAACATTTCATTGTGCCCCATGCCATAGAAGTCGCCCGTGTCGAGAAGCGTGATGCCGGCCTCCAATGCAGTAGCGATCGTGGCAAGCGCTGCCTCGCGGTCGCTGTGACCATAGAATTCCGACATACCCATGCAGCCCAAGCCGAGAGCCGAGACTTCGGGGCCTTCTTTGCCCAATGTGCGCTTCGCGAACGTCATCGCCGATATTTCCCTGTAGTTTGATGACCCTAATTTCCACCTCAAGGTAATAAGGGCCGCAGGCAAAATTTGCCTTCCAGAAGTTCTCAAATTTTTGCCTAATCCTCTCAGCCATCTTCCCGCAGACCGATGCGTGATGTATGGTCGTGAGGATGAAAGAGCTTCTCAAACGTATGCGCGGGCGCGTTCTTAGCCACTCGCCCGGTCCGGACGGTGTTACCGCGATCCCCAACCTTTTCCTGGCGGTCTTGGCGCACAGGACAATTCCGACAATGACTCTTTGCGATCCGATGATCTGCGTGGTCGTGCAGGGCATGAAGGAGGTATTGATCGGTGGAAGTGTCCTGCGCTTCGAAGCCGCGAGTTGCTTTGCTTCGACGATCGAGTTGCCGGCGATGGGCTGCATACTCGATGCGGATGCGGAAAGGCCCTACATCGCGGTGGCGCTGACACTTGACCGCAGTCTGCTGGCTTCTCTTGCCAGCGAGGTTGCACCGGAACCAGCGGAGAAAGGCAACCCCACAGGATTCGGCGTCGAGGAGGCAACCACCGATGTGTTGGAGGCGCTGGATGCGCTTCTAGCGCTGCTGGACAGACCCGAAGACATAAGGGCGCTTGGTCCGGGGCGTGAACGCGAGGTTCTATACCGCTTGTTGCAAAGTGGGCACGGCAACATGCTGCGGCAGGCAATCCGCCAGGGAAACGGAATTGGAAATATTCGACGCTCCGTCGAGTGGATCAGGCAGAACCTCAGTCGAGCACTGCGCACGGAGGAGCTGGCAGCGGTTGCAGGGATGAGCGTTCCATCCTTCCATCGCCATTTTAAAGCAGTGACATCTTTGAGCCCTCTGCAATACCAAAAAACTTTGCGCCTGCAGGCTGCCCGAAGACTGCTCGTGACGAGTTCCGACACCACGCAGGCAGCCTTTGCGGTGGGATACGAAAGTTCATCGCAATTCAGTCGAGAATATTCCCGACTATTTGGAATTTCCCCTTTCAAGGACGCGGTGCGCATGCGAACTTCATCAAGCAATATTTTCGGATACACGTTCTGAGATGCTTCATTAGCGACTGGTGAGGCTAGATGTCGTGCGAGTGTATACTATACTATGTGCTGGCCTTGGTTTCTCCACTGCTGCCGTCATTTGACGAGTCTGCCGTCTTTAGGGTCACTGCGCCCGATCACACAACGGCGTTCTGTGAGGTTTTTCGCACGGAGGAGCATGTTTGTTCCACTCCTCGAATTGAGTGCTTCGAACATGTAGATTGGACCTTCATGCCGATCCGCATTGAGATCGAGACGATTTTCGTCGCGCGCCTGCCCCTTCCGCAAGACATCGACCATGATGGCGCACAGGCCACGGCTATTCGCCGCGCATGGCAACTTACAATCCCAGCCCTCGCTGCCGCCCCAACTGCCACGACACCGATCCGCCCTGGATGATACCGGACACCTCCTTGCCGAGCTGGCGGTCGATGACCGGCCGCCACGGGACAAGGGTGAACTCGTGGGATTTCTCGACGATGGCGAACTTGCCGCCGGAAAGTTGCACGGTTCCGGTGAAGGTGACGGTCTCGCCTTCGGCAGCGACGCGGACGCGCACATGGCAATTTCCACTTCGCCTGCCAATTGCCATCATGCAGTTGTTCCCTGGATTCGCCCGTTTGTTCACCCTGAGTGACTGCTCGACCAAACCTCGGCAACTGGGAGTTTGCGCCTAGTTGCTCTTGCTCACCAATCGTGCAAGCCGCCGCTATCGGAGGGCATTTGCCAGCCTCATTAGCATGGTTGCGACAAGCTCAGGGTCGAGCGGCGCGGCGGCATCGACAAGGCGCTTTTCGGCATCGGCGACGATTGCAGATGCTGCCTCCAGAGCCTGATCCCCCGTAGGCGTCAACTCGGTCTTCTGAACCCGTCCGTGCTCCGGATGAGGGGTGCGCTTGATGAAGCCCGACTTCTCGAGCGTGACGAGAATCGCCTGCATCGTCTGCGGCGTGATGAAGGCCTGGCGCGCCAGCGCGGCGTTTGACGCCCCCGGTTCGACCTTCAGGTAGGCGAGGACCGCATATTGCGGCGTGGTCAGGCCGATCTGGCGCAACTCCGAATCCATGCGCGTCCGGAGCGCCTGTTGGGCCTGCTTCAGCGCGAAGCCGATCGTCGCATAGGGGTCGTCCATCAGCAAACTCGCGTTGACATATCAGGGGCCTTACATTATATAAGTGCCCTGATACTATCAAATCCGACAACATAAGGAAACCCCATCATGCCGCATCTGATCGGACCTGATTTCATTGGCATTCAAGTCGAAGACATTGAAGCCGCGCGCACCTTCTACACCGGCGTCGTCGGGCTCCACCCCGCGCCGATGAGCCCGCCGGGAGCGGTCGTGTTCGATACTAAGCCGGTTCCTTTTGCCGTCCGCACGCCTGTTATCGACCTGGCTGCAACCGACAAGCTGGGCTGGGGCATTGCCATCTGGTTCGGCTGTGACGACGCTGATGCGCTCCACGACCATCTCGTTGATCAAGGCGTCGAAATCGAGTTCGCTCCGAAGGACGGGCCGTTCGGCCGCTACTTCGCGTTCCGCGATCCGTTTGGCTACTCCATCACGGCCCATACGGTCGTGAAGTCCTGATTGCGCGCCCAAGGAAAACGACATGACACATTCCAACCAGCCCCGGCTCTTTGTCACCGGCTCGACCGGCGCACTCGGTCGCCTCGTGATCATGGAACTGCTCAAGAGAGTTCCGGCGAGCAGGATCGTTGCAGGCGTCCGTTCGCTTGACCACGGCGTTGCCAGGCAGATCGCCGCACAGGGAGTCGAACTGCGCATCGCTGATTATTCCCGACCCGACACCCTCCTGACGGCTTTCACCGGCATCGACAGGCTGCTGCTGATCTCGTCCAGCGCGCATCACGGCCGTGTCGGCCAGCACCGCAACGTCATCGAGGCTGCGAAGGCTTCGGGCATCCGCTTGTTCGCCTATACGAGCCTGCTTCACGCCGACACGTCGGCTCTCGGGCTTGGTGAGGATCACCGGCAGACCGAAGCGCTCCTGAAAGCCTCCGGCCTTCCGGTCGTGCTGCTGCGGCATGGGTGGTATATGGAGAACCACATGGCATCGGTGCCCCCGGCGCTCCAGTACGGGGCAGTGATCGGCAGTGCGGGCGAAGGTCGATTCTCGACCGCCACCCGCGTCGACTTCGCCGAGGCGGCCGCCGTCGTGCTCTTGACCGAAGGACACGCGGGGCGCATCTATGAATTGGCGGGCGACCAGAGCTACAGCCTCACCGATCTTGCCGACGCGATCGCCGCGTCCGCCGGCAAGCCCATCGTCTATAAGGATATGCCCGGCGCCGTCTTCAAGAAGACCCTGATCGGCATGGGTCTCCCCGAAAGCCTGGCCGAACTTATCGCGGACTCCGATGTCGCGGCTTCCAAGGGGGCATTGGAAGACAATCGCCGCCAACTCAGCGCACTGATCGGCCGCCCGACGGCGGATTATCGACAGGTGGTCGAACGGACCGTCCGCGACCTCGCCCAACTCGACCCAACCGGCGCCTGAGGGGGTGGAACATGACGTTCTGGATGGGTGTCGCATCGGCGCAGCACGCGCGCGGAGGCCGTGACGGCGGCTTTGCCCAGCTTGGGCATGGCAAGCACATCGCGGTGAAGTCTCTCAAGAAGGGCGACTGGATCGTCTACTACTCTCCGCGTGAAGGCATGGGTGAAGGCGAGATCGTGCAGGCGTTCACGACAATCGGTCGTGTCACCTCAGACGCGCCGTACCGCTTCGAACAGGCGATGGATTTCAATCCGTATCGCGTCGATGTGGACTATCTGACGGACGCCCAGACAACCCCGATCAGACCGCTTCTGGATGAACTGCGGCTGACGCGCGATCATGGTGCCAATTGGGGCATCGTGATGCGCGGCCCGAAGCGGGTGCTTCACGAAGAGGATATGCGCCGCATCGCGGAGGCGATGGGTGTTCTCGCGCAATTTGAGGCTTGCCGAGCCTGACTTCGCCCATATAGCTCTCCTAAATTGAGGCATGAGCGAGCGGCTGCAATAGGATGGTTTGCGGACCGACTGGTTTTGGACGAGAATGGCGCCAAAATAGAAGGACACCCATGCCATCTAGTAGCATTATCATTTTGAACGGCACTTCCAGCGCTGGAAAGTCCACTCTGGCAAAAGCCTTGCGCGCATCGATCACAGAGCCGTTCTGCTATTACGCTTCGGATCAACTCGCTGATGCCGGGTTCAGAGCCAACAAGCATTTTGCGCATTCTGACGAGCGTGCGAGATTCTTTGATGGCTTCCACCGGTCGATTGCTGCGTTCGCAGAAGCAGGCAACAACCTGATTGTGGAGCACATTGTCGAGGAAGCCGCCTGGTGGACCCAGTTGCAAGCTATCCTCGCCCCCTATGATGTTTTCTGGGTAGGTGTTCATGCGCCATTGGCCGAAATAGAAAGGCGCGAGAAAGAGCGAGGCAACCGTCAAATCGGCGAAGCACGCTATCACCTTAAGACACATCACTATTGCAGATATGACCTCGAGGTGGACACCACATTGCCACTGGAGACAGTACTAGCCAATATTTTGGACGGATGGAGATGCCGACCGGCATTTCGCGAACGACAGCGTTTCAATATCCCATCTTCAACGTGTGAAATGAGGTCGGAATCTGACGCCTGATATTCAAGATTTATTGGGCTGTAGCGTAGAATCGGCGGGTTTGCATGCCGACTGGTGGCGTGCAGTGATCGGCGGCAATATCGGGTCATAGAGGGAAATCGGCGGGGGTGGCGGGCCATGCGAGATACCGATGGGCACGATACCTACTCTATAGCCCTATCAATTGAATAGTGACTTCTAGCGCAAGTTATTGAGATAGTTGGTACATTACGGAGAATTGTGAATTCGCGGGCTCCACCGCCGCAAGGTCGGGATAGAGACATGCCAATTCCGCAGTCGGTCATTGAGTAAAGCGCGCCAATCGGCGCCGTACCTCGTTCGCGGGCAATCTACATCGAGGATGGGCAAATAGGCTGCTCAGCCCCCCATGCAAGCGATCAAAGGCCACATGATTGCCATCTGCCAACTGATCAAAGAGCCAGAGAACGCCGTGCATATCGATCCGTTCGGCGATTGCCAGTTCGCGTAGTGTGCCGTCTCCGGTTAGCAGCCCCCAACCCCGAGCCTCGGCGATGGCGAACGCGAAGGTATCTGGAACCGAGAGTCGGCTATGCTGACGATTGACGGCAGTCGCGCGTCGCAACTCGACAGGCGTTAGTTCTTCTATTCGTAATCCAAGCTGCATCAGCCTGTCGCCGAGTTCGCCGGCCAGCTCCCTGCCGTAGAGCAGATCGGGCACGGCAAACTCGAACGGCAGAAGGAACATCTCCTCAAGCAGGTTGGCCCTTTCCAGATCAATCAGGACCGATGTGTCGGAAACGAGTACTGGCACGGGTCAAACCGCCACCTGATCAAGCCGCTTGTCGAGTTCGCGCACGGAAATCCCGAGAAGCTCTGCCGCGCGCGATTCTCCTATGACGCCCTCAGCAAGAGCGCGGAAGCATAGACGCTCAAAACGACGCGGCTCCTCAACTTCAGGAGCTAGGCTTTCAGGTTCCTCGTACGGAGCTGCCCGCCAACCTCGCTCGGCGAAGACTTTGAACAGCCGCGCACAGGCAGGTTGGCTAATGATACCGAGATCCTTACAGCGATAAGCGAGCGCCTGGATACTCACACCGAACCGTTTTTTCAGAGCGACCAGTTCGCCGATACTGATCGATGAACGGTGGGCGCCGACTTCCGCCCGGAGAACATCGGCTGGCATCAGGAAGGCGCCAGCGAACCGATGCGCCGCCTTCTCCTCGTCGACTCCATCCGATGGGGCGATAACCATGTGACCAAGCTCGTGCGCCAGATTGAACCTTTTACGTTCGGACCAAGTGCTCCGCTTGACCACGATCACGCGCGCAGCGTCCCGCTCCTTGCGGCGCACCTTGGCGGCAAGTCCATCGACATTGTCGAGATCGAGCGAAAGCACCTTGATACCGCGCTCTTCCAGAAGCTCGGCAAGCTGTGGAATCGGATCATTGCCAAGGCCCCAATCCTCGCGAACCGACCGGGCGGCGTCTTCCGCATCGCGTATCTCCGCAACCGGGTGCGGAGCGCTGCGCGGCTGCTCCCATTCAACGCTTCGCATATGAAGCATGTCTTCTACTGCGAGGTAACGCTCCAGCATATGGATGGCGCGCGCTTCTAGAGCAGCCTCTTCCTTAGAGGAAGTCCCGACCTTTTTGCGAAAATCCACGCCCTCAAGCGAAAGCTCGTCCTCACTCAAGAGATATTCCTCCGAGACGTGGAGCGCCTTGGCGAGAGCGATCAGAACCCGAGAACTCGGCATGTCCTCATTGCGCTCGTACTTGCCTATCGCCTGTGCGGACACAAGCCCATCCATCGCATCGGCAAGCGCACGCAGAGAGAGGCCCGACGCGGATCGCGCGACCTTTAGCTTGTTTCCGATCATGGTGGCCTCCTTACGGCGTTCGGTTTCCATTTCTACGATATAGAGTGAATTTTGTAAACCGAAACCTCTTGAAAAAAGGTTAATTCGTACCCATACTAACGCTTATGGTCGGACAACCGACGATTTTGTAAACCGAATGCGCCGATACGGGGGGCGGCCTGTTCCCGATCGCTTCGATCAGCATCAGCAGCAGGCCCACAGGAACCATCATGGCTCTCACCAATACCGAGCTTCGCTACTACGACAGCAATGTGCTCCGCCTTCCGGCGGACAAGCGCAAGGAATATCACGCACAAGTCGATCGGCTGATCGAGGAACTGCGAAAGAGCGTAAAGGGCAAGACAGAGATCAAGATCACCAAGGTCGTGAAGGCCGGCTCGTTCGCCAAGTTCACGATCCTGCGCAAGACGACGTATGACCCCGTCGACGTCGATGTGGTGTTTTACATTTCCGGTCGCGACGCGACCAAGGAAACTCTCGATAGCCTGAGTGCCACGATCTACGAGTTGCTCATCAAGATCTACCCGACCAAGTCGGTCGAGGATTTCGAGATTCAGCGCAAGGCGGCAACCGTGACGTTCGTGGGTACGGGATTGAGCGTCGACATCGTGCCGGTGATCGAGGACGAGAGCCGTCCGGGCTATGGCTGGCAGTTCGATATCCACGACGGCTCGAAAATCCAGACCTGCGCGCCGTGCCAAATCCAGTTCGTGCGCGACCGCAAGAACCAGGACGGCGATTTCCGCACGCTGGTCCGGATGGCAAAGAAATGGCGCAACTACGCAGAGATCAAGCCGCTCAAGTCCTTCGCCATCGAGCTGATCATGGCGCATGTACTCGCCACCCAGGGCAAGGAAGGCAGCATCGAACAGCGTTTCCGCAACTTCCTACTCTACATCGCTCAATCCGGGCTCAAAGATCAGATCAGCTTCCCCGAGAACACGCTTCCTCTCGGCTCGTTCTCCGACCCGGTCGTGATCCTCGATCCGGTTTACAGCTTCAACAACGTTACCAGCCGGATTTCCGAGGCTGAGCGGCAGGAGATCGTCACGGCGGCACAGGAGGCATGGGAGACGGTGAACTTCGCATCGGTCGAGGATGACGATGCTGTCTGGAAAGAGGTCTTCGGGCCGGGTTTCAAGGTGGAGGACTGACATGAGCCAGACGAGAACGGCTTCGGCTACCTACACGACAACCGATATCGAAAACGTCGTTCGGCGCGTGAAGGCAGATTTGGCCATGATCGCCGACAGCACCGGCGGATGGACGCCTCAGAAGGCCGCCGATTACGCCCATGATGTCGAGGTGCTGGCCAAGGCGGGCTACCTCGCGTGGGTGGACGTGACCCTGCTGCAATATGGCGTCGAGCTCAAGGCCGTTCGCTTCGATGTTGATACCGACGCGGGAACGCTGAGCACCAGCCGTCCCGGCGGTGTTCTGTGGCCGCGTGTCACCGGCGCCGAACTGCGGATCGTGATCAGCTACACCGACGCCTACACGAGCGCGGCCCGCGAGGCGACGCGGAGCAAGCTCAAGATCGGCTGGACCACCTCCCATGCGGACACCAGCCACTCCAGCCTCAGCTCGTCTGGTGGCCGCAATTATGTCAGCAGCACCTACGGGATGCAGAGAAGGGATTGGGCCGCATGAGCCAGCCGAGCATTTTTGACAGCGAAATCGCGCTTCCGAACGATACGTTGGCCAAGCGTGAAAAGGGCCTGCTCGGCTTCGATCAGCGCTATGTCCGCGTTCACGACCAGCTTCGGCTCTTGCTGAATGTCGGCGCACTCGGCGACTGGAACAGAAAACATCATGGCGGCAAGCTCGCGCTGTGCGATCTGGTTGCCGAGCAGTATCCGCTGGTGATTTTCCACGGCGACGTCGGAACCGGCAAGACGGCCATGGCCGAATGCATCGCCAATCGTCTGGTCGCCGAGGCGCGCAGTTCGGATTCGATGCTGTTCAAGCTGTCGAACCGTGTGCGCGGCAACGGCATGGTCGGCGAAATGGGCACCCTGATCGCCGAAGCGTTCCGCAAGGTCACGCAGTCGGCCGGCAAAAACCGGCGCGCGATCCTGATCATCGACGAAGGCGACAGCCTGGCCGCGTCGCGCGCGCAGGATCACAGCCACCATGAGGACAAGGTGGCCGTAAACACCTTGATCCAGGGGATCGACGATCTCAGGCAATATGGTGGACGGATCGTCGTCATCCTCTGCACCAACCGCCTGTCGGCCCTCGACCCGGCGCTGCGCCGTCGCGCCGCCATCACCGAGACGTTCAGCCGTCCCAGCGATGCCGAGCGCCAGCAGCTTTTCCAGATGGACCTTGCGGGTCTTGGACTTGCGCAACCCCAACTCGCCGAGTTGACGCGGCTGACCGGCGCGCGGGATCTCCATCCGGCCTGGACATACTCCGATATCCGAACCCGGCTCTATCCCGCCGCACTCGCAAAGGCCTATCCCGACCGCGCATTGAGCTTCACTGATCTGACCTCGATCGCGTCCACCCTTCATGCGTCTCCAGTCATGGAGGACAAGTAATGGCCCGATCTCCCCTGTTAGGACGCCGCATCCATATCTCCGGCAGCGTGATCAATGATCTTGCTATCGCCCCGACCGCTGACGTCGAAGCGGCTCGTGAATTGGTCGCGCTGCTAGTCAAAGAACTGGTGAAGCGCGGCGCGAACTTCGTCATACCCGTCGACGCCGAACCGCCGCGAAAGGTGGACGGGCTGCCGGTCTGTTTCGACTGGCTGGTCTGGAAGACCCTCCGGGACAGTCTCGCGCTTCGCCCGCAAACTGCGCCAGGACCGTTTGTGGTCGCCGTGCAGCACCACAAGACCGAGGAGCAGATCCCGGAGACCTATCTCGACCTGTGGGACGAGTTGCGCGCGTCTCAGTTGGTCAAGATCGAGAGCGCCGCACATTGGAATATGAACAGCAAGCGAATGGAGGCTCAGGCCCGCTTCGGAGACGTTCTCATAACCCTGGGTGGCGATGAAGGGGTTCTCTATCTGGCCAACCTCTATCATGACGCCGGCAAGCCGATCGTCCCGTTGAACCTCCCCCTCTGCGCAGAAAGCAAGGGTTCGCGCCGGCTTTATGCTTTTGGGCTTTCGAGCGCGCAGACCCGCCGCCTGTTCCAAATCGCCGATGATGGCGATGCGCATGACTGGATCAACCGCATCGGCTTTCCGAAACGGCAGGGCAACACCGATCGCGTCGCGGCCCTGATCGACCTACTGGAAGCGCTAGAACGGCCCAAGGCCTTTGCCGTGCGCCTCCTTAATCCCGACCACGCGGATTATGCGAGCGTCCAGGACTTTTTCGATGTCGTCGCCAAGCCCGTGCTCGAAGACGAACTCGGTTATCGCCTGATCGTCATCGACGGCCGGCAGGCCTATGACCACGCGCGGATCGATCAGGAGATCTTCGCCAAACTGCATCGCAGTAGTGTCGTGCTGGCCGATATCACCGGCGCGCGGCCGAACTGCTTTCTGGAGCTCGGCTATGCGCTCGGTCGGGGCCTGCCCACCATGGTCACGGCGCGGGAGGGGGCTTCCCTGCCGTTCGATATAACCACATTCGCTGGTCATCATTGGAAGGCGAGCGGCAGCGCCGACGAGCGGCGGCGCGCGTTCAAAGAACACTGGCAGGCGATCCGCAATCGCCCGACGCTCGTGCCCACGGAGCCATTGATCTCATGACTAACGCTCGCGAAATTTTCGTCTCGGTCGATGTCGAGACTTCAGGCCCCATTCCCGGCGAGTATAGCCTGCTGTCGATCGGTGCCTGCTCCGCGTTTGATCCGGACAACGGCTTCACCGTGGAGGTCAAACCCATCAACGACAAGTTCGACGCGAAGGCGTTGGAGGTTACTGGGCTTTCGATGAAAGACCTCAGCCAGCGGGGGCTCGATCCCGCAGCAGCGATGAAGGCTTTCTCGGACTGGCTGGCGACATTGGCTGATTCCGGTGAAACGCTGGTCTTCGTCGGCTTCAATGCGCCGTTCGATTGGTCTTTCGTGAACTACTACTTCCATCGCTTCATGGGTGAAAACCCGTTCGGCTTCACAGCTTTGGACATCAAGGCGCTGTACATGGGAGCGACGCGCTGTTCTTGGCACAATACGCGCTCTAGCAAGGTCGCGGAGCATCTCAAGCCAGATCTTTCTGGTACACACGAAGCTTTGCGAGATGCTCAATATCAAGCGGAGATATTTCGTTTGATATGGCGTGACCTCATGAGCTCGTCTTAAGTCTAATTTTGTCGAATTCCTCTCGCATTGATTTTGCCGCAACGATCTAGTGTAAACTTCTTCCATGGATTTTGCTCACATTGCCATTTCGGCGCGTGTTGCCCACGGCGATCTCGTGGCAGCCGACGGCGCCCTCGAAGCTGGCCCCTCCGGTCACGGCGTTCGGCTCATTTTGATTAAACATCTTCTGGTGTCCTGTGCGAACGTCACTGATCTCGAGCTGATTTGTCGCGCTCTCTATAAGGACCATCCAGCCATTTCGGATATTATTACGCCGCATCGGCGCAACTTCGAATTTGCGAAGTACATCCGGAACATCGCGGTTGGTCATGTCAACCCGGCGCTCAGCCAGAAGACGCTCGAATGGCGGCCCGAGCTCAACGCCGTTCTGACCAAATCTGGTGCGCCAGCCGAGGCGTTTCTGGGCTACGCGGTGCTGGAGACCGCGATCAACACCTTCGTAGATGGCGAACGGCACCGCATCTTTGACAGCGATACCGACCTGGCTTACCCGCCAGACCTGTCCCGATTCCTCAATTTCCTGGGGTCGACGGTGCATGTCGGGATCGCTTACTGCGCTGCGGTGGCCGCCGCGGCGCTCGAGCATGCTAACCTGCCCGACTTCAACGAGAGCTGGCGGGAATTGTCCGCGAAAGCAGGCGCCACAGACTTCGCTTTCATTACGCGCAGGGGATAGGGATGGCTGACGATATGGGCCATCTCGACGACCTGCCCAAGCGTGACGCTAATCATGTCTCAGAAGAGAAGGCGGAAGCGGCCTTCCAGGCACGCCTAGCGGCGAGCGGTCGCTTCATCCTCCAACGCTCTGACCGCAAGGACTATGGAACGGACTGTGAGATCGAAGTTGTCGATCAGGAGCAGGCGACCAACGTCAGAGTCCACGTGCAGCTCAAAGGGACCGAACGCCCGCTCAACGCAGATGCCTCTCTCAGCATTGAGGTCAGCCGCTCGAATCTGAATTACTTACTGATGCACCCGCACAGCTTCTACGCGGCTTATCATATCCCAACGTCGTCGCTGCGCATCTGCCCAGCGGAAACTGTTCTCCACCAATACGAGCACGCGGGAAAAAACTGGACCCACCAGCAATCGCTCACCGTGAATTTCACTGACGAGCTGACAAACGAGCGGCTGAATCGGCTGGCCACGTTGGCTAGATCCGCGGCGCGGGCGGCGCGCGATCGTCGGGTCGAGCAGACCCGGGCGGTGCCTGGCGACGTCGCTGGTCTCGTTCGAGGCGGTACTCCGGACATCCATATTCCGGACGATGCGGCCCTGGCCGGCCAACTCCTTGCGCACCTCTACAATCAGGACGCCGACGTAGCGATCAGCGCGGCCTTTGATCGGTTTGCGGCAGTGCTCGGGGTAGACAGCAAAGCCATGGGCCCCGCTTACATGGCTGAGGTCAATCTCGGGATGGCGGGATTAAGTCGGTCGCGCGCACGAATCGAAGCCGCCGTGAACTTCTTCATGAATCAGCTCGACCTGGGCCGCTACGAGCGGGGCAGCCTTCACTACACGGTCGGCAATGCCTTCTCGGCGCTCGGCCAAGAGGAAGACGCCAAGGCCGCCTATGAGGCGGCTCTCGCTGATCCCGCGTTTGCCCACACGCCGGATCTAGCATCCCAGGGCCATAAAAACCTCGGGACGAGCTTTGAGCGGCTCGGAGATGAGAAGCGAGCAGTCGAGCACTACCGCGAAGCCTTGCGGCTGAACCCGCACCTTCCTGAAGCCCACAATGCCTTAGCCCAATTCTACGTGCGCCATGGCGAGTGGAAGCACGCCCTCGCGCATCTGGATCAGGCCGTCTTCACCGACCCTACGCGCGCCAAAGCGGCCGGAGTCGCGGGGTGGAGAGCCAACGTCCTTTTCAACATGGGAGAGGGAAGCGCGGCGTTCCGCGAGATCAATAGCCTCCTAGTCCAAGCTGACTCCGAGCCATGGATCTGGCCGTTTTTCGCACGGCTGGTGGCGAGCTTCGGTCGTACAACGACGGACAATGCGCGCCAAGCGCTGGGCTTCTGGCACCGCTATGTCAGCGCCCACCCCGAGACCTCCGGAGGTCGTCGCGAGCTGCTGTTGGCCACTTTGTACCTGCGAGCGGAGGGAGAGGATGTTAGCCGCGCCTACGCGGAATTCCGTGCCGAGTTCGATCGCCAAATCGAGCACGTCAACGACAAGGATGAAGTCGCCTTCTTATGGGATCGCCTTGGGCACTGGGCGCAAGATGAAGCGGACTGGGCCGAGGCTGAGCACTGTTTTCGGAAGGCCTTTGATCTGGCGGGCGGTCACTACGGCTACTGCCTTGGGACCGCCCTCAACTTTCTCGGTCGGTTTGAAGAGAGCTTGCCAATCTTGCGCGAACAGGCCGAGCGCATCCAGCCTGACGCCATGAGCTGGTTTCAGCTCGGCGCGGCCTACGGCGACCTTGGCCAGTCCGCGCAGGCCATTGACGCCTATGAGAAGGCGCTCGCCCTGGATCCCGATTACGACTTGGCGATGTTCAATCTCGGGGGCGCTTACTGGAACAGGGGGGAGAAGATTGAGGCTTTGGCAATTTGGACGACGGCCATCGACCGCTTCCCAGATCACGAGCTCGCCGCGAAGCTCCAACGTGATATGCCGGCCTTCTTCCCACCTCGTCGGCGCCTGATGGCTGAACAGTGTAGAGGTTGAAAATCTGCATCAACTGCTTGGAGGAGCGTTCGCTGATCCGGCCATTGTCGTGATCATAGGCCCAGAGCTTTCCATCCATGCCGGCGAAGCGGCGTATCCAGAATTGCGGGACGAAGTGGTGCTTGCGCGGCTTGTCGTTCACGGTGGCTTCCTCAGGGAAGGATATGACAGGGTTGGATTTCGGGCGTCATGATGGTCACGGCGCGCCGTGCACGGGTGGCGGCGACGTGGAGGTTGAAGCGCGCAGAACGCTCGCCATCGGCGCCGGGTCTCTGCACATAGCGGGAGAACAGGCCCTCGAAGACGATGACTTCATCGAATTCCTTCCCCTTCGCCTTATGGATGGTCATCACGGTCACGCCCTGCTGGGGGCGGGTGGTGGCGGCGAACTGGTCCTCGACTACGGCGGCGGCCAGCAAGGCTCGGGCATTGTTGTAGCTGCCATAAGTGCGCCAGGCCTCGGCAAGTCTGGATTCGATTTGGGCGCCGCGCCTCAGCAGACGCATGTGGCGGGCTTCCTTCGCGAGCGCCCTGAACTCGTCGCGGCCGCTCGCGTCGAGTTGGGCGCGCACGGCCCGCCAATCCGTCATGGGATCCCCGGTCAGCTGGATCGCCGCGATGCTGGCCAACAGGCTTCTAACGCCCGGGCCGATACCGCGTGCTCCGAGCCCGTCCAGACCCCGATCCCGAACGGCTTGGGCAATCTCTTTGTACCGGCCTGCCTTTCGGATCGCCGTCGCGGATGCCTCTTCTGAGCGACCGAGTTCGAATGCAGCCAACCCCTCTAGGATGGCCGCGGCATGGGTCTGTTCGTTTGGTCGCGGTTCCATCAGCAGCGCAATCACGTCTGCAGCCAGCATTGGGCCTTCGGCTGCTACCAGGATGTCGACCGGATATGACGGAAGGCCATGCGCCGCCTCGGCCATGTAGTCAAAGACGCTGACGGCCAGGACGTTGGCGGGTACGAGGACCGCCAGGGACCATTCCGGGTTCCGGCGCAACCGGGCAACGGCCCGCAGGATTTCCTGTTTGAGCGGGCGGAGGCTGCGCCCGCGATAGCGCGAAACTGAAACGCCTGCATAGGCAGCAGCCGTATATTCTCCGGCGATAATGTCATTGGCGAACTGAGCGATTGCCGTGCCGGGGCTACGATTGTTCTCCCCGGCAAAATCAAAGGGCGTGGGGTTGAACGCTGCGACAAAATCATCGAACCGGCGCGGGTGCGCGCCTTTGAAGTCGTAGATCCTCTGTTTCGGGTCGCCGAGCGCGATAAGGCGGCTATGCTGTCCAAGCTGGCTGATCATTTGCCACTCTTCGGCATTCGTGTCCTGAAACTCGTCGACAATGATCAGCGGATAGGCTCTGGCGTAAGCTCTCGCGAGCATGGGCGCTGCTTGGAAGAGCTCGGTCATCAAGACCGGAAAGAGGTCGAAGGCGATCAGACCTTGCGTGTCGAACAACTCCCTTTGCCGGGCCGATCGGGCGTCGCCATCGAGACCTGCGAGATGCGCCCGGGCCTGGGCAGGCAGAAGTAGAGACACGCCTTGTTTGGCGCAGATCAGGTAGCCATGGCTCTTTAGTATCGTCCAGGCGAAGCCGTGATAGGTGTTGATCTCGATACGTGACATCAGTGTGCGAGGCAGTGTGGCGGTTGCCTGTTCGGCGACGCGCGCTACAGTCGCCCGCGCGAAGCTCAGGAATAGCGCCTTTCCCAGCGGGCCCAAGTTCGCAGCATCGAGATCGGCACATGCCTTGGCGAGTGCGATCGTGGTCTTGCCCGATCCGGCGCCGCCCCGGACCAGGATGTTGCCCTCTGTCCGGAGTAGGCGTTGTCTGTGTTCGCATAGGACCAACGCCATTGCGGTTACTCAAAGATATTGGGTTGTGCCGGTGGCGGTGGCGGTGGCGGTGGTGGTGGTGGTGGTGGCGCAGCCAGATTCTTGAGTGCCGTGATGACCCCCAGCATGGTTGGCGGAAAATGCCCGACCTGGCATAGATTCAGGAATACGGTGAGATAATCGTCGCCCTTCTTGTGCTTGAACAAGGCCACAAAGGCAGCTCGATAGTTCTCTTCCGGCGAGCCCGGTGGAGGCAAGAGATGATTCAAAGCCTGCGGCCATTCACCGGCACCGACGAAGAACTGGACGAACCAGGCTTGCATCGCAACCGACACCTCGGCCGCAAGTAGGTGCTCGAAGCCGGCGTAGGGCTGTTCAAAGGCGGCGTCGCAGGAGGCGACGATCGCCTGGCGCTCGGCGTCAGCTTGTTGGTCGAAGATCGTGGCGACGGTTTTCCCGAGGCTTCGAAAGAACGCGGCAAATGAAGCGACCGCGGTTTGGCCACCGGCGTCGAACGGCACCCATCCGAGCGCGTCCAATCGCTGGTAGTCTGCTGGTACGAGCTCTGCGGCACGCCGGGCAACCGCGCTATAGGCGACTAGCTCGGTCTTTCCCTCAACCACGATTACTCGCCGGGCAAGCAACGCCTCGCAGAAGCGCGTCCGAAAGCCATCGCGAAACGTCTTGAGCTTCAGATTCTCGGGAAGCGCTATATTCAATGCCGTGAGGACACCCACTGCGTTGCGGGTCATCACCATCATCTGTTCCGGCTGAAACTGCTCGATCACATAGGGAGAGTGCGAGGTGAAGAGGGCTTGGGCTGCGATGCCTCTGACCTTGTCGACGACGCGCTTCTGAACATGGGGTGGCAGCGAGAGTTCGGGCTCCTCCATGGCAAAGATGACGCGGCCGTGGCGACGCTCGGCAATCAACCCCAGCATGGCGAGCACGAGTGCATTGATCGTGCCTGAGCCTTGGTGCTGAAAGGGAGCGGCGTAGCCGGGAACACCGGTTGCGAGGAAGGATTTCAGGACGCGCCGGAGATCTTCGCGCGTCAGTTCCGACACACGAAGATGAGGCGCATCGGCCCATTCGCCTGGGACGATGTCGCGCATGGCGTCGCGAATGGCTGTCAGGATGCGACCGAATTCGGGATCATTGGCGCCGACGACGTCGAGGTCACGGAGCTGCCGAAGAAGGCCTTCCCACATGCGGGTGCGCACTTCGTAGGTCTTGAGGATGATGTCGAGGAGCGAACCGCGCTCCATGGAAAGCGCCCGGTTTCCGGTTCGCAGGGCACGAAGGTGAAGAAAACCGAATTCCCGTTTGTCGCTGGACCGGCACTCATTGATCGGCGCCCCGTCCTCATGTCGTGGTACGGCGAACCATGTCTTGGCCATGAAGTCGTCGTTCTCCGGGTCGTAGGCCCCTTCGAACCGGATGCGGACCGCCGGCTCGATCCCCGGCTGACCGAGGTTTGCGCCCTGGCCGGGCCCGAGAAGTGAGCGGTCGGCCTGCCGCCAGAATTCGAGATTGTTGCGGAACTTCGTGCAGTGCGCCTCATCGAGGCCAGCGATGACGACTTCGACCACGATACGCTTTTGTGGACCGCCTTCCACCGGCAGATAATCGCCGCCATAAAAGTCGTGTTCGTCAATGGCCTGCGTCCTCGCCAATCGGTCCGCACCGATGGCAAGCTCTATTGCTTCAAATACCGTCGACTTTCCGGTGTTGTTGTCGCCGAGCAGGACAGACGTTCCAGAAAAGTGGATTTCTGCCTGCCTGATTCCCCGAAAATTCTCGATATTAACGCGAGAAATTCGCAATCTGAGCCTCCCTTTTATTTATCTCGTCATCGGCGTTCTGCTCGATTCTTGTTTGCCAAATTAAGTTACGAGATTTGTTGCAATTAATATCGCCAATCCTACAGTATCATGTGGATCTGATCGGCACCCGCGGAGGGCTCACATGAACAACCGATAGGGATAAACATTCCGAGGTAGGTCGGGGACATTCGCTATCGTGCGGGCCAGTTTCTGCGAATAGCGAATGCTAACCGGCACTGGGTCGTAGAGCGCGTCGTTATTCCAATCCATCTTCGTGAGGGCCAACGCTTCATGGGCTGTGAGTTCAAGTGGCCCGCTACCGGCATGACGGATCAGTTGCAGCGGCCGGGGGATGCTCTTCTTGCCCTGATAGTAATCGCCTTTGTTTGAGACCTCGGGAGCATTGCCCGCGACCCATACCAAGGCAGAATTGCCCGTGCGGATCACCATCGTCCCGCGCGGTACTGGAAACCCCGACGGTTTTGACGGCGGCTTCTCTACTCCCGACTTGATGAGCCAGACGCCGCGCCAGCACGACGCCGAGCTGACCTCGACGCACTCTATTTCCGCTACGCCGGTAAGCGCATCAAACGCGCCCTCGATTTCAGCTTCCTTGAACGCGGTCGTTTTGTGAATGACCATGCGTTTTGGTAGGTTGCCGCCATTGCGCCCCTGATAGAGTTCCAGGCTACGGGCGAGGACCGCGCGCATGTCGTCGCGACTTAGAAAGGGGTTTCGGCGGGCTTCGGCCACGTCGGCCACCGGGTCTCGCGCCTCGAACGCGACGAACTGCATGCCGCCGCCGTCCATGTCGAAGACCTGCGAGCAGCACGTTACATAATGCGCATCTTGTTGGTCACCACGCAGGGCATAAGCCAACCCGATGTAGGCGGTGTCCGCCGGCACACCCTTCAGCGGCGCGAGCTTCCATGGTGTGCCCGCAGCCTTCACATACAGTGCGGTTGAAAGACGCCACGCGAGCGAGGCCTTAAAGCTGAAGGTGAAGACGCGATCATTCAGAACCTGGGTCGGAATATTATACTTGGCGCCCAGAGCCTTCAGCACGTCGTGTGCGTCAAAGAATTTTCCGCGTGTCGCCGTGTCCCAGTTGTCGGGAAAGTGGACCAGCACAACGTCGAACTCGTTGCGAACGGCGTCGAGACGGCGGAGCGCGGCATCCATTGCAAGGTATAGGCGATGCTGCGCGTTGCCGTCACCCGGCAACTGGTCGAGGTGTTCGGGCCACTTGATGTGCGCGCTCGCGGGCGCGGGATCGAGCGACACGCGGAACAAGCGCTCAAAACCGGGATATTCGGGCACATATTCTGATCGGTCGGAAGGCCGATGCACGCCGCGCAACAGCTTCATCAGGTCGCCACGACGATGGAAAGCGCTCTCCGGGCCAACCGTCGCGATTCGAATGCGGGGAGTGTATCCGCTAAACGATCCTTTCGAATACGGCCCGAAGTTCAGGAGGCCGCGCAATGGATGGACATCTACCTGGGTGGCGTCAGATGGCGAAAACGACAGGTTTGGCTCATCCAAGAGCGTGAATGGCGGCAGCTCAGTAAGGGCTGGGTTCGCCATCATTTGCTCCTGTCGAAGTAGGTATGGTGATGCGACGGCCGGCTAAACCCTGTAACGGGAGACACCTTGAACACGGCATCAATGCCAGTGCCCTCTTCGAGCCCGAAGGCACTTCGGGTGGTGCCTCCCGTTTCGGTTAGAAGCTGTGCCCAAGCCCCAATAATGCTGGCCCAATTCCTATTATAGCGCGGAGCCCATCGCTCGCGGCGCCAGTCACCGGCAGGATCACCTCGGCGCTCGGCTCGCATACCCATCTCAGCCGGAGCTTCTTTGGCGACCAGACCCTCCGCACTGTCCGTTTGGGAACTATCTTGCCGGGGCAACTGGACGAACGTGTAAGGCTCGAAGCCGCACCACCACTTTCCATCGACCTGTTCCAGCTTGAGGTGGACACCCTCTTGAAACGGGAGGCCAAGCTTGGGCACTGTGCCAAACAGACTGGTGCCGTAGGCGTCGCGCAGCCGGGATAGGGTTTGTTGCTGACGCCGCGTTCGATCAGGATCATCGCCGTCGCGCGGTGTTGCAACGACGAGCGAATGGCCCGAACGCCTGTAGCGTGGGATGAGCGGGCGCTGTCGGGCGAGAGATCGCACGAGCGTGTCGTAGAGCAATCCCACCGCCCAGCTATCGGCGACCGGATCTATGTCGATCGTTCCAGCAAGCGATGGGCCGAGGGGAGCCAAGGCATCCAGGATTTCCTGGTCCCGCCCGAACGCCGCTAGCTCACGCCCCAACGCGGCCGCCGTCGCCCGACATCCCTTCGCCTTGAAGATCTCGCGCACCTCTGCCGATGTCGTCGGTTGCTTCAACCTGATGCGCCTGGCAGCGGTCGGCATCGACTGGAGCAGAATTGCTGAATAGCGCAGCACCGGGAAGGCGCGGGCTTTGGTATGTGGAATCTGAACGGGCACGAGGCGCGGCGTAGGTCGCCCTTCCATCACGCGATCAAGAAGCGGTTGGGGTAGATCGGTTATCTTGATGATATCGGCAGCCAGTTCGTCGAAGGTCGCGCACTCGACGACGGCCACATCCAAGCCGGCCGCTTGAGCACGATCTAGGAATTCGATCACTGCTGGTAGCAAGCGTGAAACTGACGAGGTGAGCCAGTACAGTCCGTTCGGAAATGGCGACGGCGCATCGAGAACCGTGTTCAGCGCCTCCATGATCGAAGCGTCGCGTCCGCTATAGCCGACGAAGATCATTCCGAAGCGCTTGCCGGATTCCACCAGCACATGCCGCATCCGGGCGTCCTGTTCCTCCAGTTCCGATCCCGTGTTCTTAATCGCGACCGACTGATAATCGCCGTGGAGCTTGGCGATCAACGGCCAGTCCGATTCATTGAGGCACCGCATGGCACGGTCGGCAGAATCGATCGCCGCCACCGTCGGGCGGTTCTGGTTGTCTACTGGCAGAATCCCATTTGCCGAAAGCGCCGACTCCTCGATGAGTGGATCGAAGTTGGTCGTGAAAACACAATCGACCTTGCCGGCAGCCATAAGACTGCCAAGCACCTTATGTCCAAAACAGGAAGTCCCCTTGGAGATCGCATCGTCTATATACTGTCGGCGATGCCGGGCCTCAGGATAAACCGCTTCGAAGGCCTTGGCATATTCCGTAGGATCACCGTCAGGCGGCAACTGCGAGTTTTGGCGGAAAAAGGCATCGATCCTGTCGATCCAGATCGGATCGACCGTATCAATCTCGCGCTTTGACAGGTTTGTTTCGCGGCAAAAGATTTGCGCCTTGAAATCGCGGATCATGGCATAGCCGGTCGGAATGCCAGAGGCGGCCGATGCGCCTGCGCCGAGGAACCACGCCACAAGATTTGGCCTGAGATCGAACGCTGTCGCGAATTGTGCGGCGGAGATAGTTTTTATCGGCACAGGCTCCCCTTTCAGGCCGTAGTGGGGAGCGGGTCAGTTCCCTCGCTCAAAATGGCGAGATACCGCCGGTAACTGAACACGCGCCCCCGCTTGCGCCCGGTGATTTCCTCGACAATGCCGAACCGCTCCAGATCGGCGAGCGCGGCATTGACTGTAGGGGCTGAGAGACCCGTTTTCTGAACGAGCTGGTTGGCGGTCAGGAACGGGTTCTGCTGAAACAGGTCATGAATACGCAGCGCCGAGCCGGCCCGGTCGCTTTGTGTTGTGATCCGTTCGCGGTCCTCCTTGAACAGATCAACGATCCGGGTGGCCGCATCGAACGCCTGATTGGCCGTATCCGCCACGCCCGTCAGAAAGAAGTCGAGCCAGGCTTCCCATGCTCCATGTTCGCGCACTTCCTGAAGCAGCCGATAATAGTCGGCACGATGGGTTTTCAGGTAGAGGCTCAGATAAAGCAGCGGTTTGCGCAGCACACCGTTCACGCAGAGATACAGCGTGACCAGCAAGCGGCCGATCCTGCCGTTGCCATCCAGGAACGGGTGAATGGTCTCGAACTGAACATGCAACAGCCCGGCCTTGATGAGGGCGGGCAGACGCGAGCCTTCCTCGTGCATGAAGCGTTCAAGCGCGTCGAGACAGCCGTCCATATCCGTCGGCGGAGGCGGCACGAACAGCGCGTTGCCGGGACGTGTGCCGCCGATCCAGTTCTGCGACCGCCGGAACTCGCCGGGGTTTTTCGTACCGCCACGGCCGCTTTGCAGCAGCCGCGCGTGCATCTCACGGATCAGACGCAACGACAGCGGCAGCTCTTCCAACCGCTCCAGCCCGTACATCATAGCATCGACGTAGTTCGAGACTTCGCGGATGTCGTCGATCGGCTGACCGGCCTGCGCCTCGGTCTCGAAGCGGAGCAGGTCCGAAAGAGTCGATTGTGTGCCCTCGATCTGCGAGGAAAGGACAGCTTCCTTGCGCACATACATATAGAGAAACAATTCCTGACGCGGCAGCAGCATGGTGATGCCGTCCAGCCGCCCCAAAGCCCGTTCGGCCAGGCTCAACTTCTCCAGCAGGGCCAGCACGTCGATCGACGGCTCTGGTGGCAATGGGGGCGGCACGAAGGCGCGCACGATTTCACCCGCCACAGGGGTCTCGACGAAGCGGCCTAGCCGGAGGTTGGGAGATGATTCGGACATGCCCCATTATGCGGGGACGACGCTATTTAAGCAATTGGCCCTTGGCTTAAATAGGAGTTGAGCTAAGATAAGCGCTCTTAAATAACGGGCGACACCACTATGGGCGGGTACACGCAGCGGGTTCGTGACAGTATTCTTCCGCTTTCAGTGGCGGCAACCCTGCCGGCTGCGTTCGACGAATGGACCTTCACTGACAACACGGTCGATCACGAGCAGCCTATCGAAACCTGCGAACTCTGCGGTCAGCAAGACCTTCGCTATCACTTCGAGATCGCCAATCACTATACCGACGCAACACTTTGGGTCGGCTCCCATTGCATACTGCAATTCGATGTAGCGGTCATGGAGAAAGGCCGGCGCCTGTCGGCGACCGAGGCGAAGCGTCACCTCACCAAGCTGACCCAGCAGATGCAGTTGGAATCCTGCATCCGCACGCTGGAGCAGCTCGCCGCGAAAGAAAGCAATCCGATCCTGTCGGGCGCTCTGGATTACTACCGCAAGAACAAGAAGCTCACCCCCAAATACGCCGCCGTCGTTTTCTGGAAGCTTCAGGCTTTCAACGTCGATCATCACCCATCATTCTTTCAGATCGAACTTCGTCGCGCCCAACATGTCTATGATCTCAGACAGATGCCGACTGCGCGCGTCCATCGCTTCTGGAGCGCATTGACGACCGCCCAACGCCGCAAGGCTGTCGAACTCGGCCGCACCCCACCGAAGGGGTAACTACGGCGATCAGGCTGCACGGTTCTCCGTTTTGCGGCTTTCAACATCCTTATCCGGCTTTGTGCCCGTCTCCCGCTTTCGCTCACGCCGGCCGGGTTGCTTGGGGGCGCTGCCCCCTGGCGCGGCGCAAGGGATCGCTGACGCTCGACCGGGACGGTTTCCCCGGCCTTCCTCCACGTCGTTCCTCCGTTCCGTGCAGGCCGGGTGATCCCCCTCCGTCCCGAACGCCCTGGCACCTTACACCCCCCGGTCTCGCCGACGGGCAGGGTTTCAGCGCGGCGCTTCGCTGCGCGAAACCCAAGCCAAAAGGATCAAGACCATGACCAACACAGTCGAAACGACCGCAACGGTTTCCGAAGTCCTCGCCGCCGAGAACGGCGCGGTGCTGCTCGTGCCGCTGAACAAGTTGAGGAAGTCGCCCCGCAACGCCCGCAAGACCCCGCACAGCGAAGCCCATATCGAGGCGCTGGCAGCGAGTATCGCCGCCAAGGGGATGCTGCAAAATCTAGTGGTGGAGCGGGAGACGAACGCGGAGGGTGAAGCGACGGGCTTCTATTTCGTGACCATAGGCGAAGGCCGCAGGCTGGCGCAGTTGCTGCGTGTGAAGCGCAAGCAGATCAAGAAGACCGAAGCCATTCGTTGCGTTCTGGATACCGTCAACGATGCGGCGGAAATCTCCCTTGACGAGAACGTCACCCGCGAGGCGATGCACCCCGCCGACCAGTACGAACGGTTCCGCGAACTGGCGGAGGCGCGTGGATGGGGTGCGGAGGAAATCGCCGCCCGGTTCGGCGTGACGGCGCATGTCGTCAAGCAGCGGCTTCGCCTTGGCGCGGTAAGTTCCAAGCTGATGCAGGTCTATCGCGATGGCGGCTTGTCGCTGGACCAGTTGATGGCTTTCGCCATCACCGAGGATCACGACAGGCAGGAACAGGTGTTCGACAATCTGTCCTATAACCGCGAGCCGTGGATCATCCGTCGCGACCTGACCAAGGCCAACGTGGAAGCCAGCGACCGGCGAGCCGTCTTCGTCGGGGCAGACGCCTATGCGGATGCAGGCGGGACGATCATCCGCGACCTCTTTACCGAGGACCGGGGCGGTTATTTTGAGGACGCCGCGCTGCTGGACCGGCTCGTCATCGCCAAGCTGGACGGTGTTGCCGCCGAGGTTCAGGCCGCAGAGGGGTGGAAGTGGGCTTCGGTTCACATCGACTATCCCCATGCGCACGGTATGCGCCGCAGCTATCCGCATACGGTGGAATTGTCGGAGGAAGACGCCGCCGCCTATGACGCGGCAGAGGAAGAACTGGAACGCCTGTCGTCGGAATGGCAGGACGCGGACGTGGACCTGCCCGACGAGGTGGACCAGCGGTTCGCGGCTTTGGAAGCCGAAATCGAGCGCATCGACGCCAAGCGCCATGCCTATGTCGCCGACGAGATCGCCCGTGGTGGTGTGTTCGTCATCCTGAACCATGACGGCACGGTCCGCATCGAACGCGGTTTCATCCGCGCCGAGGACGAGGCACCCGAACCGGAGGAAGCGGAAACCGCTGCCGCGGACGGCGTGAACGAGGATGGGGAGATCGTCGCGGACGAGGGAAGCGAGGACGAGCGGGCAGATTCCGCGCTCGAGGGCGAGGAAGAGGACGCCGGGGATGCGGGAAAGCCGCTGTCGGACCTTCTTATCCGCGATCTGACCGCCCATCGCACCCTTGGCCTTCGCCTCGCCCTCGGCGAGCAGCCGGATACGGCGCTTGTCGCCGTGGTTCACGCGCTGGCGGCGCAGACCTTCTATCGCGGCGGGGAAGCGTCCTGCCTCGAAATCCGGTTGACAAGCGCCTATCTCGCTTCCCATGCGGATGGTATCGAGGACACGCCCGCCGCGAAGGCATTGGCGGATCGTCATGCCGGATGGGCATCGGACATGCCCCGCGACGTGGCGGACCTGTGGTCCTTCGTCGCCGGTCTGGACCATGCGAGCCTCATGGCCTTACTCGCGCATTGCGCATCGCTGACCGTTAATGCGGTGAGAGTGCAGTGGGAGCAGAAGCCGAACGCGCGCGCAACAGCGGAGAAGCTGGCGACGGCGACGGTGCTGGACATGACGGCGCACTGGACCCCGACCGGGCAGACCTATCTTAGTCGCGTCACCAAGGCGCATATCCTCGCCGCCGTGCGGGAAGCGGTCAGCGATGAAGCCGCCGAGCGGATCGCGGGCTTGAAGAAGCCGGAGATGGCGCAGGCCGCCGAACAGCTTCTGGCCGGAACCGGCTGGCTGCCGACCGTGCTGCGCATCGCGCCGCCTGCCGCCGAGCCGGAAGCCGACGTCTATCTGCAAGCCGCCGAGTGAGGACCGGGCCGGGATCGTGCAAGCGGTCCCGGCCTTCCTGTTTTTCGAGCCTCAGAAAAATCGCGGTGGCGCGGGGGGGGAGCCCCCCCGCCCG
>Ga0318573_10000081_pt1 | contig 35348 bp, 35 predicted proteins | sample GRESIP089b5f21_FD_202515 | JGI IMG/M metagenome (GOLD analysis project Ga0318573, IMG submission 202515) | Tropical soil microbial communities from Luquillo Experimental Forest, Puerto Rico - GRE.SIPMG.089b5f21 | ecosystem: Environmental > Terrestrial > Soil > Tropical forest > Bulk soil... | reverse complement strand
GGACATGGCTTCGCCCACCGACTTCATGCTGGTGGTCAGCATGGGATCGGCGCCGGGGAATTTCTCGAAGGTGAAGCGCGGAATCTTGGTGACGACATAATCGATGGTCGGCTCGAACGAAGCCGGGGTGACACCGGTGATGTCGTTCAGCAGTTCGTCCAGGGTGTAGCCGACGGCCAGCTTGGCCGCCACCTTGGCGATAGGGAAGCCGGTCGCCTTCGACGCCAGGGCCGAAGAGCGGGAAACGCGCGGGTTCATCTCGATGACGGTCATGCGACCATCGGCGGGATTGACCGCGAACTGCACGTTTGACCCGCCGGTATCGACGCCGATTTCACGCAGGACCGCCAGACTGGCGTCGCGCATGATCTGGTATTCCTTGTCGGTCAGCGTCAAGGCCGGAGCGACGGTGATGGAATCGCCGGTATGCACGCCCATCGGATCGATGTTTTCGATGGAGCAGATGATGATGCAGTTGTCGTTCTTGTCGCGAACGACCTCCATCTCATATTCCTTCCAGCCCAGCACCGATTCCTCGACCAGCACTTCGTGAACGGGGCTGGCGGCCAGACCGCCGGCCACGATCTGCTCGAACTCCTCGACGTTGTAGGCGATGCCGCCACCGGTGCCGGCCAGGGTGAAGCTGGGACGGATGATCGAGGGCAGGCCGACGACGGACATGGCTTCGCGGGCTTCGGCCAGAGTCCGGACCACGCGGGACTTCGGCGATTCCAGACCGATCTTATCCATGGCGTCGCGGAACAGCAGCCGGTCCTCGGCCTTGGCGATGACCTCGCGCTTGGCGGCGATCATCTCGACTCCGAATTTGTCCAGAGTGCCGTCGTCGGCCAGAGCCATGGCGGTATTCAGCGCGGTCTGCCCGCCCATGGTCGGCAGCAGGGCGTCGGGACGCTCTTTCTCGATGATCTTGGCGACGATGTCGGGAGTGATCGGCTCGATATAGGTGGCGTCGGCCAGACCGGGGTCGGTCATGATGGTGGCCGGATTGGAGTTCACCAGGATGACCCGGTAGCCTTCCTCTTTCAGAGCCTTGCAGGCCTGCACGCCCGAATAATCGAACTCGCAGGCCTGACCGATGACGATCGGGCCGGCGCCGATGATGAGGATGGACTTGATATCTGTACGTTTGGGCATAGGACCGTCCGGTCTGAGAAGTCTTGAGGGCGAGATGAGGGCGCGAGGCTGAGATCAGCCCCGCCGCTCGATCAAATCGACGAAACGCTGGAACAGGTAGTGGCTGTCTTGCGGACCGGGGCTGGCTTCCGGGTGATATTGCACCGAAAATACCGGCTTGCCTTCCAGGGCCAAGCCTTCCACCGAACCGTCGAACAGCGAACGGTGCGTCACCCTGACGCCGGCCGGCAGGCTGTCCTCAAGCACAACGAAGCCATGGTTTTGGCTGGTGATCTCCACCTTGCCCGTGGTCAGATCCTTGACCGGATGGTTGGCGCCGCGGTGGCCGGTTTCCATCTTGGTCGTCTTGCCGCCCAAGGCCAGGGCCAGCATCTGATGGCCCAGGCAGATGCCGAATAACGGCAGCCCGGCATCGACCACGCCCTTGATCATCGGCACGGCGTATTCCCCGGTAGCCGCCGGATCGCCGGGGCCGTTGGACAGAAACACGCCGTCAGGCTTATGAGCCAGAACCTCGGCCGCGGAAGTCTTGGCAGGAACCACCGTCACCTTGCAGCCAGCATCGGCCAGACAGCGCAGAATATTCTGCTTGGCGCCGAAATCGACGGCCACCACATGGAAGCGCGGATTTTCCTGGCGGGCATAGCCCTTGCCGCGGCTCCACAGGGCCTCGTCCCACGAATAGGTCTGAAGACAGCTGACATCCTTGGCCAGATCCATGCCTTCCAGACCGGGCCACTGGGTGGCCTTGGCCAGCAGGGCCGGCAGGTCGAATTCACCGTCGGGAGCATGCACGATGGTGCCGTTGGGAGCCCCCTGCTCGCGGATGCGCCGTGTCAGGGCCCGGGTATCGACGCCGCAGATGCCGACGATGTTGTTGGCCTTCATCCAGGCGTCGAGATGGCGGGTCGAGCGCCAGTTGGATGGCTGGGTGATGTCGGCCCGCAAGACGGCGCCGCGCGCCGCCGGAGTGACGCTTTCCAAATCTTCCTGGTTGGTGCCGATATTGCCGATATGCGGGAAGGTGAAGGTGATGATCTGCCCGGCATAGCTGGGATCGGTCAGCACTTCCTGATAGCCGGTCATCGAGGTATTGAAAACGACCTCGCCCACCGACGAACCGGCGGCACCGATGCCTCGGCCCCACAGCACGGTTCCGTCCCCAAGGATGAGGGCGGCCGTCGCCCCTGGCGGGCGCGGGCTGAAGGTGCGGGCTTCCGGCTTATCGTGAGTCATAAAGGGTTCCTTGACTTCCAGGTGTGGCCGCGCGCGAACGGAGGTGAGCCGGCAAAGTTGCGGCTCACCCCTGTGGGAGCGGCCATGGAGCCGCCGCCCAATCGGTGCAGGCAAATTGCGGTGTAGATATGCAAAACCGCACGCGCCGTCAAGTCCTGGATGATTTTTAAATTATCGTTGTGTTTCAATGGCTTATAAACTTGATTTTGTCGAAGCTTTACTGTAGGCTCCCAAGCTTCCACAACACCGGGGGAGGATAAGTGGCCGCCATGCTGCGCCAGCGCCTGAACGATGCCTTAAAAACGGCTATGCTTTCCAAGGATGCCCGTTCCGTGTCCACCGTGCGCCTGATCTTGGCCGCCCTGAAGGACCGCGATATCGCCGCCCGCCCCCGGGGCCTGGCCGACGGCATCCCGGAAGAGGAAATCCTGTCGATGCTGCAATCGATGATGAAGCAGCGCCGCGAGAGCATCTCCCTCTACGAACAGGGCGGCCGCCTTGAACTGGCCCAGCAGGAAGCCGAAGAGATCGCCATCATCGAGAAGTTCCTTCCCGCGCAGTTCTCCGAAGCCGAAGTGGCCGAGGCGGTCAAGACCGTCATCGCCGAAATCGGCGCGCAGGGATTGAAGGACATGGGGCGCACCATGGCCGCTTTGAAGGAGCGTTACGCCGGCCAGATGGACTTCACCAAGGCCAGCGCCACGGTCAAGGCCCAACTGGCGTAAGCCTTTTTCCGCGCCATATATAGGATCGCCTCCTATAGTGGAGTGGAGCGTCTCCGGCACAGGGGTGCGAACCCGCCATGGCTTTCCCGCCTTCCTTTTTGGACGAGCTGCGCACAAGGCTGTCACTGGCAACGGTGATCGGCCGCAAGGTGCGCCTTGTCCGCAAGGGGCGGGAACACATGGGTCTGTGCCCCTTCCACAATGAGAAATCGCCCAGCTTCACGGTAAACGAGGAGAAGGGCTTCTATCATTGCTTCGGCTGCGGCGCCCACGGCGACGTCATCACTTTCGAGATGCAGACCCATCACCTCAGCTTTCCCGAGGCGGTGGAAAAACTGGCTGGGGAAGCCGGGCTGGATGTTCCCGTCCAGGCGCCGGAAGAGCGGGAGCGGGCCAAGCGCGCCGCCTCGCTGTACGACGCCATGGAAGCCGCCTGCGCCTTCTTCGAGAAGGAGCTGCGCGGCCCCGCCGGTCACGCCGGCCTGAGCTATCTGAAAAACCGGGGGCTGGACGACCGCACCATCGCCCGTTTCCGCCTGGGCTTTTCTCCCGACAGCCGCACCGCCCTGAAGCAATTCCTGAAAGCCGCCGGCATTTCCGAAGCCCAGGGCGTCGAGGGCGGCCTGCTCAAAAAACCCGACGGCGGCGGCGACAGCTTCGACCTGTTCCGCGGCCGGGTGATGTTCCCCATCACCGACCGTCGAGGCCGGGTCATCGCCTTTGGCGCCCGCACCCTGGGCGACGGCCAGCCGAAATACATCAATTCCCCGGATACGCCGCTGTTTCACAAGGGCAACGTGCTCTACGGCCTGGCCCAGGCCCGCGAGCCCGCCATCAAGACGGGTTGCTTCATCGTCTCCGAGGGCTATATGGATGTCATCGCCCTGCACAGAGCGGGCTTCGACAACGCGGTGGCACCTTTGGGCACCGCCCTGACCGAGCAGCAGATCGAAATGATGTGGACCATGGTGGACGAACCTATCGTCTGCCTGGACGGCGACAGCGCCGGCCAGCGAGCCGCCTCCCGCGCGGCCGAGCGGGCTCTGACCGTCCTGAAACCGGGAAAATCCCTGCGCTTCGCTGTGGTTCCCGCCCCCGAAGACCCCGACAGCCTGATCCGCCAGCACGGTCCCGCCGCCATGCAAGAGGTGCTGGACCGGGCAGAACCCCTGTCCGACATGCTGTGGCGCACCCATTTCGCCACCCATCCCCTGAGCACTCCGGAACAGCGCCAGGGATTGGAGCGCGACATCCGTCATTTCTTCGAGGTCGTCAAGGACGAAGGCCTGCGCAAGGATTACGGCTACGATTTCGTCCAGCGCGCCCGCGACGCCGCCCGCCGCCAACGGGACGCCAACCGCCCCGCCCCCTACCAGAGCGGCGGCGGACGCTTCCAGGCCGGCGGCAACCGCCCGGGCTTCGGCCCGGCCAAACCCAAGGCGCGCAGCTATACCCAACGGGATTACACGGGCCGCGTGCTCATCGCCGCCCGCCCCAATCCGGTTCCGCCCTCTCCCTGGCTGCATGCCGAACGGCTCCTGCTGATGACCGTGATCTGCCACCCACGGTTGCTGGAAGAGGTGTTCGAGAATCTCGGAAGGCTGCAGTTTACAGATTCCGCCCTTGACAAGCTTCGACAGGAAGTCTTAAAGGCTCTCGATACCTGGGGCGGCCTTGATTTCGAGGGGGTGCAGCGCCACCTACGTTCATGCGGTTTTTCGCAGACCTTGGACTGCCTGTTGGAAGCCAGTGCTCATGTCCCTGCGGCGTTTTCCAGACCTGACGCGCCTCTCGATGTTGCGCGCGCCGGATGGGAGGTGCTGTTCAGGCAGTACATGCAAAAGGAACTGACGATCGACCTTCAGCAGGCCGAGCAAGCCTTGGCCGAGAATCTGACGTCCGATCGGATGGAGCGTTTGAGTGCCCTCGTCTGGTCGAAGGATGAAGGCACGGATCAATAATCGGATCGCCGTTCCGCCCTGGCCGGGCGGACGCGGTCTTTTTGTCATTATCGCCAGGCGGCGTACCCCCCAGGGGGGACGGGGCGCCGCAACGGGGAGCAGAGACTGAATGGCTAGCAAAGCGACGAATACGGCAGACGTTTCCGAAGGCCAGGAAGAGACTCTGGACGGTCCGCTGCTGGACACCATGGGTATCGCCGTCAAAAAGATGGTGGCCCGTGGCAAGGAGCGCGGCTACATCACCTATGACGAGCTGAACGCGGCCCTGCCGCCCGACGAGGTGTCTTCCGAACAGATCGAGGACACCATGTCCATGCTGTCCGAGATGGGCATCAACTTGGTCGAGAGCGAAGAAGGCGAGGAAGCCCAGGCCACCGAGGAAAGCGAGTTCAGCGGCGAAGGCGAAATGCCCACCGCCGGCAACGTGGACGAGGAAGACCTTGGCCGCACCGACGATCCCGTCCGCATGTACCTGCGTGAAATGGGCTCGGTCGAGCTGCTGTCCCGCGAAGGCGAAATCGCCATCGCCAAGCGCATCGAAGCCGGCCGCGAGATGATGATCGGCGGCATCTGCGAAAGCCCCATGACCATCCGCGCGGTGCTGGAATGGCACGACGCCCTGGTCGAAGGCAAGATGCTGCTGCGCGACATCATCGATCTGGACGCCACCTACGGCAGCCCTGGCGCCGAACTGTCGGAAGAGGAACTGGAAGCCGGTCCGCCGGAAGAGCCCGCCCCCAGCGCTGCCGCCGATGATGAATCGGAAGCCAAGGAGCCCGCCGAGGGCGGCGAGGAAACCGAGGAAGGCGCCGCGCCCGAGGAAGGCGAGGGCGAAGGCGAGGCCGAGGACAACAGCATCTCCCTGGCCGCCATGGAACTGGAGCTTCTGCCCCAGGTCATCGAAACCTTCGAGGGCATCGCCGACACCTACGCCAAGATGCAGAAGGTGCAGGAACAGCGTCTGGCCGCCCTGCAAAAGGGCGAGAAGGTGCCGCCCGCCACCGAAAAGAAATACGACAAGCTGAAGACAGAGCTGATCGAACTGATGGACGGCGTGCACCTGAACAACGCCCGCATCGAGCAATTGGTCGATCACATGAACGAGTTGAACCGCCGCCTGATGGGCCAGGAAGGCCGTCTGCTGCGTCTGGCCGAATCGTGCAAGATCAAGCGTCAGGACTTCCTCGACAGCTATTTCGGCAGCGAATTGGACCCCACTTGGCTGGAACGCGTCTCCGAGCGCCCGGGCAAGGGCTGGAAGGATTTCGCCGGCAAGCATCTGAGCGACGTCAACAGCATCCGCTCGACCATCGGCGACATCTCTCAGGAAGCCGGGCTGCCGATCTCGGAATACCGCCGCATCGTCGCCACTGTTCAGCGCGGCGAGCGCGAGGCCAGCAAGGCCAAGAAGGAAATGATCGAGGCCAACCTGCGTCTCGTCATCTCCATCGCCAAGAAATACACCAACCGCGGACTGCAATTCCTTGACCTGATCCAGGAAGGCAATATCGGCCTGATGAAGGCCGTCGATAAGTTCGAATACCGCCGCGGCTACAAGTTCTCGACCTACGCCACCTGGTGGATTCGTCAGGCCATCACCCGCTCCATCGCCGATCAGGCCCGCACCATCCGCATTCCGGTGCACATGATCGAGACCATCAACAAGCTGGTGCGCACCAGCCGCCAGATGCTGCACGAGATCGGCCGCGAGCCGACCCCCGAAGAACTGGCCGAAAAGCTGTCCATGCCCTTGGAGAAGGTGCGCAAGGTCTTGAAGATCGCCAAGGAGCCGATCTCTCTCGAAACTCCCATCGGCGACGAGGAAGACAGCCATCTCGGCGATTTCATCGAGGACAAAAACGCCGTCCTGCCGCTGGATGCCGCCATCCAGGCCAATCTGCGCGAAACCACCACCCGCGTTCTGGCCAGCCTGACCCCGCGTGAGGAACGCGTCCTGCGCATGCGCTTTGGCATCGGCATGAACACCGACCATACCCTCGAAGAAGTCGGTCAGCAGTTCTCGGTCACCCGCGAACGCATCCGTCAGATCGAGGCCAAGGCTCTACGCAAGCTGAAGCATCCCTCGCGTTCGCGCAAGCTGCGCAGCTTCCTGGACACCTAGACGCAGATGCCGTTCCAGAAATGCGAAACGCCGCCCAATCGGGCGGCGTTTTCGTTTACACGGTCCGAAGTGTTTCAGTCGGTGCCGCCGTACCGCTTTTCGGCGTCGCGGATGACCTCCAGCCCCTGCATCATCTCGGCGGCCATGAAATCGGCCCGTTTGATGGGGCCGCCGGCCCGGGCATGAGGAAAGGCCAGAGCAAAGGCGTTCATCTTCACCGTCAGGCCGCACAAGGCGGCGCCGATGGTCAAATGATGCCGTTCGATCATGGCCTTGACCGAACGGAACTCCTCCTGGCTGATATTGTCCCACATCTGCTTGGTGCGCCTTTCGAACAATTCCAGACGGCCGGTGATGCTGGCGGTCACGGAATTGATGACTTCCTCGATATGATCGCAGGTGCGCATCAGGTTGGTATTCTGCTTCAACTGGAAATGCTTGCGGATCGGCGTCAAGGCGTCCAGTGCCGCCGTGAAATAGGGAGCCAGACGCTCCAGGCAATGGCGGAAATAGGACAGCGACATGAAGGTGTCGCCATAGTTTTCCAGGAACCGCGGCACGCCCATGACGTCGATGCCCAGCGTGTTGGCCATGTTGAACAGGCGTTCCCGCGCCTTCTCCACATCCGGGTCGCGGAACATGCGCAACAGATCGTCATAGGTTTCCACCTGCGCCGAGTCGTCGCCATAAATCATCTTGGTCAGCGGACGGGTGAACAGGATCATGTATTGCGCCAACTCAGCCTCTTTCTCGGGGCTGAGCCGCAGACTTTCCACGTCGTTGACCTTGATGTTCTGCTCACGCAGGCAGATGCGCAACGAATAGACGTCGTAGCTGGGAATGAAGGCCAGCTTGCGCAGCATGATCAGATCGGGATGCAGCTCCCCCGCCGGCCAGTTGCACACGGACGGCAAGGCATCGATGGTCACCTGCCCCGATCCGGCCTGGCGGTCATAGAAAAGCTCGACCATGCTTTGCAGCCGGGCATTTTTGATCAGGCGGGCGGTCTGAAGCTGCGGCGTCGTGATCGGCAGAACGGACAACGGCAATATGAACATCGAGTCCATATCCGTATCTTCGATCGGCTTAAGGATATCTTCCATTCGGCTCCAGCCCGTTCCCACCCCGCGGCACGCACAGGCTACTTGCCCTTGCCCTTATGTTCAATGCGAGAAGGACGGACGATCCGCCAAAAGCGTCTCGGCCTCAATAAAACCACCCGATAAGAGCGCCTATCCTCTTGCGCCAAGCCATACCGTCTCAAGGATGAAACAGGACAGGGCATTCGGCTTCTGGTATCGTTTCAAACGGATAAGGTGAAAAACCACGCCCGGGAGGAACCCGCAGAATGAACCGTCCAGACCAAGTCAATCCTTACGAGACCGACCTTGACCGGAACGACGCCAACTATGTTCCGCTGACCCCGCTGGCCTTCATGGAACGGGCCGCGGCGGTATACCCCGATCAGCCCGCTGTGATCTACGGCTCCGTCCGCCGCAATTGGGCGGAAACCTATGCCCGCTGCCGCCGACTTGCCTCGGCCTTGGCCAAGCGCGGCATCGGCATCGGCGACACCGTGGCGGTCATGGCCACCAATACCCCGGAATTGTTCGAGGCGCATTTCGGCGTCCCCATGACCGGCGGCATCCTGAACGCCATCAACACTCGCCTAGACACCGCCAGCGTCAAATTCATCCTGGAACATGCCGAAGCCAAAATTCTCATCACCGACCGGGAATTTTCCAAGGTCGTCGGACCGGCCGTCGAAGCCATGGCGGCCAAGCCGCTGGTGATCGACATCGACGATCCCCAGTACGAGGGTGGCGAATTGCTCGGCCCCCTGGATTACGAGGCACTGCTGGCCGACGGCGATCCCGAATTCGACTGGCTGCGCCCTTCGGACGAATGGAACGGCATCGCCCTGAACTACACGTCAGGCACCACGGGCAACCCCAAGGGCGTGGTTTACAGCCATCGCGGCGCCTATCTGAACGCCATCGACAACATCCTGCGCTGGGGCATGCCGCTGAAGCCGGTCTATCTGTGGACTCTGCCGATGTTCCATTGCAATGGCTGGTGCTTCCCCTGGACCCTGGCCGTCAACGCTGGCACCAGCGTCTGCCTGCGTTCCGTGCGTCTGGAAAGCATCATGGACTTGATCAAGACCGAGAAAGTCAGCCATTTCTGCGGCGCGCCCATTGTTCTAAACATGATCGTCAACGCTCCCGACGAGATGAAGACCGGCATCGATCATAAGGTCGAGGTCATGACCGCCGGCGCCGCTCCGCCCGCCGCCATCATCGAGGGCATGGAGCGCATGGGCATCAATGTCACCCATGTCTATGGACTGACCGAAGTCTACGGCCCCACCGTCTTCTGCGCCTGGCAGGAAAAATGGGACGATCTGTCCATCGAAGACAAGGCCCGCGTCAAAGCCCGCCAAGGCGTGCGCGGCCCGATCATGGAAGGAGCCATGGTCGCCGACCCCATCGACATGACGCCGATGCCCAAGGACGGCGAATCCATGGGCGAAATCTTCATGCGCGGCAACAACGTCATGAAGGGGTATCTGAAGAATCCCAAAGCCACCGAGGAAAGCTTCAAGGGCGGCTGGTTTCATACCGGCGATCTGGCTGTCTGGCATCCCGACGGCTATATCGAGATCAAGGACCGCTCCAAGGACATCATCATTTCGGGCGGCGAGAACATCTCCAGCCTTGAGGTAGAAGATGTCCTTTACCGCCATCCGGCGGTGCTAGAAGCGGCCGTAGTCGCCCGGCCCGACCCGAAATGGGGCGAAACGCCTTGCGCCTTCCTGACCCTCAAACCCGGCGCGAAGGTGACCAAGGACGACATCACCGCCTGGTGCCGCGAACATCTGGCACATTACAAGGTGCCGCGCAGCATCGTCTTCGGCGCGCTGCCCAAGACTTCGACCGGCAAAATTCAGAAGTTCGAGCTGCGCAAGCAGGCCAAGGAACTCTGACGACCGTCGACCTCAGCCCTCGCCCGTGGCCTCCGTTGAAGGATGGCATTTTCCGCCACCACGGGCGAGCGGTCCGGTCATTGCCGCGATGTGCGGCGAAGGATAGCCTCCGCGCCGCCGACTCTCCGCTGATGAAGGAGCATTCCCAACATGACTGCCTATCTTCCGCCCATCCGCGACATGGAATTCGTTTTGCGCGATCTGGCTGACCTGGAAGGCATCGCCACGCTGCCGGGCTTCGAAGAAGCCTCCAACGAATTGGTTTCCAGCGTGCTTGAGGAAGCCGGCCGTATCGCCGAGGAAGTTCTGGCCCCGCTGAACCAGGCCGGCGACCGTCAGGGCGCCAAGCTGGTGGACGGCAAGGTGCGGACCGCCGAAGGCTGGCAGGCCGCCTTGGACACTCTGGTAGAAGGCAACTGGCTGGGCCTGCCCTATGATCCCGAATGGGGAGGCATGGGTCTGCCCGGCCTGGTCAACGTCGCCGTCGGCGAGATGTGGCAGGCTGCCAACATGTCGTTCGCCCTGTGCCCTATGCTGACCCAGGGCGCCGCCAACGCGATCGTCGAATGCGGCTCGAAGGAGCAGAAAGCCGCCTATCTGCCCAATCTGGTGTCGGGAAAATGGGCCGGGACCATGAACCTGACTGAATCCGGGGCCGGTTCCGACCTGGGCTCCATCCGCACCAAAGCGGTGAAGAATGGCGACCACTATCTGATCAGCGGACAAAAAATCTTCATCACCTACGGCGATCACGAAATGGTGGAAAACATCATCCATCTGGTTCTCGCCCGCACTCCCGACGCCCCTCCCGGCGTCAAGGGCATCTCGCTGTTCATCGTCCCCAAGTTCCTGGTCAATGCCGATGGCTCCCTTGGGGACCGCAACGACGTGCATGCCGTGTCGCTGGAACACAAGATGGGCATCCATGCCAGTCCCACCGCCGTAATGTCTTTCGGCGATCAGAGCGGAGCGGTCGGATACCTCGTCGGAGAGGAAAACCGCGGTCTGGAATATATGTTCGTGATGATGAACCACGCCCGCCTGAACGTCGGCATCCAGGGGCTGGCCATCGCCGAGCGCGCCTATCAGCAAGCCAGAACCTACGCCCGCGAACGCGTTCAGGGCAAGGCCGTCGGCTGCTCGGAAAAAGGCGGCATCGTCGATCATCCCGACGTGCGACGCATGCTGATGAGCATGAAATCTCAAGTGGAAGCCATGCGCGCCATCGCCTATGTGGCGGCCGCCGCTTTGGACGTCGCTCACGGCCATCCCGATGCCGAAGCCAAGGAAAAGGCCCACCGCATGGCCGAATTCCTCAACCCCATCGTCAAAGGCTGGTGCACCGAAGTCGGCAACGAAGTCGCCTCGTTGGGCGTACAGGTCCATGGCGGCATGGGCTACATTGAGGAAACTGGCGCCTGCCAGCATCTGCGCGACGCCCGCATCACCACCATTTATGAAGGCACCACCGCCATTCAGGCCAACGATCTGGTCAACCGGAAAATTCTGCGCGACCAGGGTGCCACCGCCCGCCTGGCCTTAGCTGATGTGGCGGCATTGGCGGAAGAGCTGTCAGGCAAGTCCGACGAGTTTCTGAAGGGCATTGGCAGCGAACTGGCCGCCGCCGCCGCTGTGGCCCTGCAATCGGTGGAATGGCTGTTGGGCGCCGCCGTGCGCGAGCCTCGTCTGCCCGCGGCTGCCGGTGTGCCGCTGCTGCGCCTGCTGGGTTATGTCTTCGGCGGCTATCAATTGGCCCGCGCCGCCAAAATCGCCCGCGCCCGTCTGGACGCCAACGACGGCGATCAGGGCTTCTATTTATCGAAACTGGCCACCGCCTGGTTTTACGCCGAAAGCATCCTGCCTCAGGTTTACGGCCTGGGCATCACCATCACCAAGGGATCCCGCACGGTCATGACCGTGGTGCCGGACCAGTTATAGCTTTGAAAAAACGGGCTTTCCACCGGAAGGCCCGTCTCTTTTCTTTACCCGCAAATTCGAATCTGTTCCCGCAATTGAGAATAATCCTCTACCACCTTGGCGGCAGCACTGTCTTCGCCCAGGCTATGAAGTTCTTTGGCCAACTGGGTTTTGAAGGCGGCATCGTAATCGCCCAAAGGTGGACAATCACCGCTCCGCAGATCAGAGCATCCGCACAGCAGCGTCGATAGTGTCAGGATGACGGCAGGCCAACTGCGCATTCTTCACCTCCGCGGTATTTTCAGCCTGGATCAGCCGAGCCCGCCTGCTGCCGGCTAGATCAGCCAGCAGCAAAGGCAGCAGCCCGAAAAGAGCCTGGAGCAGCTGCCCCAGCAAAGCCGTCAAAGCCATCAGACCGCCGCCGGGGTAACGGACTGAGGCGAGGACGGCAGCGGCACCGAACCGGGCAGGACCAGGGTCGGATCCAGCTTGGCCATGCGAGCCAGCAGTAGATCAGCCACATGCTGATCGGTCAGTCCCAAGGACTTCAGAGCGGCAGGAGCCTGAGCAGCGACAAAGGACAAACCCAACTGCACAGCGGCATTGCGGGTTTCCACCTTGGCGAAGTCAGCATGACCCAGCAGGGTCATCAGATGACCTTGGGCAAAATTGACCGCTTCGGTCAGAAGGCCGTCCAATTGCTGGCTCATCTCAGTGTCGGCTGCGATGTTGGCGCGCTTCTTCACCCAAGCCGCGGCCCAGGTGGCGGTAGCGGCCAGCACGGCGATCAGGAGTTGGGCCAGCAGCGCGGCCAGCGGCGTCAGATCGACAATGGAAGCATGATCCATAGAGAATCTCCTTAAACTGCAGACATGAAAAAACCGCCGGGCGAAAGCCAAACGGCGGATGGGGGCGTGAATTTAGGGCTGCGTGTTTACGAGCAGGCCGTCTTCCAGCGGGATAGATAGCCTTCGATGGTGGCCGCACCACCGGCCGTATTATACCAGCGTTTGTAAAACGCCGCCTGCGCCGGAATGTCACCTGCCGCCGGAAGAGTTTCCGGGCAACGGTAGTACAGCAGCCGAGCCATCGCAGCGGCATAAAGCATATTGCCCGCCATCTGGTTCAACCGTCCCATCCCAGACACCAGCAGAGATGAAGTTTTTACGGACAGATCGACGTGATGCGGCAGAAAACTGCTCCACAAGTCGTCATGGGTCCGCGGCTCCATCTGAAAAATACCGATGGCGGGTCCCAGTCCCAGTTGATGCAAATAAACGCCGCCAAGGCTCTCCTGCAAGGCGGTGCCCAGAAGCAACTCCTCGGCTGCCTGACCGCCCAGGCCTATTACCGACAAAGCCGGGGCGATAACCAACTGGCGTAGATGAACAGGAAGGATACCGGCACTCATGGCGCCCCCTTTCCGCCGCAAGGGGTGACGATCGCATCCAATTTACCTTCGATGCGGCTCAAACGGCCGTCAAGCCGTTCCTCCAACGACCTTAAATCATCCGTTTTGACAAAACGGCGCTCACACTCCACCTGATGACGCTGCAACCAAGTTCGCAATTCGTGAATCGCGTCCCAGACATTGTCGTGATGAGTAGCTTCGCCATCCTGGTGCTTGTCCAGACGCGTCCACAGCAGAAAGAAGCCTCCTCCTAAAAGCGGCAGCATCACTACCGTCAAGACGCTCCAAACAGAAATACTTTCGGCTCCCATCATAGGGCCTCCTGTCCACGGATAACGCGGCGGTTGTTTATTTTCGTCAATAAAGGCCTAGGGAGGTCGCCTTTAGCGATGACACCTTTAGCAATCAATAGAACGGCGAGATCTTCCAGGCCGCGACTCATGGATGCGTCGGATCCTTGAAGATTCAAGCGTTCAACGCTCTGCTGGATACCCGCTGCTTTGGCCGCAGCATCCCGCTCGGCATTCGAAATCCAGCCGCCATTGCCATCGGGATCGTATGTATCATCGGGACGCGGATCCGTCGGTTTGTCGCCAGAACTGCGCCGCTCACCGATATAATAGCCGCTCTCTGCACTCATGAAATAGCCGAACATGATCACCATCCTCTCTCAACCACAGCTCCGAATCGCCAATTTGCTGCCGTGACAGTCGTGGGCCCTCCCCCCGCTTTTTGGGGAATAATGCAAGTATAGACGGCGGCCGAGGTCCAACTGATCGTGTTGCGATCCATCGCCGGCGCCGTCTGAGTGAAGTGCCAGTTGGTATCGACGCCGCCAACCCAGGGCAACCGGGTTCCTGGGGAGTAACCAAGCTCGGCGGTGATACATTCGAGGTAAATCATCGGCGCGGCTACGGGCTTAGAACCGACGTTGTGATTAAGGGAAATGCTGGTGTTGACGCCGGGGATCGTTCCGACAAGCCCGGAATCGCAATACCCCCGAAACACATAGCTGACGACACTATTGACTGTCGCCAACCCGGCGATGGCCTCGCCCAGATAGAGCTTATTCGAGGCAGAAAATGCCGGGTTATTTCCGGCCACAGCACTGGCGGCGTTCGGAGTCCGCATCACCATGCTGGTGACGTCGAACCAATCCGAGGCATAACCAGGAACGCCGAACGAGGATAGAGCAGTCTGAGGAACGAAGGTACTCCCGGCAGGGTGACGGCAATATGGCAAGAATTCGAAGCCCTGCACATTGCCCGTGAAATATACATTCGAACTGCCGGCGACAGCGCCAATGCCAATAGTAATACCCGTTCCGGCACAAATCCTGGCCGTCGAGGTGATGCTCTGGTCCATCACGCCATCAAGGTACAGGTAATATTTCCCGGCGACCGGATCGTACGTGAATTCGAGATCATGCCAACCAACCGTGACGCTGCCCGTACCGTTGGTGTTGCTGGCAATGTCCCAGCCAGTTCCGTTGGAGGAGGCGTACAAGCAGGTTTTGCCGGCGCTGGTTACACCCAGCGACAAGCCGTAAAGAGAGGTGTTGACACAATACATCAGCCCCATGTTCGCCAGAGAGGCGACATAGAATGGGATATGGATGGTAAAAGCCCCATTCGGACTGCTGCTGAGAGAGGTAATGGAAACCGTCTTGATGTAGGAGGATGCCGATCCAGTCAGCACTGCGGAATAGGTGCCGCTATATTTCGGACTGGCATTGGAAAACGTTACCCCCGCACTCGTCCAGGCATTGCCGAAATCATCCAGGATGGAGTTGTTCAAATCCAGCTTGGCCTGAGCCGCTTGATTATAAGCCGGCCCATATTGCGGCGGCGCCAAGGTCGAACCACCGCCGACTGCTCCCGCCGTGGCTCGGCTGGCATAGAGATACGATAAATTGTTGGCCGGCAGGGCACCAAAGAAGCCCGCGACATCCGCCGTCATCCGCTCGACGTAATCGATAGCGCCGACAGAGCCAAAACCGGCGGCGAATGCCAGAACCAATGGTGATGCGGAGGCCAGCAAAGATGGAGACAATCCTGCTCCACTCGAAATAAAGACGGCTTTTCCCGAACTGTCGGCAGCGCCGCTCAAAGCCGTCTGCCGCACCGGCACCGATGCGGCAACTGAAGCCTTGACCACGGCCGCCTGATAGGAAATGCACTGCCAGTTCCCCCCTCCCAACGACAAGAACTGAGCGGTATCCCCCGCCGATGCAACGATATTTGCCGCTCCTGGCAGAATGAGCGATACGGCGTTATGGATTAGCGTCAAAGAGTTCGAGAACAGCAGGGTATAAATAATGCCTGCCGGCGCACTGCCGCCAAAGCTCGTGATAGCGATGGTTCCCGTGACACTGACGGTACGGGTCGTGGCGGTTCCCAAATCAAGAACTGCGGCCGAAGCCTGAACGGAAAGTCCGTAAGCCGCCGGCAACACCATCACCGTGAAAGTGCCTGCCGCATCGGTGACGACCTGGGCCAGATACCCCTTGGGTAAAACCACGCTGCCACTGGAAGTGCCGTTCAAGCTGTCGCCGCCATTGGCCAGCTGAATGGTCACACCGCCCGCCTTGGCAAAAACCGACACCATCCAGTTGGTGCTGAGCGTATTGCTGGCCGGCAGCGTCAGCGTCGTCACCGCCGATGCCACCAGCAGCTGGCCGTTCATGGACAACGACGCCGTAACGCCACCCGCCACAGCGCTGGTACCGGCAGAACCGACCGGACTGAAAACGCCGTTGGTCTCGTCGATACTCCCCAACAAGATCCAGGCATCATCGGCCTGGTTCCGCAGATAGAGTTTGTTCTGGGCGGTGTCGTGCCACATCAGTCCGGCAAGACTGCCCAATCCGAGGACAGAAGCCGTGGGCGCGGTACTGCCGCTGAACAAGCTGGCCAAACTGGCCAAGGCGCCGTTCACCCCCACGACCATATCCAGTCCCTTCAGCGGTGAAGAGGTGGAAATCTGCAAGACGTTTTGTGTCATGGATCAATATCCTTGCGCGATAATGTTGACGGTGCGGACAACGGCTTGACCGCCATTGAGCACCTGGATGAAAAAGCCGCTTTTGGTCAGTTCGGAGATAACCGGCGTGTCGGCGGAATCGCCGTTCAGCACGGTAGCCAACACATTGGGAGCGTCCTCGCCGTTGGGACCGCCGTTGAAAGCCGCAGCCGGATTGCCGCCCAAACCGTCGGTGAAATTGACCTGCAGGCCGGAAATCGGCACCGCCAAGCCGGTGAAACTGTCCAGCCGGTCCGGCACATCCACCAGAAACGAGAAGCCCTCGACCACCGGCACCGCTGTGACATCCCGGGTAGACACCAGCAGGCGGGCGTCATAAGCCCTGGCCAAATAGCTGCCGGCCGTCCAGCTTTGCCAGTCGCCCCACGCCACCGCGTCCTGAGACAGGCGGATTTGCGGAGAAACACTGACCGAAGGCCCAAGATTGACCCCGCAGACATCCTGCAAGAGCAACACATCCCTTTCGAACCGTAAATCCTGACGGCAGGGCTGCCCCATGGCTTGAACATTGATGGCGACAGGGCAATTGACGATCCGCCCAACATCGATCCGATGTTTCTCGGGAATGGTGTAAGTCCCCGAGATTTCTGCACCGTCGCCGTAAATCACATCGGCCAGAGACGGAATATCGACATCCGAAAGATCGGCCGCCCCAGACATCTGCAAATAACCATGCACGACGCTCAGGCCGGACTTCGCACCGCTCCACCCCGTGGCCCATTCGTCATGACTGGCAATGACGTTGCTGACGATCTGGGCACCAGATACCGAAATCATGGCGGGAACCGCCGAATAGATTTCGTAGCCGTCGGCCACGGTAAAATGCGCCGCCACCCAATAAACGCCGTCACCCGCAGTCGGAGCCTGAGGTACCGAGGTGCGGCGGATGAAGACGGCGCTGTTCCAGCTCGCCCCCTTGCGGATCTCGAAATCGGGGCTGCGCTCGTCGCTGATGGAATCCCATGTCAATTGCGCAATGCCGGAAACATAAGCACAGCTCAGACCGGTGATGTTCGGCAAAGGCAGTGTCAGCGCGCTGCCCTGAACCGTGAAGCTGTATGGCGCAACGTCGGCCAGGCTTTGCTCCGCCCCGCCGAACAAATTGAACGAGGTGAACTTGATCTGCAGCGTCTTGCCGATATGGGCGGCGGTGAAGGCATATTTGAAAATGCCGCCGTCCAGACGGGCGAATTGGCTGCCTTCGGCATGGCTCGACACCGTCGAACCATAGGCACCGCGATAAAGGGTACTCAGGCGGTAACCGTGGGGAGAAACCAATTCGGCGTCCTGGAACGACAGCAACTCGCCATCGACATAGCAAAGGGTATTGTAGGCGGCGGCATCCACTGCCGAGCAGCCGCTGAGGGTGGAGCGAGACAGGGACAGGTCCACCTGAAAAGCGTTGATCACGTCCAAGCTGCCGCCTGCGGCCAAGGCGGTGGACAACACCCCCTGGCGGGCCCGCAAGGTGATGGAACCGATGCTGGCGTAGGTTTCGCCATCAGCGGACACCCAGACGTTGGCCCCACCCCAGTTCTCGCCGCCGGAAGCCGCCACCCACAATTCCAAAGCCCCGCCGGTCAGCGCCGACGGTGGCTCAAACATCACGGGGGGACTGATGTCGCCGGGAAAAGCTCCGTAATCAGCACGATAGCCAAGAGACGCCTGTAACGGCCGCTCCACCGCCACGGCGACGGCTCCAGGCACGGCTTCGGCCTTGACGCGAAAGACGGTGTCGTCTTCCTCTTCGATTTCCAGAATTCGTACCGGCGTGGCGCTCAAACCCTGGTCGATATCGCTCAAGGCGACGATGTCCATGGGTTTGAGCAAAGCCGCCAGCCCGCCCATCCGCCATTCGTAGGTGGCGACGATGTTGGTGCTGCGGGCTAGCAGCAGATCGGCCACCGTTTGCGCCACGGTTCCGGAAGTGAATTCGTGTGCGGTGGCGCTGCTGTCGGCCCGCAGGCCGTAGCGGGAGATATGGGCCGGATCCTCGCTGGTGACCACCGTCAGGGCATAAGCGTTGGAGCGGTCGGTATATTCCAGAGTGATGCGATTCTTGGCGTCGGCAGGGTCCTTGCGCGTCACCGTCAGCGGTGGCTCATCCTCCTCTGTATGCAGCATGATGCTGTCGTCGATGCTCATCACCGGCGTCAGGTCGGGGCTATAGGTCGCGATGGTGCCGTCCATACGGGTCGCGCTGACCGTGCTGTCGGCATAAGGAACGATGGTCAGCGTGCCGGCGGCCCAAACGGCTTCTGCCTGGGTCATTTTCAGCCAGCCCTGCAAGACCGAGCGGGCATCCTGGGCCTGATCCAGGGATACCGACATGGTGATGCCCAACGCCTCGCACCACAGGGCGTAGTCTGAAAGGTCGGCCAGCCGTGCGGTGGGAAAGGACGCGCCATAGACGTCGTTGACCAGCAAATCGTAGAAGCAATAAGCAGGCGAAGTATCGAAGGCGTAATTGCCGGAAATATTGTTCAACGAACCCAACTGAGCGGCGATTTTCTGCTTACCCGTATCCGCAGGAGCCGTTTTCAAGCTCGACAGGTCGATGGAATGGCTGACGCCGGACAACGCATAGACAGACGCCGCCGGCCCCTTCCCCAACACCTCATAGGTGATGTTGGGCAGATTGTAGCTGCTGCCCAGATCGACGGCGCTGATGCCCACATAGGCCAGCCCCGGATAATGCAAAGCCTGATCCGCATGTTTGGACGACAGATAGCTCCAGGGTTCCTGATCCACGTCCCCTTGCTTGAGCAGGGCGTTGCCGGGCACCGACGACAGGCTGTAAAGATTTTTCTCCCACCAGATCCGGGCCACGTCGACCACCTTGCCGGCACTGACGGCGAAGGCGATGGCGGTCTGATAGGTGTAATCGACCGAACTGCTGCTTCCTCCTCCGCCACCTTTGCCTCCGCCGCTGGCGCTGCTGCTGTAATGGGGAATCGAAGTGAAATCGCCGTACCAAATCAGATTTCCGGCCACTTTCTGGGTGCCGTAGACCACAGGCACCACGGCGCCCTGGGTCGACGTCTGAACCTGAAGGTCCGTGACCGTGCTCTGGGTTTGGGCCTGGGTCTTTTTCCCTCCGCCGAACAGCGTGCTCATGGCCGCTTCCTCCAAAGGCTGTAGAAATGCCGTTCACGCGGCCGGCCGTCTTGGCGCTGACGCAGCAGCGAAGGGGATTCGCCGTCGTCCAGCACCACGCCGACGCGGACCACGGCATGAATGATCCGGGGCCAATCGAGCACGATGGCGCCGTGCGCCAGACAGCGGCCGAAACGCCACAGCACCAGATCGCCGGGATGCGGCGCCTCCACCTCGGCGGCATGCTCCAGCACCTGAGCGAGATAACGCTCGCCTCCCTGGTGCAAATTCCAATCCATGGGATAGAAGGCCACTTCCTGGCGGGGAATCAGGCCGCAGGCTTCATAGATTTCGGCAGGCAGCATGGCACAGTCGACGCCGACGCCTTTCAGCCGTCCCATATGATGATAGGGCGTGCCCAGCCAGCTTTGCGCCTCGGCCGCCACGGCCCGGCGTTGTTGTCGTTCCAATTCTGTCATGGGAGCTCCCTGAAAAAGGCAGCGTCAGGTGGCGGTGTCCGCCGTCGGGATATAGGGCATGCCGCCGAAACGGCTGGCGTTGTTGAAGACGGCCGAGCAACTGGCCCCCGACGTGCCGGGCATCAGCTTGTCGCAGCCGGGGTAGAGAGTGAAGGCGTCCCCGGCCTCGGGAGACCAGGGCAAGGGGCCGTTCAGAACCAGGATACCGCCGGTCTGGGCGCGAACGCCCCGACAAACCCCTTTGTTGACGCCGCTGATGAAGCTGACCCAACCCAACGCCCAGGTGCCGTCAGCGTCGGAAACATCGGTCTTCAAGGTAGCGGTGGAGCCTTCGGCCAGCACCGTCCCGTCCCGACTGTAGCCCGCCACATCGACGCCGCAATGGGAATCCCCCAACATGAAGCGGCAATGGGCCTGATACACCTGGCTGGGCACCTGGGTGTCCAACAGCGACAGCCAGGACTTGCAGGTGATCTTGACGCCGGTGCGGTCGATGGCGATGTCCGAGGCCAGTCCGACGAAGCGGGTCAGGCTGCCGACCACATTGGCCGGCGGCCCCCAGCCGTCGATATAAGCCCAATCCAGTTGGATATGCGCCCCGTCCAGCAGTCCCCACTGTACCGCCTGCCGGAACGGCACGCCGTTGATGGTCATCTCGTTGGCGGTGTCGACCGCCAAGGTCAGGGTGAAGGTGTCGGTTTCCAGCCCGGCCACCAGCCGCAACCTATCGCGGGTGACACGCAGCAGGCCGTGCGAATAGGTGACGCCGCTGGCCGTCACGTCCATGTCGGCCGACGTCAGGGTCAGCGTCTCCAATCCGACCGGGGCGATGGTGTAAAGGTCGGCCCGGCCATAGCATCCGCCGGCCAGAAGGGTTTTGAGGATATCCGAGGCATCGGTCATTTCACGCTCACCAGTTCACAGCTTTGCAATTGCCAAAGCCGATGCATGAATTGTTCGAACTCCGCTTTGTCGTCGGCGAAACGGACGCGGTAATGAAAGCCGTAGCTTCCCGTCACCGCCAGCCCCGCCGCCGGAGCGGTGGCGAAGACCACCTGATTGCCGCTGATGGAGAAAGGAACGGCAACGCCACCGACGGCGAAGCTCATCTCCCTGTCGGCGTCCAGTGCGCCGATCGGCTCCAGATAACCGCCGAAGTTGCGCAGGCAGGTAAAGGCGGCGGTCTTGCCGTCTCCCTGCCCCAGCGCCTGCTCGGCAACCATATTGTCGTCGGGATCGAGGTAGAGGAAATCCTCGAACTGCCCCTGACGTTGCAGAAAGAAACCCGCCAGTTTCTTCAGCTCGCCGGTGGCGTCGTCGCGCAAAAATTCGTATTTCAGCAGAAAATGCCAGCGCGGCGCCGACCACAGGGCGATGCGCGTCTCGGCGCCGTTCACCGCCGTCTTGACGATGGTGGAGAATTCCGGAATTTTGGTCACCGACCAGGCTAGGCCGGGCAGCGTGGGAAAAACGACGTCGCTCATTTCTTCACCTGCGCGAAATTTCGTTGCTGGCGTTGCAGAACATCGACGATGTAACGCCCATGCTGATCCAGAAAATCGCGGGCTCCCCGCGTGTCGATGGCGCTGACGGACGGAGTGTAGTTCAGCGTCACCGACCCTCCGCTTCCACCCGACGCCGCACTTGCCGCCACCGCCGGCTGGGCCGGATTGGCCCATTGCCTGGATTGCTGCGGCAGGCCATAAGCTCCCACCGCCGACGAGGCCGCACGAACCGTGCTGGCGACGCTGGCCGGCAGCACCATTTCATCTTTGTGCAGTTCGGTCAGGGCTCCGTCATAGGGCACCCGCTCCCAACCGCCCGCCGCCGAATAAGCCGCCACGGCGGCAAAGGCCGAAGCCGCCGCCGCCGGGGCCAGAATCCAGCCGACATAGGGAATTTGCGCCACGTCGTCGTAAACCGCCGACGCCGCCGATTTCGCATGCGTCATCACGCTTTCGCTTTGCGCGGTGGATTGTTCGGCGGCGGCGGCGGCGTCCGATCCCGTCCGGGCGGCGTTGCCCGCTTCGACCGCCGCCGTCTGGGCGGCTTGAGAACCGACTTCGGTCGTTTGACGGGCCGTAGCTCCGGCCTGGGTGGCGGCCGTTTGCTGCTGTTGATTCGCGGCACTGTTGGCGGTCAGCAGACGGAGGAGGCTCATCTTGCGTGACGCCAGGGCGGCCTGAATCTCCTCATCCGAATAGCCAAACACTTTACTCAGCTCCAGCATATTCAATTGCCCGGAGATGTAAGTGCTGACGATGCTTTTGATCGTACTCAATGCCGCCGTATGCAGATCCTTCCAAATCTGTTTCTGGGCTTGGGCAAAAGCATTGCCTCCTTGTAAGGCGGCATGCCCCAGATTGAACACACTGGCGCCAATGGCGTTATTCATCGTTTTCAAAGAATCGGTGATTTCAAGAATGTCTTTTTTGACCTGAGCGAATTCCCCTTTGTTTTTCCCGAGGGCGTTGGAAACCTGTCCTGCCGTTTCTCCGGCCTGATGCCCATATGAAAGCATTTGTTGGGTGGCGTCCCGCGTCGCCGAGGTCTGCCCCTCTTGCGCCTTGGCGGCTTTATCGGAATTCGCGGCCATACCATCGGCGCAGAGAGCCGCCGTTTGCGAAAGAATATTCAGGGCGCCCTGTAATTCCTCGGCATTGGCGCCAAACGTTATGACGACATCCGTGCTTGCCATCTCACCCTCCAAACGGTCATAAAAAAATCCGCCCGAAGGCGGATTTCAAAATAACAACCTGAAATAAAGACTACTGGACATCACAATCCAATTTGCCATTGACGCACATAAGCAAGGCATCCGCCAACACATGCGGATCACCCATGCACCCTCCCCACCTGCCACACATAACATTTATCTCAATGACGTCGTTTTGCTGATCAACGGCTATTCTATGAACATTGTATTCAAGGAAAATGGATTCGTCTCTCGTGTTCCTGGTCCTTATGCTCGTCGAATTCGCCACCTTAGGCTCAACCAGGGCATGGGTATTGATGAATTCGTAAGCCCGTCCCATCTTGATCTGACAATCCCGACCGGCTAGGCAGGTCACTTTTCCACCCCAGCTTTCTGATCTTAAAGCGCAGCCGCTCAACAGCAGCGCTGCAGCCATCATCACGATCCCCCACCGCATGTCACCCTCTTCCGCCAGACGCTTGGACAGGTGACAGCTTACACAACATTACGGCGAAAACCAGAGCGCCCGACATCCCGCGTCATGACGGCGGCGATTGCCCCGTGATCTCTTTGAAGAACGTTTGAAAATCCATTTTCTGGTGCAGCGGCTTTGTTCTCGGCTCCGCCTCCACCCCCAGCCAGGCGGCCAACAGGATATGGCTTGGGGGATGGCGGCGCCAATGCTCGGCCAAGGCTTTGAAGCGGGGAAGGGTCAGGCGTCCGACCTCGGCCCAGGTCCAGCCGGTGGCGGCTATGACCTGGGCGTAAAGATCGTCCCAATCCAGCGCTAAGCCGTCTTCTTCCCCGCCAAGGCTTCCCCCAGTTGGGCAAGTCCCGAGATGCGAGCCACCACCGGCACCGCCTCCAGAATTTCCGGGATGGTGGTGCGCAAGCCGGCCAGTTCTTCGGCTGGCAAGGCGTCGGACAAAGCGGCGGCGATGATGTCGCGGGCCGCCGTCAGCCCACCCTCGGCCAGTCCCAGCTCCAGCCGGCCGAAAGCCGGCATCATCCGCTGCAACTGATCGAAGGTGAAGGCATGAACGGCGAAGCTTCTCCCACCCAGCTTGATTTCGCCGGTTTCCGAGGCATAACTCATCACGACGCCTCGCTGAAGGACCAGGTCAGAACATTGTTCGCGGCGTCGGCGAAGGCTTCGAAGTCCATCTCGGGGATCGAGAAGTCATCCTGTTTGGTAGCGAAGGCCAGCTTGTTGGAAACACAGGCGTTCAGGGTCAGAACCGCCTTCTTCAGACCGCCGGGAGCACTGTAATTGGTTTCCAGCGCCACCTGGAACACCGGCTGCACCCCCAGCAACTGATTGCTGACCACCATCTTCTGACCGGAACTGGCGCTGTAGCCGTAGCTGATCAGAAGGCCGGCGCCGGCGTCGACGACGTTGAAACCATAGACGCCGTCGGCCGTCACGTACTCGCCCTGAGCCGGGGAACTGGCGACCTTGGTGAAGGGCAGCCCGGTGGCGGCGTTGACCACGCCCAGGTCCTGGACGAAGTCGGCGGCATGGATCACCGACGCCGTATAGGGGGCGGCGGCGGGCACCGAAGCCGCCTCGGCGTTGGCAGTGGTCACCTGCCCGCTTTGCAGGGCCGAGCCGAAGAACAGCTCGGCGAAAGCTCGGCCCTGGACTTGGGCGAACTTGGCCTTGCCGGTGATCTTGCTGGTGCCGCGGGCGACCGCCACCGGGAACTGGTACTGGCCGAACAACTGCTTGGCCGTGGCCGAGAACTCCAGATTGACGTCGTGCAAAGTACCGAACTTGATGGGCGTGGCGTTGGCGGTATCGCTCCGCACGCCCCACAGGGTGCCGGAACCGAAGCTGTAGATAGCCATCGGACAAAACTCCTTTGGATGGTGTTGAATGAAAAAGCGTGATCAGGGAAGCAGCATGGAAACGGTCAGAACCGCCGCCGCCCGTTCGCCCTGGGCTCCTTCGAAAACTTCGATGGGGCCGTCGATGAAAGCGTGGCGGACCAACCCGCCCAGGGTCAGTGTTTCAGCTCCGGCAGGCGGCTGGAGAACCTGTTCGACCGCGTCCAAAAGCCCGTTCAGCACCACACCCGCCGAGCGGTGACGGTCGGGATTGGCGGCATAGAGGTACAGTTTGGCCTGCAGGGTTCTTCGGGGCGGCATGTTAGCGAGAGCCATCGTCTGCTGATGGCTGACGGCCATGAACAAAGCGGGCAGTTCCGACGCCCCCATCTCCTCCAGAAAACGGACGCGGCGGTCACAGAGCTTGACGGTTCCCGCCGTCTTCAGGTTTTTCAGCAGATCGAACAGGGCGGCATAGACGGGTTCTCGGCTCATGGCGCAAGCTCCTGCAGAACGGCCTGGGTAAAGCCGTCGGTAATGGCCGTTGTCATGGTTTCCAGCGCCGACTGAGCCACTGGGTGGGCCGGGGCATCGACGCGGCGGGAATAACTCTGCACTAGAATTTCATGGGGCGTGGCGACCGGATGACCGAATGCCTCGGTCATCTGACGCAAATGCTCGGAAACTTCCTCGGTTCCCTGGAAACCCCGTTCATAGAAAGCCGCATAGGGCAGGCTGTTGGTCAGGCTGACCACCACCGCATTGCCTGATGTCTCCAAGGAAACGGCATAAGCGTCGGCCAGCGGTCCCGACGCCAGACCGCCCCGCACTCCGGCCAGAAGCTGGTCACCCAACCCCGCAGCCGTCCGCTCCAGCGCGCCGGGAACGCCCTGACGCGCCCGTTCCAACCGGGCTTGCAGCACCCGGTCGTCGACGGAAACCCGAATCATAGGGGCAGTATCCGCTTGTGGAACTGCAGAACGGTTTGCACCGAGGCCGGCATGTCGGCCTGCTGAAAGCCGGTGCTCTCCCCGGCCAATCCCTTCGAGGTCAGACCGATGCGGTCTTTCTCGCGGAAGCGCAGCCCCACCAGCTCGATGCAGGCCTGTTCCAGATCGGGAGGGATCCCCGGCAATCCCGCCGTGTAGGTGATCACCACGTTGCCCAGGCCCCGGCTGAAAGAAAATCCGTTCAGCATCAGCATACTGGGCGTGAAGTAATAGCCGGGCGCCGAAACCGGATCGCCGGGCGGAATCGGCCGGTTGTCGATCAGCAGGCTGGCCACCGCCGTCACTGGGCTGTTGGCGAACGGCATGCGGACATTGCCCGTGCCGTCGCGGGTTTCGATATAGCCCTGGCTGGCGAAATCGCGGCCGCACCAGCTGGCGATGAAGGCGCTGGCGGCGGTGATCAGCCAAGACAACAGGAGGTCGTCCTCGGTCTGGTCGGGATCGGTCAGGCCCAGCCAGGCCTTGGCCCGGTCCAGGGAGGTCAGGTCGGCGGTGGTCATGGCTCAGACCTCGCCGTCTTTGAGCGGGACCGGCTTCGGCTTGTCGACCGATACGAAGCCGTGCGCCAACAGATGCTCGGCCACCTCGTTGGGCACCGAGAACACCCCCTGGCGGTTGGGGCGGTACTCCTTGCCGTCATGCACCACCGAGGCCGCCCCGGCGGTGGAAATGATCCTGGCCATGGCGCAGGTCTCCTTGTGCTGAAAAGAAAGGGCGGCCTCGCGAAGGAGGCCGCCCCAAGGTCGCGGACAGGCAGGACGGGAAAGGTCGCGGCCTCAGCCGTTGGCGATGTTGGTGATCATGCCGAAAGCCGGCGGGAAATAGTTCTGCAGCACGCCGTCGAAATAGACGCCGTATTCATAGCGGCGGGCTTTCACCGGCCATTCGATCTGGTAATAGTCGCGCCGCGTCTTCATCTGCAGCAGGCTGGCCACGCCCGACAGCGGATAGGGCAGCACCTCGGTATCGAACAGAATGGTTCCGGCCGGCAGGTTGGGATGGGGCAGAACGTTGATGGCCTTGGCGCCGTCCATGCTGAACTTGTTGAGATAGGTGGTGACCATCTGACCGCCGGCCAGATTGCTTTGGTCAGCCCCCACCGAGAAGCGCAAGGCGCTGTTGGACGAGCCCTGAAGCACCTTGCGGGTGATGTTGATCTGTTCCTGCGAACTGACCCAGATGGTGGTCGGCGACAGACGGTAGGCGTCCCAGAAATGCTGAAGAGCGGCATCGATCTCGACCACGCCGCCGACGCCGTCGGCGGTCAGGGGCGTGCCCTGACCGGCGGCGCCGGTGGGCATGGCATAGACATAGGCGTTGCTGCCGGGCTTGACGATCTGGGTCAGCAGGCCGTCGAACACCAGGCCGTTGACGGAATTGTCGTTGCCGCCCAGGGATGCGGCGGTCTGAGTGCCGGTAGCGGCGGCGGTAATGATCAGGCTGTTGATGGTGGTGATGGCGCCCAACACTTCCGAACCGGAAGCGCCCCAGAACCAAGCATAACCCACAGCGCCGGTGACGGGGGCGACGGTGGCGGTCAGCTTATGGCTGGCGCTGCCGTCGTTGGCAGTAGTGACGCTGGCCCCCGCCGACATCTTGGCGGTGCCGCCGCCATAAGAGTCGCTGGAGCCGTCGGCATTGCTGCGCGACACCTGGCCGCGCACGCCGCCGATCACCGACGAGCCCAGATAGCCTTCCAGGGTCAGCGCGGCAACCCGCACCGAAACCGCGGAATTGGCCGGCAGGGAACCGCCGGTGGCGGCATCGGCGACGGTCGGGTTGGGCGTGGCGCCCAGCGGGCACGAGGTATTGCCGCCCAGGATAACCTTTTCCTCGCCGATCATCAGAGCCCGCAGCAGGCCGTTGACGGCCAGCGCCTTGACGTCATCGAAGCCCGCCGCCGCGTAATCGGCCTCGAAAGTCACATAATCTTCCAGGCCCAGACCACGGAAGGCGGCCATGTAATCCTGGGTCGAAGTGGCGATGACGCCGCCGCGATTGCCTTCCGAGACGCCGACGCCCAAGGAGTTGATGTTGATGCCGGTGACGGCCCGCCAGTTGGCCTGCACGCCGCGACCGGTGCCGACGCGGGGAATGCGGTTGCGCAGCGGCGTCGTGACGGGATAAAGCGACAGAGCGCCCGGCTGCAGATCGTAATAGGTCAGACCGGCAGTGGCGGCAGTGCTCTGCTGATAGGCCTTGCTCAGGCCGTCCTGGGTCAGCGGACGGCGCTGGGCCCTCTTGACGGCGGCCAGACTGGTCTTGGTTTCGTTGGACATAAGGGATGTCTCCTTGAAGGCATGAAAAAACCCGCTCGGGCCCAAGGCGCGGCGGGGTGGAAAAATCGGATGACGGCGGCAGCGAAAGGACCGACGCCGTTTCTCTCAGAACCTCAGCACCTTGGGCTGCTGGTGAGCCAGCTTGATCAGGGCCAGACTACGGGCCTGATCGTCCTCGATGGACTTGGCCAGACGCTCCTGTTCGGACAGGCCGGCATAGCCGATGTCCTCGCCTTTCGACACCGCTTTCAGCACCGGCCCGCCGGATTTGGGCAAAGCCTCCAGCGCCTCGACGCGGGACAGCAGGCGATCGCGCTCGGTGGACAACCGGCCCAGATGGTTGCGCAAGCTGTTCAGATCGCGCTGCATTTTCATCAGGCCGCGCGGCCGGGCCGAAGCCGCGAAAGCGCCGCCGTCCGTATCGTCGGCCTCGCCATCCTGGGCATCATCGCCGTCGATCAGATAGGGTGCCAGAACGGCAACGCCGCTTTCCAGCCAACCGCGCACATCGTCGGGAATCGGCTGGTCGCCCAGAGCCCATTCGTCCTGCCAATCGCCGGAATCGTCCAGCCAGTCCAGCGATCCCAGCAGACCGGCCAGGCGTTCGCGGCTATAGCCGCCGGCCTCCGCGTCGGAAGCGAAATCGCTATCGCCGTCAGTGTCGTCATCGTCATCGGCATCGCCGTCGGCGTTGAAAGGCACTTGCACCTCGGCGCCGTCGGCCTTGACCATGGTGAAGCTGGCCGAGGGAATGCACGGCAGATCGACGATGGAAATTTCCGAAGGTTCGGCGGTATAGCGGGTCAGGCTGCCGTCGCGCCAGCGCTTCACATAGCGGCCGCCCGGCGAAAAGCCGGTATAGACGCCCTGCTCCACCTTTCGCCATTCGCCGTCGTCGACGATGCGGGCGGTCAGTTGGATGCTGCGGCTGGCGTCGTCGAAATGAATATCCTCCAGCTTGCCCACCGCCACCGGGCCATGCATGGCCCGCACGTTGCCGAAGCTTTTGCCGTCGGTGGCCTTCTGGACCGACTTCGACCAGGCCATGAAATGCCGTTTCGACGATTTATAGTCGAACACTTCGCCCGCCCGATCGGGCGTTTCGTCGATCTGGCCGTAGACCAGCCGCTGGGCCGCGTCCACCTTGCACAAGGGAATGAACAAGCTCATGAAGTCTTTCCTTTGGTTGAGGCAACAAAAAACCTCCGGCCCGGCAGGACGGAGGGAACGGATCGGTCGATGTTGGCAAAGGGACGAACCAAAGCCCGGATTGCTCGGACCGGGCATCAGCCGATTTCGACTATCAGCTCATTGAGGCAGTCGGGGCCAAGTCATTCAGACTTAGGATGACGGCGGCACCCTCGGCACTTGCCCATCAGGCGCAACTCGGGCACGGACGCATTGTCAAATTTTTCCGGAGCGGCGTCAAGAACAAAAAGAGAACAATATCATTTTCCCGCCTTTCCCTTCCGCTACCGGAACAACATCCACTGCCCACCACTGGGCGTTCCGGCAGGTGCGCGGGGCTGGCCGCCGTTATGCTTCTCGAAAGGGCGGACCGGCACTGACCGCCCCCCCTTCCCCTCTCAACCCCAGTCCCGCTCTCACCTCGGCGGGAGACAGCACTCCGGCGGCCAGATAGACCTGGGCGATCTTGGCCTGAGTCAGAGGATCGAGGTCGCTGGCTTCCTGCCAGGCGAACTCCAGGTCGGACCAACCGAAGCCGTCGCGCAAGGCGCGGTCCACCAGGTCTTTCACCCAGCGCATCAGCGGCAGCAAGCCTTCCTGCAACGCCTGATCGTGAGCGGTTTCGGCGGTCGCCCGGTTCATCTCCTTGACCAGCGCCTGGGGACTGAGGGAAAAGGCGAAACAAACGATGCGGGCCAGCCACTCGTCGTAATCGTCCTTCAGTCCGGCATCCTTGGTCTGCACGAAGCTTTTGGAAATGGTGGCCGGCACGAAGCGGGCATGGCGGCGCTGGGCGGAATCCCCTTCCAGCAAAGCGTCCCAATAGGCTTGGAACTGACCGATCTGGTCCGGCGTCCAGGTCTCCGGCACGCCGATCAGGGCCTCGGGAACATTGCCCTCGGTATAATATTGAAGCTGATGCAACTGGCGGCGCAGAGCGATGTTGACGGTCATCACCACCTGCTCGACCGGGCTGTAGCCATAGACCCGGTGGGATCGCACGTTGCGCGGCAGATAATAAAGCTCGTCCGAGCGGTAATCCACCGCCGGCAGCCCCTTCAACACCTGCTGATAGGCCGGATAGGGCGGAACCGGCGTGCGGCCGCGTTCGTCCAGCACCCGCTTGATGGTGGCGCCGTCGATGGGCTCCAGCGCCAGCAGGCGCCCGGCCTGGTCGCGGCGGGGATAGACGGTGGCGGCGTCGATCACCAACAGATCCTCGATCAGCATGCGCAGCCAGGAATCCCAGCCGTGCTCACCGTCGGGGCGGGCGAAAAAGTCGGCGGCGGCGGCGATGCGCGGATCGTCGTGAGCCGTCCGGGGAGCGCCGTTCAAGCCGATGCGCGGACGGATCACCCATCCCATCTTCGCGATCTGGTCCTTGCGGGTTTCGATGGCCAGCCGCATCAGGTCATAGGCGTCGGCCAGCCCCCGCAATTGCTCGAAGCCGATCGGCTCGGACTGCCGGGGCTGGGTGACCAGATTGTAACCCACCGGATAATCGAACTGCCGTCCTGCCGCTTGGGGAGCCGCCGGAGGCAGCGGGTCCATGGGGCCGAACCAATCCTCGGGAGCCTTGCCGCCCACCACCCAGCGCAGCCCTTGAGCCACGCGGGTCAGCAATCCGGGCTCGATGTCGATACCGCCGTCACGCGCCATGTCGTGGATCTCCTTATGTCTGCTGGATCAAGGCGCGGCCATAAAAGTCGATCAGGCCGCCGCCGTCTTGTTGAAACAGGTTGAAGGCGCCGCTGGCCGCATCGGCGTCGTCGTCGTGCGCGGCTTCGGGAAAACCTTCGAGAGAGGATAGGAATTCCTCGCTCCAGGAGCCGCGCAGAACCGATACGTTCCCCGCCCGCGCCTGGGCCGAAAACGGCCCGAAGCGGGTGATCTTATCGCCGCTTTCCGGGGTGGCGGTGACGGAATAGCCGGCCAGTTGCCGCACCAGATACGCCGCCTGGGCCTTGCCCGCCTGCCCCGGATCCTGCGGCAGGCCGATGCGCACCGCCTTGCCGTCCGCCGCCGCCGTCGACAGCAGAAGCTGCTCCACCTCGCCGGGATTGCCGCGAAAGCGCTGAACGTCGACGATCCAATAGCCGCCGACGCCGTCGCGCCCCATCTTGACCCCCACCGTCCAGTCGGGATCGTTGCTCTCGGTCTTGGCCGTGGCCGCCAGATCCCAATAGCGCACCAGCTTCAAACCGACGGGCGGAGCTTCGGCCAGCGGGCACCAGGCGCGGTGAAAATACAGCCCCGCCGCCGGCCTGATTTTCCAGTTCCCCGCCAACAGCCGTTCCCGCTCCACCGTGGGCAAGGCCAGCAAATTGGCGCGGTAGCCGGGGTCCGCCGACGATAGGGCCGGGTTGTCCTCCAATCTGGCGGGAACGAAAGTCACCGACTTGGGCGGCAGTCCGGGATGGCGGACGGCTAGGTCATCTGCGTCGTCAGCCCATTCCAGACGATCACCGACGCGGACGAACCAGCGCAGCCGTCCGGCCCGTTCCGGGATCGGCAAACCGCTTTCGGCGTCGATCCACCACGAAATGAACCCGGCCACCCAACTGTCGGCGTCGGGATTGGTGGTGGCTCGGACATAAGGCCGCACGCCGCATAAGGAGCGGTTGCGCGACAGCATGTAGAAAAACTGCGCCCGGCTGAAATGGGTCAATTCGTCGAAGCACAGCAGCGAGATCTGCGCCCCCTGCCAGTCGAACACCGTGCGCTCGTGCTCCAAATGACCGAAGCGGACGCGGGCGCCGGAAGGAAACTGCCACTCCAGCCCCTGAGTCCTGGCCTTGCCGCCCAGGGGCACATAAAGCTTGGCGCTTTCATCCCACAATCCGCCGGGATTTTTCACCTGGGTCAAAGTGCGGCGGAAAATCACCGTGGTGAATTCGGCCTTGTCGCTGTGGCGCAGCGGCTCCAGCAGCAAGGCCCAGCTTTTGCCGCCGCCCGCGCCGCCGCCATAAATGGCGATGTCGGCCGGGCTTTTCAGGAACATCTCCTGGGGGCCGGGTTGGGGTTCGAGAACCGGCATCATTCGCGTTCCATCACTCACGCCCGTTATCGGGCAGCTTGTAGACCACCAATTCCGCCTGGGACGCATCGTCGCCGCTCTTGGGAGCGTCGTCGGCCTTGTCCAAGGCCAGCCGCAGCCGGGCGATGGTGGCGGCCAGCCGGACGTTGCGGGCAAAGGCGGCGTCGCGCTTGTCCTCGGGCACGGCGCTTTCTTCGGCAAGGTAGACCGCCAGAGCGCGCCGCAAGGCAGCATCCTGAAGCATCTGGAGCTGGCGCGAGGGATCGCCCTCCAGCGCTCCCTGCGCCTCCGCCTCCTCCGACGACACGGCGGGAGATGGTTCCGCGTCCGAGGAAGAAACCGGCCAGGTCGCGCGTCTGGCGGTCCGCCTTGCCGAAGAAAAGGTTTTCGAGAGACCGGCGTGCAGGCGGCAGAGGCCACCGCCGGCCGGTACAGGATTACGGCAGGCGTGGCCGCGCCGCGTCGCCGCTCCGCAGAGGGCTTTGTGCTGCTGGATGGTCATCGTCTGTCCGGTTTGAGGTGCGCGAAAAGCAAAACGCCCCGGCGATGTCGCGCCAGGGCGTTTGGAAAAGCCGCCGCAGCGATCCGTTGCGGTCGCTCGTCGGGCTCATGTGCAGTGTCAAATTTTTTCAGAGCGGAGTCAACAGAAAAGTTCTTGTTATGTTCTTTTTCTTTTATCCCCGATCCGCCGCCAGGTTCAAGGCATCGCGCAAAGACAGCATGGCGTCGCGCAGCCCCACCACGTCCTCCACCGGACGGCCGCAGGATTTCAGGATATTGCCGGGAACGGTCTTGGCCTGTTCGCGCAAGGCGCGTCCCTGATTTGTCAGGGCGATGCGCACTTGACGTTCGTCAGCGGCATCGCGGCGGCGGCTGATCAGCCCCGCCGCCTCCAACCGCTTCAGCAGCGGCGTCAGGGTTCCTGAATCCAGGTGCAGCAGCGCGCCGATTTCCTTCACCGCCAGCCCGTCCTGCTCCCATAGCACCAGCATGACCAGATATTGCGGATAGGTCAGACCCAGGCGGTCAAGAAACGGCTTATAGAGCCGGTTGAAGGCGTGAGCCGTGGAATAGACGGCGAAGCAGAGCTGGCTGCTCAGCAGCAACCCCTTGTCGCAATCGAATTCATCCGCATGTTCCGTTGTGGCGGCGGTCATCGCTCCGCTCCTTTTCTTGTCTGTTGCACAAGATAATCGTGCGCCAGGAAACCTTGGGCAAGGGGCTAGGCTCCATCGCTCAAAAATTTTAATTGCGCACAATTTAATTTTAGACTAAACACAATGCCATGCAGCGAACGGCGTCTCCCCCTCCGCCGTCAGACCGAAAGGAAGTCATCATGTCCGTCAATGTTCTCTACACCACCAGCGCCACATCTTACGGCGGCCGCGACGGCCGTTCGGTGATCGAAGACGGCAGCCTGGAAGTCACCCTGTCCACGCCGAAAGAACTGGGCGGCGCCGGCGGTGAAGGCAACAATCCGGAACAACTGTTCGCCGCCGGTTACTCCGCCTGCTTCATCGGTGCCATGAAATTCGTCGCCTCGCAGGGCGGACCGAAGGTGCCGCAGGACACCCGTGTAACCGCCATCGTCGGCCTCGGCCCTCGCTCTGAAGGCGGTTTCGGCCTGGACGTGGAATTGGAAGTCTCGTTGCCCGGCCTGGACCGCGCCGCCGCCGAGGATCTGGTCGCCAAGGCCCACCAGATTTGCCCCTACTCCAACGCCACCCGCAACAACGTTCCGGTGCGCCTGAAGGTTCTGTAAAAGCCACCTCCTTTGCCGCAAAAGCAAACGCCCCGGCGCTGGTCGCCGGGGCGTTTCGTTTAGCTGCTCGTCGGGCTCATGTGCAGTGTCAAATTTTTCTCGAGCGGAGTCAATCAAAAAGTTCTTGTTTTGTTCTTATTTTTTCACCATCCACGGCTCCGCTTCGGCTCCCAAGCCGTCCAGACGCCAACGGCTGAAAGCCAAACCGTCCAAACGAGCCCACAACCGCTCCAGAGCGGCGAACCATTGGCGATACTCGCCCCGCGTCAAAGCCACCCAGTCGTCGGAAGGGTAAGCCTCCAGCGGGCAATAACGCACCGGCACCAGCAGGTTGCGGCCGACGGCGTCCACCACCTCGACCATTTCATCGGAGTGGTCCTGAACGATCTTATCGCGGGCGTCGAAGACCGGCCCCAGCTCCTGATCGCCATCGCCCCAATCGGGCATGCCGCCATCGCCGCCATAACGCCGCAACAGCAATGCCCCCATCCAATCCTCGCGGCTCATCTCCACCAAGCGATCATGAAGGACTTCGGCATCGGGATGCAAAACCGGGCGTTGCTGCCAGCCGGTGGCGTCGATACGGCTGCCCAGCAGAGCGATCGCCTCCAATTGGGCACAGCCGCAGCCGGACCAGCGGCGCACCACCTGCACGCCGGGAGCGGCGTCGGCCTCGGCCTCGGGCGCCCACAGGCCGCGCCCGCTCATCTTGTCGGCTTTCTGGTCGCGGTAGACCCAAACCAGCAACGGGGCCAATCCGATGGAAACGCGATGGGGATGGGTGCGCGACGACGGCACCGGACTGCGCAAGAACGACATGAGGGAACTCCGCTTTCGCTTAGGGGTTGCGGATGGCATTTGTACGTTTTTCGCAATTGAACGTCAAGAATGTTTTTGCCATTATTGCAAAACGATTGGAAGCAACGCATCACGGAATCTCCCCATGTCCAACGAATGGATCGGCACCCGCCTGAAAGGCCTGCGCGTCACCAAAGGCAGCCTGGCAAAATCGCTGGGCATCGACCCCGCCCGTGTGTCCGAAATCATCGGCGGGCGGCGCAATGTTCAGGTTTCAGAAGTGCCGGTGATGGCCGAAATCCTGCAAATGACCACTGAAGAGTTGGTGGCCCGCCTGGCGCCGCACAGGACCAGTGCGGCGGCCGAGACGCCACGACCGGACGCCGCCGCCGGACGCCCGCCCCTGGCGCCGTCCAGCGGCACGCTGGCGTCCCTGCCCCAGACGGGGCAAATGCCCAGGAATCTGCCGATTTACGGTTCGGCCCGGGGCGGCATCGACGGCGCTTTCGAGATGAACGGCCAAAGCATGGATTATGCCGAACGCCCGCCGTCCCTGGCGGCGGCCCGCAACGCCTACGCCGTCTACGTCCAGGGGGATTCCATGTGGCCGCGCTTCGAGCCG
>Ga0318573_10000054_pt1 | contig 42465 bp, 39 predicted proteins | sample GRESIP089b5f21_FD_202515 | JGI IMG/M metagenome (GOLD analysis project Ga0318573, IMG submission 202515) | Tropical soil microbial communities from Luquillo Experimental Forest, Puerto Rico - GRE.SIPMG.089b5f21 | ecosystem: Environmental > Terrestrial > Soil > Tropical forest > Bulk soil... | reverse complement strand
CCCGGTCCAGCTCGTCCTGGTTTTGCGCCACGCCCATCAGATAGATGGTGCCGTTCACCGCATCGACCGTGTAGTTGATGTTTTTGACCTTGTCGTCGAACATCAGACGCGAACGCAGTTTGTTGGCGATCCAGACGTCGTTGGTATAGTCGCCGAAGGTGGTCTTGTCGGTGACCTCGATCTCGTCGATCACCTCGCGCACGCCCGAGGCCTGCCAGGCCAGACGCACAGCGGTGACACGGGTTTCCGGGTCCTTGACCGTGCCGGTCAGCAACACCCGGCCTTCATTCACCGTCATGCTGCAATCATGGAACAGCTGATCGCTTTCGCGGAACCACAGATCGTTGATCTGCACGCGGATCTTGGTGTCATCTACGGCCCCTTCGAAGCCCCGATCCTCGGCGGTGGCGACACCGGCGGCGGCTCCGGCTCCAACCACCGCGCCGGTGATGGGATCGCAGGCGGCGACGGACAGACAGGCCATCAGGGCGAGGGCGGACAGGGACAAACGGCTGTTCACGGCGGTCTTATCCTTACAGTGCGTCGTTAAACCGGACCCAGTGTGCCATTCATGGCCGGCTGGACCAAGCATCCATGAGATGGCGGGGAAAACGGCCCGGCGCAACCAGCATGGCGTCGAAGCGGGGTTCCAGCCCGGCCCAATGGGGATTGCGGGCCAGATAGACCTCGGCCCCGCGCACCAGCCTCTGCTGCTGGGCCGCCGAGATGGCCCGAGCGGCTTCTTCCAGACTGGGGCGGGCCTTGACCTCGATAAAGGCGAGAACCCGGCCTCGTTTCGCTATGATATCGATCTCGCCGGCGCCGGTTCCGCGCCCGGCCACCACGCCCCGAGCGATAACCCGCCAGCCGCGCAAGGTCAGGGACAGCACGCACAGCGCCTCGGCCCAGCGTCCGCGCTTATGGGCGGCGGAACCAAGGGCGCGGCGGCTGCCGGTCATCGGCGCTGACCCGCCAGTTCCACCGCCCGGCCATAGACCGTGCGCTTCGGCAGGCCCAATGCCGCGGCCACCAGAGCGGCGGCGTCGCGGGGGGAGTGGCTTTCCAGCGCCTTGGTCAATTGGGCGTCCAAGTCTTCTTCGGTCGGCGGCGGAGCCTCGGGCGGCGGACTGACCACGATCACCACCTCGCCCTTTGGTCCACCGGCTTCTTTGTAATGGGCAGCCAGTTCGACCAGACTGCCGCGCCGGACTTCCTCGTAAAGCTTGGTCAGTTCGCGAGCCACCGCCGCCTCGCGTCCCGGCAGCAGCTCGGCCATGGCGGCCAGACTGTCTTCCAGGCGATGGGGGCTTTCGTAGAAGATCAGACTGGCGGGAACCGCCGCCAGTTCCGACAGCACCGAGCGCCGGGCTCCGTCCTTATTGGGCAGGAAGCCGGCGAACAGGAAACGATCGGAGGGCAGCCCCGACAATTGCAGGGCGGTCAGCAAGGCCGAAGCGCCGGGGGCGCTGGTGACTGGGATGTCTTCTTCCAGGCAGGCGCGCACCAGCCGGAAACCGGGGTCCGAGACCAGCGGCGTGCCGGCATCCGACACCAGCACCACCGCCGCCCCTTCGCGCATACGGGCCATCAGGGCCGGACGGGCTTTCTCGGCATTATGTTCGTGATAGGGGGTCAGTTTCTTGGACGGAATGCCCAGCAGGGTCAGCAGCTTGCCGGTCACGCGAGTATCTTCGCAGGCGATCAGGTCGGCGCTCTCCAGCAATTTGACGGCGCGATAGGTGATATCGTCCAGATTGCCGATGGGTGTCGCCACCAGAGTCAGGCCCCGCAGAGCAGGATTTTTGGGCGCGGGTTTACTTCCCGCATCCCAGTCGCTAGGCTGTGGCTCTGCCGCAGCTTTCGACCGGGAGACCGCCTTTGCGCCGTCCCGCATATCACTCGCCTCGCTTTCCTGCCCGCTGGGTGCCATCGCTGGCCCTGGGGCTGATGATCTCTGTCTGCCCACACTTATCATTCTGTGGGTCAGACACCAAGAGCCTGGCCGCCGAACCGCCGCCTTCCTCCGAGGCTACGCCGACTGTTCCGGCTGCGCAACAGGCGCTGCCGGGCCAAAGCCTGCAGCCGCTGGCCAACCGTTCGGGCACCGCCGCCATCCTGCTGCCGCTGACCGGCCCGCAGGCGCAGGTCGGCGCGGCGCTGCTGAATGCCGCCCAGATGGCGCTGTTCGAAGTGGCGGATGACAGCTTCACCCTGGTTCCCATCGACACCAAGGGCACGCCCGAAGGGGCCGCCGCCGCCGTACAGACGGCAGTGTCCCAGCATGCCGAGATCATCTTAGGCCCGCTGTTTGCCGCCGAGACTCGCGCCGCTGCAACTGTCGCGAAACCCTTGAATCTGCCGGTGGTGGCCTTCACCTCGGATCGCAACGCGGTGGGCGACGGCGTCTATACGCTGGGCTTCCTGCCCGGCCCGCAGGCGGTGCAGGTGGCGGCCTATGCCCGATCCACCGGCAAGAGCCGTCTGGCGATCCTGGCTCCTTCGAATGAAGAGGGGCAAAGGGTGGCGGAATATCTGCAGAATGACAGCTCGACCAATCTTTACCTGACCTCGACACAATATTACGACCCTGCCGCCGCCGATCTGGCTCCGGCGGTCAAGCGGCTGGTGCATCCTGATCCGAAGACCGGCGATGTCGGTTTCGACGCCCTGCTGCTGCTGGAAGGCGGGCAGAAGCTGCGCAATTTTGCCGCCATGCTGTCGATGCAAGGGGTCGATCCCGCCAAGGTCAAGCTGCTGGGCACCATGCTTTGGGCCGATGCCAATAGCGGAGCCGAGCCGGCTCTAAACGGCGCCTGGTTCGCCGCCCCTGCCGCTGCCGGCCATGCCGATTTCGAGGTTCGGTATTTGAAGGCCTTTGGCGGCAAGCCGCCGCGCATTGCCTCGCTGGGCTATGACGCCACCGCTCTGGCCGCCGTGCTGGCCCGCAAGGCTCCGCATGATTTCTCGGCTCCGGCTCTGACCAACCAGACCGGGTTCGCCGGCATCGACGGCATCTTCCGCCTGCTGCCGAATGGTACCGCCGAGCGCGGCTATGCCGTCGATGAGGTGCAGCGTGGGGCCGAGCCGAAGGAAATCGCCCCGGCTCCGACAAGCTTTTAAGCTTTAGCCATTCGGTTCAGTTGCCGCAGCAGCACCGCCACCGCGATTGCTGCGGCGGCTGTGGCGGCCCAGGGCATCCAGACCGAGTCCAGCGCCAGGGCCAGCAGCACCAGATTGGCCAGCAGGATCACCCGCACCACGGCGGCATGACCGCGCCCGGAGGCCAGGGCCTTCTGGTAGAAATGAGTGCGATGTGCCTGCCAGACTTTTTCGCCGCGCAAAAGGCGGCGCATCAGCGTGATGGTGGCGTCGGCCAGATAATAGAGCGGCAGGATCAGAGCCGCCGCCAGATGGCCTTGTCCCGCCAGATCCAGCAGCAGCCAGCCCAGCAGATAGCCCAAGGGCACACTGCCGGAATCGCCAAGGAACAGCTTGGCCGGATGCCAGTTCCAGAACAGGAAGCCCATGGCGGCGGCGAACAGCACTACCGGCTGGGCGATGGCGTAATCCCGCCCGTCCAAAGCCGCCAGCAAGGCCAGACCGGCGGCGATACAAGCGGTCTCGGTCCCCGAGATGCCGTCGATGCCATCCATGAAATTGAACAGATTGACGAACCAGACATAGCCCAGCAGGGCGATGACGCGATCGATCCAGAAAGGCAACAATCCCTGGAAGATCAGGCAATCCGGCGATAAAGCCGCCAGTCCCAGGGCGCAGGCCCCCAGATGCACCAGCAATCGCCGGCCGGCCGGCAATCCCTGGCGGTCATCGATCCAGGACAGGCCCAGCAGCAAGGCCGCACCCAGAATGGCAAGGCCGGTGCCGGGCAATACATAGCCGCTCAGCAGCAAGGCCAGCCAGCCGATCAGACAGACCGGCGTCACCGCCAGCCCACCGCCGCGCGGCGTCGGCAGGCTGTGGCTGGACCGTTCGTTCGGCATATCCATGATCTGCTTCTTGCGCAGCCAGCCCAACACCCCGCGCACCGCCAACAGGCTGGCGGGCAGGGTCAGGACCAGGGCGACAAGGGCGACAATCACGGCGCAATCGGCTCGACGGTGATGCGACCCTGCCAGGGCAGATTGACCCGGGCAGCAAAAACAATCGCCTGGGCCGGCTGGGATTCGCCCCAGGCGGTCCAGATATTGCCCGGCTGAAGGATGGGCGCAAACTCGCTGCGAATGCGGAACGAATGCCCCGGCGCCGACAGAATCACCGAGCCGTCTTCCTGCAAAGCCAGGGGATGCGGGGTGATCAGCTTGCGGGCCAGCATGCCGCGCCCGGTGCCGTTCACCACATCTTCCAGAACCATGATGCGGTCCTCGAACCGCCAGCGGCGCTGAACCTCGACATGGCCCAAAACCCGGCCATAGCCTTCGAAGATGCAAGACGCGCCGTCATATTCGGCCTGCAACAGCGGAGCCTTGCCGGCGATGTCGCGGCGGAAGCCGTCGCTATAAATGGCACGGTTGCGTGGATAGGGATCGGTCCCGTCGATGGTCAGCCCGCCATGGGCGGCCGCCGAGCGATAGGCCCGGCCTTCCGAGCCGGATGCGCCATTGCCGGGATCGACGAATATCGGAACGCCCTCGTAATGGAGAACGGCGCTGCCGATATCGGCATGACCATAGCCCCGTACCGGCGACCAGCCATTGGGGAAGGCATGCCAAAGCCCGCTCCAGGGCCCGACAGTCTGGCGCAGCCAGCCGTCGGCGCGCAAAGCTTCGAGGTCATAGAGCCGGGAATCGTCGCGCAAGGCGGCGAAAGCGGTCTGCTCGGCTTCCGGCAGCAGCGCGGTCCAGCCCTGGTCCAGCGGCGCGTCGGCCAGCAATCCGGCCAGGAAGGCCGGCGGGAATTCGACCGACAGATCGCCGACCCAAGGCAGAATGCCGTTGATCGACAGCGCGGTCAGGGGCGACAGCAGGCGGCGCAGCAGAGCCTCCAGGGCCGAAGCCTCGGGCCGGCTCTTGGATTTGGCGGCCATCCAGGCACCGGCGATATCCATCGCCGCCACCAGATGATGATGGGTCGAACCCTGGGAAATCAGCCCGGAGGAACCGAACTGCCGCTTTCCTTCTTCGATCAGGATGGCAAAGCCGGCCTTGGCGTGGTTTTCCATGCCGAAGGCCAGACCCAGACGCAGCAGGGCGCAGCCTTGGGCGATCAGGCGGGTGTCGTGGCTGCCGTCCTCGCGCCAGTCCAACTGTTCCAGAATCGCTCCGGCATGGGCGGCCAGACGAGCTACCGTCTGTTCCTTCGGCCCCGGCAACCCGCCGGCATGGCGGGCATAGTCGAGAATATTCAACGCCCGCCGCGCCGCCACCATGGCCGACCAGGCCGGCATGCCGGACTGGGGCAGGCCGTGATGGGCCGACCAACCTTGCCACAAGGCGGCGACCCAGGCGGGATCGGTGTCGGGTTGCAGGGGCAGCCAGGCGAAGGCATGCAGTCCCTGTTCGGTTTCCAGCGCATCGAAATCGCGGGTGAACAGGCTGCGGCATTCCCCGGTCTCGACCGTCACATCCTCTTCCGGCAGATGCAGGATCAGGCTGCCGGACGGAGCCCCGGCCACCGCCAGTTCCTTGAAGCCGCCATCGCTTAAGGCCGCTTCGGCCGGCACTGCCGGCAGATAAGGCGGCTTATGAGCGGTGAAGCTTTCCGTCTGCGGCCAGCGCTTGCGCAACCGGTCCAGCGCCCAGCGCCGCAGCACCGGGTCCGCCACGAACAGCAGGGAAAAGGACTCGGAAACCGAGTCCGGCAGAGACAGAGAAAACTTCATCGCTCTCGCCTTTTAACCCCGGCGGATATTCGAAAACTTGCCGGCCTTCAGCTGGGCGTCGAAATAGGCGATGGTCTTGGTCAGACCTTCCTCGATCGGCACCTTGGGTTCCCAGCCCAGCTTTTCCTTGGCCTTGCTGATATCGGGCTTGCGCTGCAGCGGATCGTCCTGGGGCAGAGGCTTGAACTGCAGCTTGGACTTCGAACCGACCATGGCGACGATGCGCTCGGCCAGCTCGCGGATGGTCATCTCGTGGGGATTGCCCATATTGATCGGGCCGGTCACCGAATCATCGGCGGCCATCAGGCGGATGAAGGCGTCGACGGTGTCGGTGCAGAAGCAGAAAGAGCGGGTCTGCGAGCCGTCGCCATACATGGTGATGTCATTGCCCTTCAGCGCCTGAACGATGAAGTTGGACACCACGCGGCCATCGTCGGGATGCATGCGCGGACCGTAGGTGTTGAAGATGCGGCCGACGCGGATGCGGGTGCCATGCTGACGCCAGTAATCGAAGAACAGCGTCTCGGCGCAGCGCTTGCCTTCGTCATAGCAGGCGCGCGGGCCGATCGGATTGACGTTGCCGCGATATTCCTCGACCTGGGGATGGACGGTGGGGTCGCCGTAAACCTCGGAGGTCGAGGCCTGGAAAATCTTCGCCTTGGTGCGCTTGGCCAGCCCCAGCACATTGATGGCGCCATGCACCGAGGTCTTGGTGGTCTGCACCGGGTCGAACTGGTAATGCACCGGCGAGGCCGGGCAGGCCAGATTATAAATCTCGTCCACCTCGATATAGAGGGGGAAGGTGACGTCGTGACGCACCAGCTCGAAATAGGGATTGCTCAACAGATTCAGGATGTTGTCCTTGGTGCCGGTGTAGAAGTTATCCACACAGATCACCTCGTTGCCTTCCGCCACCAGACGTTCGCACAGATGCGAGCCGAGAAAGCCGGCACCCCCCGTTACCAGAATCCGCTTCATCTTGGATGATTCCCTTTCAAGACCGAATGGTCCGATCACATCACGCCAGGCTTTAAGAAGTCCCTAGCGTCCCCAAATTTGGCCGCATTTTAAGCCTGCTTTGCCCGCCGGGCAAAGGGCTTCTGGAAAAGCATGACATTACGCTTTCAAAATAAGAAGCCGAGCCGCGGTTTCCGCCACTTTTCCCACCGGAATGCTGTTCAGCAGGCCGGTGATGTCCTTGGGGTCCCAGACCCGGCGGGCGACGAAATCCTCGAAGCTTTCCGGCGTGCGCAAGAAAGCCGTCCGCTCGCCCCGAGGGCCATAGATTTCCTGGCGCGAGGGACCGAACAGCCCGAGTACCGGAATGCGGGCTGCACAGGCCAGATGCATCAGGCCGGAATCATTGCCGACATAAAGGCTGCAACGCTCCAGGCAGGCTCCGGCCAGATCCAGCGGACAAGCCCCCACCAGATCGATACGCCGCTCGGGGGGGATGCTGTCCAACACCGGACGCGCCGCTTCCTGCTCGCCGGGGCCGCCGAACACCGCCACGCGGGCTTTGGCCAGAACGCCGCCTTCGCCGGTCAGGGCCTGGATCAGAGCGGCGTAATTGTCTGCTCCCCACATCTTGCCGGTCCAGTTGGCGGTGGGGCCGATGCCCAGCACCGGACCACCGTCAGGGATCAGCCGCTCGGCCTCGGCGCGGGTCTCCTCATCCAACCACAGGCGCGGCAAGGGCGCGGGATCAGCGCCGACGCAGGCGGCCAGCTGGTCCAACTGATGTTTCGTTTCCGAACTGGGCGAGAAAATCATCCGCCGGCGGGTCCAGACCAGCCAGGAAAAGGCAGAATGGCGCAAATCCACCACCAGATCCCAGCGCGTCCCCACGGATTGAGCCCAAAGCCGCCGCCAATGGGCGGAATAGCGGCCCTTTTTCATCGGGATGATGCGTTCCAACTGGGGAATATGGCGGAACAGGTCTTGGGCCAGCGGGCCGCAGGCGACGGTCAGCTTGGCCTCGGGGTTCCGTTCCAGCAGCCAGGACAGGATGCCGGTGGTCAGAACCGCATCGCCGACCCGGTTCGAGGTGATGAACAGAATGCGCTGGCTCACAGCAGCCGGGCTCCCGCCACCACCAGCACCGCCGCCAGGGTCAGACGCAAGAGGGTTTCCGGCATCTTGGCCGACAGATGGCTGCCGATCAGCACGCCGGGGACCGACCCCAGCAGCAGCGACACCAGCAGCGCCCAATCGACGCCGCCCAAGACCCAATGGCCGATGCCGGCCAGCAAGGTCAGCGGCACCGCATGGGCAATGTCGGTTCCCACCAGCCGAGCCGGCGGAAGTTCCGGATAAAGCAGCAGCAGCACGGTGACGCCCAGTGCCCCGGCCCCGACCGAGGACAGGGTGACGACGCAGCCCAGCACCAGACCGGTCAGCACCGTCAGCGCCAGTCGCAACTGGGGCCGCATGGGTCGGCCATGCTTGCGAGTATAGTCGAGAATCTTCGGGCGGAACACCATGCTGAGCGCGGTCAGCAACAGCGCCACCCCCAGCACGGTGGCGAACAGGGTGCCGGTCTTCTGTAACCCGAAGCTGGCCATCGCCCAAAGGGTGACGGCGGTGGCGGGCAGGCTGCCGGCGGCCAATTGCCCGACCACCTTCCATTGCACCCGCTGACCCTTGGAATGCACGGCGGTGCCGCACATCTTGGTGACCGAGCCATAGAGCAGATCGGTGCCCACGGCGGTGGCCGGGGCCATGCCGAAGATCAGGATCAGCAGCGGCGTCATCAACGAGCCGCCGCCGACGCCGGTCATGCCGATCAGCAGGCCCACCAGAGCGCCCGAGACGCTGTAAAGCGGATTGATCTGGCCGAGAAGTTCCAATGTCTCGGCCTATTTGACAGCCTGGGAGATGCCATAGCCCGCCACGCCGATCGCCAGCATGGTGGCGGCGATGGTGCCCGGCGGATAGCTGTCGACCACCAGCCGCTCGACCGGCGCATCGCGCACAGCCGCCATTTTGTCGCGGCGGTCATAGAAGGCCATCATATGTTGGGCCATGGCATAGGTCCATTCGTCGATCCGTTGGGAATCGTGGGACGACGGAGCCTTGGCGCCCATGCTGGTTTTGCCTGGGCTGGTCTTGGCCGGCTTTGGCTCGTCACGGTCGTTGGGGTCGTTGTCCTCCAACAGGTTCTGCAGCCCCAGCACCGCCACCCGAGGCGGCAGATCGGCCAGAGAGGTCACCTTGTCATGGAAGAATTCGGCATGCTGCTGGCACAGCTTGTCGGACTGGGCCTGACAGATGGCCTGCATCTCGCCCCAGGCCTGGGGCGATGCCGGCCAGTCATTGATGGCGGCTTCGGCATAGGTGCGGGCCTGGGCCAGCTCGCCGCCCTGGCGCAGGGTCTGGGCATAGGACAGATTGTCGTTCGAACGCTTCAGATCGAAGACGCTGGCCTTCTGGCTGGAGGGGGCTTTGACTTCGGTACGGGTCGAAACCGGCACCGGCTTCTCGTTGCCGCCGGAACATCCAGCCAGCAGAGCGCCCGCCAAGGCGGCGAAACCCATCAGGCGGAAAACCCGCATCGACCGATCCTTCCCGTTGCTTTCCCTTATCGGCGGGGATGCTATCATGGCCCGCCGCAGGGAGATAGAAGGCAGATGAACCGCGCAAAAGTCCACCAGTTTTACGCCCGCCTGGCCGAACGCAATCCCGAGCCCAAGGGCGAGTTGGAGTATGTCAACCCCTTCACCCTGCTGGTGGCGGTGGTGCTGTCGGCCCAGGCCACCGATGTCGGGGTCAATAAGGCGACCCGCGCTCTGTTCAAGATCGCCGATCATCCGGCGGCCATGCTGGCGCTGGGCGAAGACGGGGTGAAAGAGCATATCAAGACCATCGGCCTGTTCAACACCAAGGCCAAGAATGTCATCGCCCTTTGTTCGCAGCTGATCGAGCTTCACGGCGGCGAGGTGCCCGAGGACCGCGAAGCCCTGGAAGCCCTGCCCGGCGTCGGGCGCAAGACCGCCAATGTGGTGCTGAACATCGCCTTTGGCCATCCCACCATCGCGGTGGACACCCATATCTTCCGCGTCGGCAACCGCACCGGCCTGGCCCCCGGCAAGACGGTGCTGGCGGTCGAGGAAAAGCTAGAGAAAGTCACGCCGACGGAATTCCGCCTGCATGCCCATCACTGGCTGATCCTGCATGGCCGCTATATCTGCAAGGCCCGCAAGCCCGATTGCGGCGCTTGTCCGGTGGCCGACCTGTGCGAATTTACCGGCAAAGAGAGTTGAAGAATATGTCCCTCAAGCGCCGGGCGTCGCCGTTCCGGCTCCTGGGCTTTCCTCCGCTTCTCTCCTTCGCTTACGCTTCGTCGTCGCTGCGGGGGCCTCAATGGCCCAACGCGTCAGCGTAAGAGTTTGCTGCTAAGACGAAGCGCGCGCTCGAACAGCCGCTTTGGATCAGCTTCCTTGGAAACAAGCCTCGACCAGCTTGCCGAAGGCTTCGGCGCGGTGGCTGATGGCATGCTTGGCGTCCGATGGCATTTCGCCGAAAGTCTCGGAACGGCCCTTGGGAAGAAACATCGGATCGTAGCCGAAACCATTTTCCCCGCGCGGCGGCCAGACCAGCTGGCCCTTGATGGTGCCTTCAAAGGTTTCCACATGGCCGTCGGGCCAGGCCAGCGACAAAGCGCAGACGAACTGGGCATTGCGGTCGGGATTGTCGCCGATCTGCTCTTCGATCTTGGCCATGGCATGGGCGAAGTCCTTGGTCGGACCGGCCCAGCGGGCGGAATAGATGCCCGGCGCACCCAGCAGGGCATCCACCGCCAGCCCGGAATCATCGGCCAGCGCCGGCAAACCCGAAGCCTTGGCGGCCGCCAGCGCCTTCAATTCGGCATTCTCGACAAAGGTCGAACCGGTTTCCTCGGGCTCGGGCAGGCCCAGCGCTCCGGCGGAAACCACCTCGGCGCCATAGGGCGACAGCAACTCGCCGATCTCGCGCACCTTGCCGGCGTTATGGCTGGCGATCACCAGCTTTCCGCCTTCGAAGCGGCGCGGGGCGGTCATAGGCCCAGCGCCTTGTTCTGCGCCACCGCCAGCTCCTCGACGCCCTTCTTGGCCAGACCCAGCAGAGCCAGGAATTCTTCATGGCTGAAGGGATGCTCTTCCGCCGTGCCCTGAATCTCGACGATGCGGCCATCGGCGGTCAGCACGAAGTTGGAGTCGGCCTGACAGTTGCTGTCCTCGGCATAGTCCAGATCCAGCACCGGGGTGCCCTGATAGATGCCGCAAGACACCGCCGCCACCTGACCGATCAGCGGAATGGCCGGCAGCACGCCGCCATCCACCAGCTTCTTCAGCGCCAGATACAGAGCGACATAAGCCCCGGTGATCGAAGCGGTGCGGGTGCCGCCATCGGCCTGAAGCACGTCGCAGTCGATCTTGATCTGACGCTCGCCCAGGGCGGTCAGGTCGGTGATCGAGCGCAGAGAGCGGCCGATCAGACGCTGAATTTCCTGGGTGCGGCCCGACTGCTTGCCTTTGGCGGCTTCGCGGTCGGTGCGGGTATGGGTTGAACGGGGCAGCATGCCATATTCCGCCGTCACCCAGCCCTTGCCGGTGTTCCGCAGGAACGGCGGCACTTTCTCGTCGATGCTGGCGGTGCAGAGAACATGGGTATCGCCGAACCGCGCGAGGCAGGAACCCTCGGCATATTTGCTGAAGCCGGGCTCCAGCGAAATGGCGCGAAGCTGATCCGGGGTGCGGCCCGATGGTCTCATGATCCTGTCCTCTAATACGAAGGGTGAATGTTTGCGCGCACGTTAGTCTTCTCGCGCTCCCGAGTCCACGTTGACGCAAGCAATAGGGACCACTAAATTTTGCCAACCAGCCAAACCCCAGGGATGAACGGCCAAGGGATGACGCGCAGCAACAACGTCGTCGAACTCAGCGAACGGTCGCGGGAGATTTTCCGTCAGATCGTCGACGCCTATGTCGAGACCGGCGAACCGGTGGGCTCGCGCACTTTGTCGCGCCGCCTGTCCCAGTCTTTGTCGCCGGCCACCATCCGCAATGTGATGTCGGACCTCGAGGAAGCCGGGCTGCTCTACGCGCCCCACACCTCTGCCGGCCGGCTGCCGACCGAGGCGGGAATGCGGCTGTTCGTCTCGGGCCTGCTGGAGCTGGGTCAACTCCCTGTTCAAGAGCGGGAACGTATCGAGCAACGCTGCCAGGCCACCGGCAAAAGCCTCGACGGCCTGTTGGAAGACGCCCTGTCCACCCTGTCCGGCCTGGCGGGCTGCGCCGGTCTGGTGCTGGCGCCCAAGACGCAATTGGCGCTGAAACATATCGAATTCGTGCCCTTAAGCCCCGGCCGTGCTTTGCTGGTTCTGGTGACCGGCGACGGGCTGGTGGAAAACCGGGTGCTGGATATTCCCCCCGACGTCACCCCCTCGGCCCTGCGCGAGGCCAGCAACTATCTGAACTCCCGCATCGCCGGCAGTACCCTGGACGAGGTGCATGAGCGCATCACCAGCGAACTGACCGACCAGCGCACCCAGCTGGACCGCCTGACCGGCAAGGTGGTCGAGGCCGGGCTGGCCACCTGGGCGGGCGGCAAGAGCGGGCAACTGATCGTGCGCGGACAGTCGCATCTGCTGGACGATGTCACGGCGCTGGACGATCTGGAGCGCATCCGCTCGCTGTTCGAGGCGCTGGAGACCAAGGAATATCTGCTGGGCCTTCTGGACGCCGCCAATGCGGCCGAAGGCGTGCAAATCTTTATCGGCGCGCAAAACGAGTTGTTCCAGCTTTCGGGCTGCTCCATGATCGTCGCGCCTTATCACAACAGCCGCGAGCAGATCGTCGGCGCCATCGGCGTCATCGGTCCCACGCGGTTGAACTATGCCCGCATCATCCCGCTGGTGGACTACACGGCCAAGATGGTCGGGCGTCTTATCGGCTGAACCGACTAGCAAGAGAAACAGGACCGACTCCCATGACCGAGCAGGAAACTCCGACCCCCGCCAACTCCGCCGAAACCCCGGCGCCCGAGGCCGAGGCCAATGACTCCGCCTCTGGTCCGGGCCGCGAGGCCGAGCTTGAAGCCGAAGTGGCGACTCTGAAGGACCAGCTGCTGCGCGCCGTCGCCGAGACCGAGAATGTCCGCCGCCGCCTGGAACAGCAGGCCGAGGATCGCGGCAAATATGCCGTCGCCGGTTTCGCCAAGGATATGCTGCAGGTGGCCGACAATCTGCATCGCGCCCTGGAAAGCATCCCGGTGGAAGCCCGCGAGAACGACAGCATGGCCCACAAGCTGGCCGAAGGCGTCGAACTGACCGAGCGTTCCATGCTGTCGGCTTTCGAGCGCTATAACATCAAGAAGGTCGAGGCTTTGGGTCATCGCTTCGATCCGCATCTGCATCAGGCGATGATGGAAGTCGAAGACCCCAGCCAGCCTTCGGGCATGGTGGTTCTGGAGATGCAGCCCGGCTATGTGATCGCCGATCGCCTGCTGCGTCCGGCCATGGTGGGTGTGTCGAAGGGCGGCCCGAAGCCGACCGCCGAAAACACCAGCGGCGTGGATACACAGGCTTAACAAGCAGATGCTTGCGTTGATCGAGGGAAAACGGTAGTTTGCGCCCTCGATTTCGCCGAAATAGCTCAGCGGTAGAGCAACTGATTCGTAATCAGTAGGCCCCCGGTTCAAATCCGGGTTTCGGCACCAGTCTAAGCCCCTGAAAAGCAAAGCTTTTTGGGGGCTTTTTCGTTGCTGCCGAAGGGGTTCCTTCCAACTCGGCTTCCAGCTTCTCCGTTTAAACTTCCAACTTTGTTTTCCGTCTGTACTCATTCAGCTTGGCAATCGCGTTGCGCGCCATGGCCCGATTCCGAGGCAGATAGACTTCCATGATATCGACTGTCCGACTCAGACTGTGGCCGGTGATGGCGGCGATCTCGTAAATCTCACATCCTGCTTCCGCCAGCCAGACGACGGCGGTACGACGCAGATCCATGAAGCGCAGATGATCGCCTATCCCGGCCTTGCGGGCAATCTCCCGGAATACATGGCCGAAATTGAAGCTCTGATAAGGGCGTCCGGTCGTCTCGCTGACGAGGATCGTCGGCGAACTGCGCAGCGTGCTGGCCAAAGCCTCTCTCAGCTCGTCGGTGACCGGCACAGACACAAAGGCGTTCGTTTTGCCCTGCCGGAGCGAAATGGCCTGATTGGTATACTGTCCCCAGGTCAAGCGCAGGATGTCGCCCTCACGCTGACCCAGATTCGCGCCCAGTAGCACAGCCAGCGCCATGGAAGGCCGGTTCTCAGCATGGGCGACCTTGCAGAACTGGGTGATTTCCTCCGCCGTCCAAACTGCGTCGCGAGGCTTGCAGTCCTTCAGGTGGATTTTCTCGGCCGGATTGGCAGGCAGATAACCTTCATCAACGGCGAAGCGGAGAAGGATGCGCAAGACCCTGAGGACGGCATTGGCCTTGTGAGGCGTCGCCGCCATGGAGCGATAGAACTCCTTGGCGTGCCGGCGCTCGATGGTCTTGATCGGTGGGTGCCCGGCCCGCTGAGACCAAGTCTCGATTTCCTTGAGCCACTGATCATAGCCTTGCTGGGTTTTGGGCTTCAGGTCGGTGTAAACCTCGTCGGCTTTATACAGCTTGACGAGCCAGGGAATGGTGTAGGGCTTGTTGACTTGAGGCACCATGCCGGCGCGCCAAGCATCGACTTCGGCGTTCAGTGCTTCAGCTTTTCGGATCGCATCAACAAGAATTTTGCCAAGTGGCTGGGCCTTGAATCCAACCTTTCGCAAGGCTTCAGAGGGCTGCCAATTGTAAAGGTCATGCCCCCCTTTTTGGCGCTTCGCGACAAGATATCTAATCTTGAGCTGACCCATGATGAACCGCCCTTGACCAAGCATCGCTGTGGGAAACGTTATCATCCGACTCTGGGAGCAAGCCAACCTCATCTTCCGTTGCAAATCAGAACGCCGCGATTCAACAGACGATCAATGCCGCCCAAGAGGCCTATAACGTCGCTTCTCAAGCATTTCTGGCCGATCAGAAAAAACTGAGCGCCGATAAAGCAGCAGGGGCCAGCTCTGACGTTCTCACAGCCGATCAGGCCGCTATCCAAGCCGATCTCGACGCAGAGGTGGCTGCCAATACGATGAAACAGCAGGCCACCAGCCAGCTTCAGAACACCACTGTCAGCGCGTCCGATCAGGTCGTCAATCAACCGACCGCCATCGATGCCTTCCGGGTCTTTTCAGACCAGTATTTCTACATGTTCGTGATCGGCTTCGCCTCCGTGCTGCTCCATCTCTCGTCCAAGACACTGGCTAGCAATATCTCAGGTGCCAATGACGGTGCGGGCCCGGCCGCCGCGGTGGTCGCCGGCGCAAAAATGACGCTTAGCGCCGGAATGTACGGCGCTTCCAGACCGGCCGGCGGCGCCGGCGGTTTCGGTGGGGGAGACTCCGGCCCTACCATGGTCCGGCTGGCGCAGCAAACGGGGATGGGAGGGGTCTATCAGCATGGCGCCGTCGGCGCGACCAACCTCTTCCGGGCCGTCGCGGGTACGGCTAAAGCCGGCGCCGAAACGGCTTGGAACGGCGCCGAAGCGGCCTATTCGACGGGAGGAGGCAAAGGGGGGGGGCTCCGATGATGCAGGCCATGCAGGCAAATACGCAAGCCATCGAAAAACTCGTCAAGGCCTTGGGCCGAGACGGTCAAGGAGCCGGCGGCGGAGGACGTGGCGTTGACCGTAACGGCAACTCGGTGACCTGAAACCCACTCGGTAGAGTCCAAAGATGGCGTTTGGACTCTACCGATATAAATTGGCCGGATAGAGGTTAGGGAACCACCGCTCTACGTCGGCGGCTGGGAATGCGAGACGGAGCGGTGCTCGGTGGGAAGAGGCGATCAGCATGCCACGTTCCACCAAGGCCGCCGTCACATTCCGCGCCCCACGCTCTTCATATCCTGTCAGCATTGGAATCTTGCTTCGCTCCACTTCGCCGGCAAGCACTGCCTCGCGCAGCACAGCGAAGCTTCCGCGCTGAAGCCTTTTGGCACGAATCTCTTCCTCGACATGGATTTCAATGCGCGAAAGTAAAGTATCCGGCTCGAGAAGACCGCTCATGAAGCGAACCTGATCGATGGCACGATCCAGGAAAAATTTGCAAAACTGGATCAGGCCGCGCTGTGTGAGATTTCCCCGACCGTCACGATCGCCCTCGCGGGGCCCGTCAGCCTGCATCAGCAGATTTTTGTAGAGATTCTCTTCGCGAGCTAGGCCCCGTGCTACTGACCACAGGCTGGTTCCGATACCCAGGCGCTTAAATAACGCATGCGACATCAGCCGCGCGACACGCCCGTTGCCATCAAGGAAAGGATGGATCCATAAAAACCTATGATGCACGGCGCCCACGGTCTGGATTTGACGAAATTTGCTGAGTGGCGGCGACTGATACGCCCGTTCAAAGCGCTCCATGAAGACGGGCAAGTCATCAGGCTCCGGAGGCAGATGGCGACCAACCTGAACGTCACGGCTTCGCCACTCGCCTGGCACAACTGGTAGATGCTCTCCAGTACCGGGATGGGTCACCGAAAGCATTTCCGTCGGCAGCCGTGAGCAGAATTCCCTGTGAAGCCAGCTGGCATAGGCGGCAGAAGCCGGCCACACATCGGGATCCTGCCCTGTATCGATCAGCCGCTGGACATGGATATGCGCCACCGCTTCGAGCTGCAATTCACGCCGTCTGGGCTCGGCCGAGAAATCATTGGAGAGCGCCCGGTCAATATCTCGCGGATGGGTATCATGTCCCTCGATGAGATTCGAATAATAGCAGTTCATAGACCGAACAAGATCGCCGATCGAGTTCTGTAGGATCGGATGGACGCGGCCAGCCAGCTGGTTCGCCTCAGCGATCAGCGTGACCACCTCGTCTTCAAGAGCAACCGATGCCTCCTCAGGCACCATAGGTTCCATGCTAGCGATATTCATGATTGGATTTTGCCGGTTTTCATGCCGGTTGCATAGCCACATATCCCAGGGAAAATAGAACTATGCTGATGCATTTTATGCCGGTTTATATGCCCCATAGAGCTCCGGCCCCTCCTCCCTTGAGGGCCGGGGTTCTATCTGGTGGCTTAGTGGGCGACCCCGGGCCAGGCGAGCAGCACCACTGCCAGCAGGGTGACGACGACGATCGCTTTCGCTATCCGGTCCTTACCGACGTTGCCAATATTCTCGCTTTTGGCCGCCGCCATATCAGCGGAAGTCTGCTTATCCATTGCAACGCGGGAGTTTCACGATCGTCGGCTTCGGCTCTGGCCATTATTGCGGATCGGCTTGGGCCTGGCCGTGAGATCGAAGCCTGGACGGCAGTTTTAACCATCCGACCTCGTGCGGTACTGAACCTCCTCATGGTCACGGTGGCGGACAATCTATTGGACCGCGGCGGGAACCTGATCCAGGCCGTTGTCACCTGGGAAGATGGCAAGGCATGGCCCACCAACGAACTGGGCTGCCATGATCGGCGCCAAGCCGCCACCACCTCACAATGGCGGCTTACGGGAATGCGGCGAAATACCCATGCCTATCACGCCGAAAAGGCCATCTATAGCTATAGGTGTGCGTTTAAATTTTAAGAATCATTAGATTGAAATTGCTATTTGACGCCTCAGCTACAAAGGATATCCTCACCGCCAATATCCGTGGAGCGCTGAGATTCTGGGGAATTCTCGCGCTCAATAACGCTAGAGGGGATATTTCATGCGTTGCCATAAATTGGGATTGCGCACGACGGCATCCGTAGCTGCGCTGATGACCTTATTCTCGTCGTTAACGAGTTGTGTTTCAGATAACTCTCCCAGACCAGCGACTTCTCCGAGCAACCAATCGGCTGATTCGGCTTGCGATCGTCAAAATGAAGCGGCAATGGCCACCGTTTTTGCCGCGGCTGCTGGCATCGCGGGATACTTCATCGGCGGCAAGAAAGCAGGCGGAGCCATTGCCGGTGTTCTCGTCGGCGGCCTCATCGGCGATCTCATCGGACGGGATATGGACGCCCGTTCATGCGCGATGAAAAAGATCGCCCAACAGGCGGGCACCACGGTCCGGCAAGACGATATCATCTGGCACCAACCTGCAACCTCGACTGGCGCCGCTGCTACGAAGGAAGAACAAGTTCGTGTCGGGCATGTGGATCGCTGGGAAGATTCAGCCTTCCCGTCTGGCTCGGCCGAGCTAACGCCTGCCGCCAAAGCCTATTTCACCAGCGCAGCTAAACTTTACCTACCTGTGGCTCCTGATCAGCAAAAGCTGCGGGAGCTTCAGGGTAGCGAGCGTGAACAGTATTTGGCGTCCGTCAAAGCCCGGAATGAAGTCCCCCTTTTGATGGTCGGCAACACCGATGATGTGGGCGACAGCCGGTCCAACCAGAAACTTTCTGAAGATCGAGCACACACGGTCGGTGCCCTTTTTGCCTCTGTTGGGGTAGACGCTTCTCGAATTTTCTACTGGGGAGCTGGCGAAACCCGGCCCGTCGCCGACAATCGCACTGAAGAGGGGCGTTCTCAAAATCGGCGCGTCGATATTATTCAATTCCAGAATCAAAAAGTCCTGCAGGCCTATATCCAAGAGGATCGGCCAAATACCCAATTCTATAGGCCCCCTGTCACCACGACGGTTGCTCCTAAGCCGACGCAGGCCGCTCATGCTAGCGAGAAATCGTCTCCGCCGCCTGCGCCCCCAACACCGGTAGCTTCAACGGCCACTGCCACCACAAGTCCACCGCCTCCCGAACCGACACCTACAGCTCCTCAGCCTTCGCCTTCCGTCAAAAAGGCCTTGGTGGATTTCGGCGGACAACCGGTATCAGGCTCCTTGCCCTCGCTTATAGACGAGGCCGGAGGGACAAAAGCGCCTGCAATATCCTTTGGCTTCATCTCCCAAGCCTTCGCGGCCTCGCCACCGACCTCAAGCTGCACTGAAGATCGTGCACGGCAAGGCGGGACCGTGAAAAGCCTGGCAACCGGCAAACCCATTGAAGAGTACAGCACAGCTGAGTTCGTGCCCGGCATGAATGGAGTTCCTTGGGTTTATTCGGTGAACGATAATCTTGTTGCCCTTTCAGGGGTTGGTGTCCTCCGCTCGGGCGCGAGGCCTATTAGCGATCCAACTGTCAAAGTGTTCCCAAATTGGTCGAAGGTTAAAAACCAATCAGCGGCGAAGCCTGCATACTCTCTGAATGCCGTTGCCAACACATATGAAGCTAATAATGGCTTCTTATACCGTATCTTTGTTGAGGATAAGCAGCAGGTTATCTCCTGTGCAGACATTTTGATCCCCAATAGCGGGGTTGGCGCACAAAATGGCAGACTGCATTATTATGCAAATTCCCAAGAATTTGCCGCTCTGTATAAACCTGCCGCTGTCAGATGATCAGCTAACCGTAAAACCGTTTCAGATTTCGCGTCTTCAAGGGGAGTGGGTAATGTCTGGTGTTCCGCTCATGCTGGAAAATATCTGGTTGATTGCTGCCACTGCGGCCATCGTCCTGGCAGTGACTTTTATCATTTGGCTGAAATATACGAAGACGCTTTGGGGAAAAGATTTCCTCGTTGCTCTGCCGATTTTCGGTGAAATGAACAGATGGAAAAAAATGACCGAAGGCACGGGCGAATATCACCCGGACCGGACTCATGATGCGAACGCGAGCTATGTCGATGTGCGATTGGTCGTCCCGGCCGAACGCGCCCTTTACGACTATTATTGCGACAGTCTGGGCGATCAGACCGTCGGCCCTATCGGTTTTTCCCGAGCGCGCGAATTTCTGAAGCTCTCGCAGCAGAATGGGCGCCGCCCCATGTCGCTGTTCCTGTGGCTTGTCCTGGCGGCACTGACCATCGCCGAAGCCATCGGCACCGGTTTGCTTGTCGCTCCCCTGATGTCAAAGGACATCACTCCTGCCCTGGCCATGGTCGTCGGTACGATCGTGGCTCTGGCCATTGCGATCATTGCGCTGATCATCACCCATGGCGCCGGCGAGGATATGTTCCGCAATACTCTGCTGGCCAGAGTGCAGGCAAGCTTCCGGCAGAATGGCGGCTTCCGTAACGAGAATGGCAGCAAACACGGAGACACCGTCAAGGCTGTCGGCCCTGGCGACAATCAAGCTGATGATGGGCATCTCGACCCCAACGCCCGTCTTGCCGCGCGAATCAACGCGACATCCTTCAGTTCCATGGCACCGCGCCGCCTGCGTCTGGTGTTGTCCGTCGTCTTCATCGTGGTGTTTGGCGTCGCAACCACGGCTTACCGTCATTTTGAATACAACAGCCAGCAGGACCAGGAAGTCTCCGGCCTCTCGAACGGGACCGGCAATTACGACGCCATGTTCAGCAATGGGAATGCGACAGCAGGCAATGTCAATGCCAATGCCCTGCCGAACTCGCTCAAAGATGAAGTCAGCACGGCACGCTCCAACGCCACCAAAGATATTAAAAATGATGCCAAGCTTGCCAATGATGCCGGGATTATTATCCTTGCTCTAATTTATGTGTTCACACAGCTGATCGGCATCCTGACTGGCTACAAATATTCTTTCTTTGATGAAGGAGCCGAACATGCTTATTTCGTCACAAAGGGCGAAATAAGCTATGATGCTTTCTTGCGAAAGGTCGTGCGTCCTGTAGCACTCCGTGCAGACATGCGCCTTGGCCAATTGCGGAGCCATCTCTCAAGCCTGAATCCGGGCTATCGCGACAATATGCGGTCATTCAGCTTCATGGATGCCTACATGGCCTCCGTGACCGAACATGTGACCGAAAATGAAGCCCCTACCGCAGTGAAAACGCCTGTCGTTCCGCCGTCTCCAGTCGTCTCACAACCACCTGTCGCCGTCCAGGCCGCCAAAGAGCCGGATTATGAGGCAATGGCGATAGAGCTTCTCGACGCAGGAAAGGAGAGTCGCTCACAGGTAATTGCCGATCTGGTCAAGCGGCACAATCTGACGAGTGAACAGCAAACGTCGCTTTTGCAGGCCTTCAACCGGCTCAAAAGCGAGCGAGCTCCGGCGATTAATCCTGACCTTCTCAGCGCCCTGGCCGAGGACTGAAATGAGCTGGACATCCAAAATCACATTAACCGGGCTGTTGATGTTTGCAGCCATGGTACCGCCGGCTTTTGCTGGGCTCGACAACGATGTCCCCAGTTGCTACGCCGCTACCCGCATTGCCCCACCGACTACTCCATATGATGGCTTGGTCTATATCGTAATTGATCAAACGGTTTTGCTCGACCAACCGCTGCAACAGTCGGTTCTTGAAAATGCCATGCGTCTTGTCGGACCTGGGGTGCGCTTTGTCGTGACCGAGTTCTCGGCTTTTTCCCAAGGTCGTTATCTCCAGGTGCTTCACACTGGCGTTATCGAGAAGCCTCTCGACGCTGACAGAATTGACAACACACCCATTGAAGCCGCACGGAACCTAGGCCAATGCTTGGCAAAGCAAAAAGGGTTCGCTCAGAAGATGGTCGCCGACAGTCTCACAGAGGCGTTGAAGTCATCGACCTCAACTCTCGACCAGTCAGACATTCTGCTGGCCTTAAAAACAGTGTCGATGGCAGTGGCGTCTGATCATGCGGCCAAAAAAGTTGTCTTCCTGGTGACAGATGGCCTGGAGAATTCATCCATCAGCAGCTTCTACTCACACAACGCCATCCGCAAAATCGACCCCAAGGCCGAACTGGCTAAAGCGAAAACAGCCCAGATGATGGGCGATTTCGGAGGGGCTAAAATCTATGTTCTTGGGGGGGGTATGATGCCTCCCGCAGAAACTGGCTCGAAAGCCCAGAAAAACGGATACCGCGATCCAGATACCCTGAGAAATTTATCGAGTTTCTGGAACAGCTACTTTTCCGAGTCGAATGGGAATCTTGTCGAATTCGGGGAACCCGCGCTGCTAACACCTGTTTCCTTTCAATAGGCAGTCCGTTCTGCCAATCGCAGGACGGGGCAACCCGTCCTGCTATGCTCACCAACATGCTCAAAGCCTGACGCCGGTCAAGGCTGGCCATTGGCCACCGCCGGAGGCGGTTTCCTTGACGGGCAAGGAGGGCGTGGGCAGGGGTGAATGCCCCCAACGGGGGCAGAGAGATATCCCTTAGGGGGCTTATCCGTTTCTAATCAGCCTCCGGCTACTAGGGGAACATGGGGGTAAGGGGGATTCACTGCCGATAGGCAGTTAATGTAGGACATTTCTGTCACCATTGGAAAACCGCCATTTCTCGGGCGAGGCCGCTGAAAAAATGGCAGGACTTTAGCCGTGATCTTAATGATTTGGCCAATGACCCATCCGGCGGCAGAATGCGCCATATCTCGGGTTATGTAGTCCCGATCTTCGAGTTCCTCGAGGTATCTTTGTACCTGCCTGATCGAGCGACTCAGTAGGGCGGCTAGCCCAGCCTTCGTGATCATTTCCCTCTTTTGCGATAGGGCGAAGATGAATACCAAGCAGGCTTTCGCCCCTATGGTCAGGCCGGTGTCTCGGGCCCCATCTGCAGCCATTGCCGGAATGAACATTTTGGATTTAGATGGAAGCGGTGCAGAGGCGCGTTTCGGTTTCGGCTTTCTTTTCCCATCCCGCTGTGCGGTTCTCGCCCTCTCACTGCGCTGCGCCTGTTGGACAAAACGCTCTCGTTCTTCGGCGGTCAGCCCATCAGCGGCCAAGGCCTCTTGAACGACCCTGTTCTCCTTTTTCGTTTTAGCTATGTGTTCCGCCAGCGCGGCCTTCCTTTGAGCAGCTTGTTCAGCCTGACGTTGTTGACGACGAATCGACGCAGTTGCAGCGCCGGGGTGCTTCCCGGTATAATGGCCCATCTGCAGATATCCCAGTACCCGGAAGGCCCGCGAGTGCAAGTCGCGGGCTTTCCTTTTTCCCGGCGTCCCACCTTCCAACTTTGGCGGGGAACAACGGGGTTAGGCTGGAACTTCAGTTGGAAGATTCCGCAGAATTCTGCGGCTTTATGACCCCTTCGTAATCAGTAGGCCCCCGGTTCAAATCCGGGTTTCGGCACCAGTTAAAACAAGGGGTTAGCTCAAACGGGCTAGCCCCTTTTGTTTTAGCGGTGGTCGGGCGGATGCGAGTCTGCCGTCATCTGTACGCCTAATGATTATTTGCCTTGGCAGGTTGCTATGGAGCAAGACAGACTGATGTCTTAACCATGTAGCCCGGAACAGAAGGCAAGAGATGACCAACGAAAACACAAACCAGACGGCGGTTGCAGCCAGCGATGATGACACCCGGCTGGCGAAATGGATTTTCTTCGCTCTGTTGCTGTTGGCCGGATCGCTTCTTGCCATCATGGCCGGGCCGCGCATTTTGGAAATGATCGGATAAGGCCATGCCCTGGCTCGTCATCCTGGGGCTGCTGTTCGCCCTGCTGCATTTCCCGCTGTTTCTGCCCGTTCCCTTCGCCTTCGGCGTGGCGGCCGTGTTTACGGCTCTGCTCTGGATCGTCTGGAAGCTGAAATGGATCATCCTCGGCATCATCGGACTGGAAGAGCTGTTCGGCGGCTTCCGGGGCGGTGATGGCGGTATGGACGTTTAAAACTAGATCGTATCGTCCTTGCCCGCCGGCAGATGGATCAGGAAGGTGGTGCCCTCGCCCGGCACCGAGGCGATTTCGATGCGGCCGGCATGCAGCTCGACGAAGCTTTTCACCAGCGACAGGCCCAAACCGGCGCCGGCCTTGCGTGAGCCGCCCTGGCCCAGATCATCTTGACCCGGATCATTCTGCACGCCGCGCACGAAGCTGCCGAACACCCGGTTCTGCTCGTCGGGGGCGATGCCCTGGCCGGTGTCGGCGACGGTGAACACCACCTCTTCCTCGCCGACCGGACCCTGCATGCGGGTGGCGGCCAGGGTGATCTGACCATGGGGCGGCGTGAACTTCACCGAGTTGGACAAAAGATTGAACAGCACCTGCTTCATGCGCCGCTCGTCGGCGACAATCCAGCCGATATCCAGCGGGCAGTCGAAATTCAGCACCAGATGCTTTTCGCGCAGCCGCTCGCGGGTCAGCTGAAGCACCGAGGTCAGCATGGCATGGATGTCCATGGCGTTCAGGCTGAGGGTCATCTGACCCGCCTCGATATTGGCAAGGTCGAGAATGTCGCTCATCACCTGCAACAGCGCATGGCCGGCGGTGTTGATGCCGCGGGTATATTCATGCTGACGCTTGTTCAGCTTGCCGAAATAGTCTTCCGACAGAATTTCCGAGAAGCCCAGAATGGTGGTTAGCGGCGTGCGCACTTCCGCCGAGACATTGGCGATGAACTCGCTTTTGAGCCGGTCGGCGGCGGCCAGGGCTTCGTTACGATCGCGCAACGCACGTTCCACCCGCACCGAGTCCGAGACGTCGAGCCAAGTGGTCAGCACCGCGCCGTCGGGCAGCGGCACCGAGGCGTAATCCAGGCTGGAGCCGTCGGACCGTTCGAAGCGGCCATGTTTGGGCACCCGTTCCGAGAACAGCTCGATGATGCTGTCGCGCACTTCCGGCCAGTCGCCGGCGGAAGCGAAGAAATCGCGGTGATGCGCCACCAGGGCGGCGATATGGGGTTCGTCCTCCAGATCGTCGGGGCGCAGGTTCCAAATACGGCGATAGGCCGGATTATGCAGCCGCAGCCGTCCGTCGGACGAGAACACCGCGACACCTTCATGCAGGTTGTCCAGCGTCTCGCGATGCACCGCCAGCGAGGTCTTGTGAGACCGCTCCAGCGCCAGGGCGTCGGTGACGTCTTCATAGGTGAAGATCAGGCCGCCGAAGGGATGGGCCGAGACCACCCGGCGCAAGGTGCGCTCGTCGGGCAGATGCAGAAGATCTTCCTTGGCTTCCAGCATCGAGGTGAAGCGGCGCAGTTCCTCGTCCTTATAAGCGCGGAAGTCGGCGACCTCCGGCAGGCGACGGTTCTCGCGCAGAATGTCGATGATGTTGGCATAGGTCGGCTTGCTGGCCAGCCAGTCGGCATCCAGCCGCCACAGCATCGAGAAGGCGGTGTTGAAGAAGGCCAGTCGGGTGTCGGACGAGAAGATGGCGATGGCGGTGCCCAGATTCTCCAGCACCTCGGCATGGGCGGCGATATGGCGCTCCAGCTGATTTTGCAGCTCTTCCTCGTGGGTGCGGTCGATGGCCATGCCCACCGTCATCAGCCCGTCGCCGCCGCTCAAGGTCGGCATCGGCGATTCCGCCAGCTCCACCAGCCGGCGGGCTCCACCCATCACCAGATGGAAGCGTTCGGACCGGGCGGTTCCGGCGGCGCGAGCACGGGCGGCCAGGGCGCGAGCCTCGCGCATTCCTGGACCGGGCACCAGTTCGGCAGCCGCCTCGACCGCCGCTTGCGGACTGGCGGCATCCACCGCATGGGCATAGGCTTGGTTACAAGACACCAGCGCCAGATCGCCGTCGCGCATCCAGACCGGCATCGGCAGATGATCGAGCAACGCCCGCAGCCGGTCGCGTTCGGTTGCCAGATCGCTGCTGGCTACCGCCAGCCGATCGACGGCGGTGACACCTTCGGTAATGTCGCGCACCCAAAGCAGATCGGCCAGCGGCACGCCCTCGGCGTCGGAAGCGCGATTGGCCAGCATCAGCACCCGGCGATTGCCGTCCCGCAGGGGCAGTTCCAACTCGAAGCCGGTGCCCTGGCGGCGCAAGGCCCGCACCATCTGCTCAAGCTCTTGGGCGTCGTCCTTGGCGAAACATTCGAGGATGTCCTCGAAACTGGCCCCAGTGCCGCCGAACAGCCCCAACAGCACGGCCAGCCGGCGTGAGCAATGTTCCGACAACACCTCGTTGGCTGGCGACAAGGTCCAGCGGTAATAGCCGTCGGGAGCGGCAGCCAGGATTTCGGTATAGCGTTCCTGCTCGGTCTCCAGCCGCTTGGCCCGCTCGGCGGCGGTGCGCAATTGCAAGCGCATCCACAGCAGCATCGGCAGGAACAGCAGCACCAGCAGCACCACCACCCCGATCGCCAGCGTCAGCGGATCGTCGGCGGAAGCGAAAGTGGCGGGCGGAGCGGGAACATTCGCCTCGGCGCTGCTTTGCGCCCAGGCGGGATTCGCTGCCAGCAAAAGAAGACCGATAAGACTTCGGGAAGACCGCATCAACACCGCCCTGGGTGACTCCGGCCTAGAGGGTGCCCCGAAGAGTCGGAAAAAACAAGGGGTTGCCTTACCCCTTGGCCGGAAAGTCGCCGCGTCCGACCGAGATCGCCACCATTTCCTTGATGCGAGCCCAGAGCCGGCGGGAGGCACCGCCGATGCGGCTTTCGTTGAAGGACAGCACGGTTTCCGGCTGCACCTTGTTGGCCTGCCAGGAACCGCCGCCGGCATAATGATTGTTCATGATCGGCTGGAAACGGTCGATGCTGGAGGCGAAGCGGGCTTCCGGGCTTTCGCGGGCTTCGAACTCTTCCCACAGCGCGCGCAGTTCGGCGTTTTGATCGTCGGGCAGCAGGCCGAACAAACGGTCGGCGGCCTTTTGTTCGCGCTCAGCTTTGTCGGCATTGCCCTTGTCGTCATAGATGAAGGTGTCGCCGGCATCGATCTCGACTACGTCGTGGATCAGCAGCATCTTCATCACCTTGATCGCATCGACCGGCTGGTCGGCATGCTCGGCCAGCAGCAGAGCCATCACCGCGATATGCCAGCTATGCTCGGCATCGGTCTCGCGGCGGCTGCGGTCCATCAGCGGCGTATGGCGGATGATGCCCTTCATCTTGTCCAACTCGGCGATGAAGGCCAGCTGACGGTCCAGGCGTTGATCGGGGCTCATAACGCCACACCCTTCATCATCTTGGGCAGATCGCCCACCAACCCCATGGCATGGCGCATGAACAGCTTCTTCAACCCCGGCAGGCGGTTCACCGTCGCCAGTCCAAGATCGCGGGCCCAGCGGACGGGCGCGACGTCGTTCGAGAACAACCGCACCACCGCGTCGGTCAGCATCAGCATCTGCAGATTGTCGAAACGCCGCCAGCGGGCATAGCGGTCCAGCACCGTGGCATTGCCCAGATCGATGCCCAGACGCTTGGCCTCGACCAGCACCTCGGCCAGAGCGGCGACGTCGCGCAGGCCCATATTCATGCCCTGCCCGGCGACAGGATGCATGCCATGGGCCGCATCCCCGGCCAGCACCAGCCGCTGAGCGGTATAGGCGCTGGCGAATTGCAGGGTCAGGGGATAGGCGAAGCGCGGCCCCTCGACGGCGATCTCGCCCAGGAAAGTGCCGAAGCGGCTTTTCAATTCGGCCAGAAAGGCCTCGTCGCTTTGCGCCATGATGTCGGGAACCAGCCGATCCTTCTCGGTCCAGACGATCGAGGAGCGGTTGCCCGGCAGCGGCAGAATGGCGAACGGCCCCGAGGGCAGGAAATGTTCCTGCGCCGTATCCTTATGCGGACGCTCATGCGCCACGGTGCAGACGATGGCGGTCTGGCCATACTGCCATTTGCTGATGGTGATGCCGGCCGATTGGCGCGTCTTCGAGCCGCGTCCGTCGGCCCCGACCACCAGCCGGGCCGAGACATGGGTGTCATCCGACAGCACCGCCTTAACGCCCGAGGCATCGCGGGTCAGCTCGGTCACATGGGCGGGGGCGCGATAGGTCAGCTTGGGTAGAGCCGGCAGCCGTTCCAGCACGGCGCGGCGGATGGCGCGGTTCTCGACGATCCAGCCGAAGGGTTCGCTGCCCAGCGCCTTATGGTCGTAATGCAGGAACAGCGGCGAAGCGCCGTCGGTGACGCGGATATCTTTAATGGGCGCGGCGAATGGCGCGATGGCTGGCCACAGCCCTGCGCCTTCTAACACCCGTTGAGGCCCCAAGGCGACGGCGGAAGCCCGTCCGTCGAAGCCGGGAAGAGTGGCGGTCGCCGGATCCTCGGCATCCACCACCAGGACCGATATGCCGGATTGCGCCAGAGCACAGGCCAAGGGCCCGCCCACCAGTCCGCCGCCGACAATCAGCACATCGCAATCGATCTCGCTCATGGGCGTAAGAGATGACCTCTCCGCCTCGGCTTGTCCAGCCCTGGCCGGCAAGAGCGACGCAGGAAACGAAGACCTTTCTCACCCTGTATTCATTTTTGCTTCGGTCTGGCCTGGCGGAGGCTTGCCGTTCTTCCAAGCCTTAGAACCTTCGGCTATGCTGTTCGTCGGGTGCGGTTTGGGGTAAGCGTTAATATTAGCGCTTTATAAACAATGCATTTGAGGATTCTTGATATCGATTCCAGCCTTTCCGCGCAAGCGGGACTGGCGACGGCGGCGCGACTGGACTGGCGCGACCTGGCGCAGGGTCTGCGGCTGTGGGGAACATCTTCGGCCCTGGCCGAGGCGCGGGGTCGGCTGCCTGCTTTTCAGCCCGGCGAGCTGAGCTTTATCGGTTCGGGCGACTTCCATCATCTGGCGGCGCTGCTGATCGAACGCGCGCCGATGCCGCTGACCCTGGTGCATTTCGATAATCATCCTGACTGGGTGAGGCTGCCTCCGGCCTGGCATTGCGGCTCCTGGATCAATCGGGTGCTGGAACGTCCCCAGATCGCCAAGGTGGTGACGCTGGGGCCTTGCTCCGACGATCTCGACTGGCCGCAGCTGAAGGGCGGCAACTGGCCGGCGCTGATGAGCGGGCGGCTGGAGCTGTATCCCTGGCGGCATGCGCCCTCGCGGCTGCTGTTGCGTCCGGCGTATCGCTGGACCGAACTGTCTGGGCTCGATGATCCCGCCGCATTTCTTGACCAGCTGTTCGCCGGCCTGCCAACCCAGGATGTCTGGGTCTCCATCGACAAGGATGTTCTGGCTCCGCAACAAGCGGCCACCAACTGGGACCAGGGCGGCATGAGTCTTGAGTTTCTGGAAAGCGCCCTGCGCCTTCTGGCCGGGCGGCGGCGGATTGTCGGCGCCGATGTCTGCGGCGACTATTCTCCCGCCCGCTTCGTCTCGCCCTGGAAGCGGTTGTCCGCTCGGATGGATCACCCGACGGCACCCCAGGACGATCCGGCCTTGAACGACGCCGCCAACCGGCGGCTGATCGCTTTGTTCGACCAGTTGTTGACGGCGAAGGCGGCATGACCGCGACCTTTCGCGCCCTCGACAGCATCGCCGATGTCTCGCCGGGGGACTGGAACCGCTGCTTCCCCGCTGAGCTGGAAGACTGGGGCTATTACCGCGCCACCGAGGAAGCCGGATTGGACGGCTTCACCTTCCGCTATTTCCTGCTGGAGCGCGATGGCAGGCTGCTGGCCGCCATGCCCGGCTTTCGCATGACCTATCGGCTGGACACCACCGTCAAGCCGGGCGGCATCAAAACCATTCTGGAGCGGCTGACCCATTGGTTCCCTGGATTGATGATCCTGCGCATGGCCGCCTTGGGCTCGCCGGTGGCCGAACAATGCCATCTGGGTTTCGCCCCCGAGGTCGATGACGCCGAACGCCCGGCCTTACTGGAACGGCTGCGCCAGGGCTTCGAGGCCGACGCCGCCCAGGCCGGCTTCCGCTTCTGGGTGATCAAAGACGCCCCCGACGCCGAGCCCCTGTGGCGGAACGGATTGGAAAAACGCTACTGCACCATGCCCAGCCTGCCCACCGCCTGGCTGCCGATCAGCTTCGCCGATACCGACGGCTATCTGAAAAGCCTCAGCAAGGCCAGCCGCAAGGATGTGAAGCGCAAGCTGAAAGGCCGCGATCAGGTGCGGGTGGACTATCGCCGGGACGTGTCGGACATCCTGCCGCTGGTGGCCGGTCTTTATCGGCAGGCGCGGGAAAGGTCCGGGCTGCAGTTCGAATGTCTGCCCGACCAGTGGTTCAGCCTGATCAGCCGGCAGATGGGCGACAAGGCCGGCTATTACCTTTATTGGGTGGGCGATCGGCTGGCCGGCGCTTGCTGGACAAATTCGTCGGTTTCGACGGCGAGCTGGGGCCGGCGCATAATCTTTATGTGCTCAGCTGGATGGTCAATCTTGAACATTGCCTTGGGCGGGGTCTGACCATCTATCAAAGCGGCCAGGACGAATATGGCGCCAAGAAGCGGCTGGGCAGCCGGTTTTCCGGCAATAGCATCTGGTTCCGCCATGCTGGGGGACTGGCGCATCTGATGCTGCGTCTGGCCAGCCGAATTTTGCGCTTCGACCGCCATGACCCCGATCTGGCAGCCGTTCTGGAAGCGCAATGATGCCAAGGCTTGCGGCTTTTGCTCCAAGAGTTGGCGATGCGCAAGGGCGAAATCCCACAAAAAAACTACGCCTTTCCCTTTTGCCTCCGACTAAATCCGCCGACAGACCCTTTGGATGAGAAAGGTGGCTCCTGATTTTAACTAAAGGTAACAGACGTAAACCCTTTGCATTGTGAATCGGGGTTTTATCCGAGCGCGTTATTTGGTTAACCTGTTGGCGGTGACAGGCATCAGCCGTCGCTCCGCATGAGTTCCGGTGAAAGGGACCGGGTTCAGGCGGCGGCAGTTTCAGCCCCTTTGTGATCGGCGTTCCAACTCCATGGCCATGCCTGACCCTTCCGGCGCTTCGTCGCCCCCGGTTCCCTCGGATGAGGCTGGCCGGCAGCGATTCTCCGAGCGTCTGTTGCAGTTCGTGGGCGGTCATCTTCCCGATGCCCTGGTGATCACCGACCGGGCGGGTTGCATCCTGGCGGCGAACTCCGTCCTAGTCCGTCTGTCGGGAATTGCGGAAAGCGAGATACTGGGTCGTTCCATTACCCTTCTTTTGGAGGAAATGGCCTTCGAGCCCTTTCCCGACGTCATGAAGGATGTCAGGCTGAAGACCCGTGACGGCCGCAAGCTGACCATGGAGTCCGCCTGGAGTTGTCTACCCATGGAATTTCCCGACGATCAGCCGCGTGCGGTCTATGTCGGCGTGCTGCGCGAGCTGACGAATCGTCTGGACTGCCGGGAAAGCCTTGGCCGCGCCGAGGAACGACTGGCGGTCTTGAGCGCCAATCTGCCGGGCGTGCTGTTCCAGCGGCTGATGTCCGCCGAGTCCAAGCTGTCTTATCCCTTCTTCAGTGAGGGGGTGCGGCAGATTCTCGGCTTCGGCCCCGAGGAGCTGCGGGTGGCGTCCGATGGGTGCCTGGACGTGGTGCATTGGGCCGATCGCGACAAGATGCTGGCCGACATCCGTCGTTCGGCGGAAACCCTGGATGCCTGTCTGGAAGAATTCCGCGTAGTGACCCGCGCCGGTGAAGTCCGCTGGCTGCGTGGTAGCTCCCAGCCTCGGCGGCTGAAGGATGGGACGGTTCGCTGGGACGGCCTGCTGTTGGATGTCACCGACCGCAAGCGCGCCGAACAGCGGCTGCAAACCATCATGGATTATGCCGCCGACAGCATCATCACCCTGAATACCGACGGCGGCGTGGAATCCGCCAACAATGCCGCCGCCGCTCTGTTCGGCTATTCGGCCGCCGAGATGGTGACCTTGAACTTCGCCCATCTGATGCCCGAGCCCTATCGCAGCCTGCGGCTGGCTCAGCTGGCCCGCTATCTGGAAACCGGCGAGGCCGAGGTTCTGGGGCATGGCCCCCAGGAAATGTTGGGCCTGCGCAAGGACGGCAGCTGCTTCCCCTTCGAGGTGGCGGCGTCGGAAGTCCGGCTTGAGGGGCAGCGGCTGTTCATCTGCATCGGTCGCGACATCACCCAGCGCAAGCAGACCGAGGCGACTCTGGTGGAAACCCAGCGGCGTCTGGCCGAGGTCACCGCCAACCTGCCCGGCGTGCTGTTCCAGCGCCTGCTGAAATCCGATGGCGGCATTGAATATCCCTATGTCGCCGAAGGCATCCGCGATCTGTTCGGCCTTGATCCCGCCGACATCGCCGCCGATCCCTCGGTCATGATCACCCTGATCGACGAGTCCCAGCGCGACCAGTTCCTGGAAGATATCGGCCGCTCGGCCGAGACCTTGCAGCCGCTGGAGATCGACATGCTGGTTCATACCCGCCATGGGCGGGACATCTGGACCCGCAGCAATTCGCGTCCTCGCCGGCTGGATGACGGCTCGGTGATCTGGGAAGGGGTGATCCTCGACGTCACCGACCGCAAGAAGGCCGAGGATCAGGTGCTGTTCCTGGCTTATCACGATCCTTTGACCCAGACCGCCAACCGTTCCTTGCTGCTGGAGCGTTTCCGCGAGGCCGCCGTCGCCCGCACCGGCGACAAGCTGGCGCTGATCTCGATCGGCATCGATCGTTTCAGCATCATCAACACCACGCTGGGTCACGATTTCGGCGATCAGTTGCTGATCAAGCTGGCCCAGCGCCTGGGTACCTGTCTGTCGCCCGGCGATTGTCTGGCCCGTGTCGGCGGCGACCGCTTCATGCTTTTGCTGACCGGCCTGTCCGACGATGCCGAGATCATGATCACCGTCGAGCAGTTGCTGACCCGCCTGCAAGACCCCATCGCCATCGGCGAGGAAGAGATCGAGATTACCGCCAGCGCCGGCGTCAGCCTTTATCCCCAGGACGGCGCCGACGGCGAAACCCTCAGCAAGAACGCCGATGCTGCCCTGTTGAAGGTCAAATCGGTGGCGCCGGGCACCGCCCATCGCTTCGAACCCGAGATGAATGCCGGCGTGGTCCGCACCTTGTCGCTGCAGAACCGCCTGCGCCGCGCTCTGGAGCAGGAGGAGTTCGTCGCCTTCTTCCAGCCCCAGGTGGAGCTGAAAACCGGCCGCATCGTCGGCACAGAGGCCTTGGTGCGATGGATGAGCCCGTCGGGCATGGTCTCGCCGGCTGAATTCATCCCGGTGGCCGAGGAATCCGGCCTGATCGACGGTATCTGCGAGCAGGTGCTGAAAAGCTGCTGCACCCATCTGCGCCATTGGCAGCAAGAGGCTTTGCCAGTGGTGCCGGTGGCGGTGAACATCTCGGGCCGGCAGTTCCAACAGCCCCGCCGACTGATCCAGATTCTGGAAACCGCCCTGTCAGAGAATGGCCTGGACCCCCGGCTGATCGAGCTGGAACTGACCGAAAGCTCGGCGATGACCGATCCCCAGACCGCCATCTCGGTAGTCGAGCGGCTGCGTGAACGCGGCCTGGCCTGCGCCATCGACGATTTCGGCACCGGCTATTCCTCGCTGTCGGTGCTGAAAGGTTTTCCCATCAGCAAGCTGAAGATCGACCGCAGCTTCGTGATGGATATCGACAAGGACCCGAACGACGCCGCCATCGTCTCGGCCATCGTCGCCATGGCCCATGCCCTGAAGCTGAAGGTGGTGGCGGAAGGCGTCGAGACCAAGGAACATCTTGAATTCCTTAAGTCTTTGGGCTGCGATCAGATCCAGGGCTATTATTTCAGCCGCCCGGTTCCGGCATCCGACATGCGCGAGATGCTGCGCAGCGATCGCCGTCTGGTGATCTGACCATCCCATTCCCTTCAAGCACTTGATTCACATGCAGTTGCAGCTGTCGCATGCGTAGTTGCAGCCGCCTTTTTGGCAACTGCATTTGCAGATTTCATGCTCGGTCCTTGGAGCCTCAAGTCATGGCTTTCATGCGGTTTTCCGAATGGGCGAAATTCACATATGTTAAAGCTTCATTAACTCAATCACTTGCAGGATGACTCTAACACGGGCGTATAAAACCAACTTTCGTAGTTGACGGGGGCTGGGGGGCGCTCTATTCGTTACGACTAAGACATGCATTGCACTTCGCGATCGGCGAAGGCGGGTTTGGGTACGCAAAATGACCGGCACTGTGCTCAAGCACTCCTACACGATTCCCTGCGCTACGGCCTTCCGCGATGCCGTCGAAGCTCTGGCGGCCAAGCGCAAGGTCAATGTGGGGGACCTGGCGCGCTCGATTCTGCTGGTCGTTCCCATTGAAACTGTTGAGAAATTCCCCGATCCCGGCGAGCCGGCGGCCGATGACCGCGAAACCGTGGTGCTGAAGTCCGGACCTGCCGAGGGCCGCCCCTGGCGTCGTAAGCCGCGCCTACAGGTGCGCATGCCCCCTGGCCATGATATTCCCTTTATTCGCAAGGCTTTAGGGTTGGCGCTGGCGATGGATGGCGGCGACCTGCAGGTGAAGTTGTCCGATGGCCGCGATCAACCGCAAACGCAGTCAAGGCACCATGCGCAATCCCATGCGAGGCCCGAGGACAGCACCAAGCTGGTGGAAATCAACGAAGAGCTGGAACGGCTGAAGGCGATTGTCTCGGTGCTGGCCTTCGAACCTTTGCCCGAAGGCATCCGCAGCCGCGGCGACGCTTTGCATGTGCTGGGCTTCCCGCCCAGTTCCGAGCCCGACAGCCGCACCTTGCGGGCCAAATTCCGCATGCTGGCGACCATCCATCACCCCGACAGCAATTACGGCAGCCACGAGCGTATGAGCCAGCTGAATCAGGCGATGGAATATCTGCGCCGGTCGGCGGCATGATCCCTCCCCCTCGCCCGCAGGCGGGAGAGGGGGCTAGGGGGTGAGGGAATACCATCCTCGACGGCATCAAGGTGCTGGAAATAGTCCCTATTTCCCTCACCCCAAACCCCTCTCCCGATTTCGGGCGAGGGGCTTTTTCTCTACAGAATGAACTTCGACAGATCGGCGTTCTTCGCCAGACTGCCGACCCGTTCGCGCACCATCTCGGCATCGATGGTGATGCTGGTGCCCGACTTGTCGGTGGCCGAGAAGCTGATCTCTTCCAGCAGCCGCTCCATCACCGTATGCAGCCGCCGTGCGCCGATATTCTCGACGCTGCGGTTGATCTCGGCGGCCAGATCGGCCAGGGCCTCGATGGCGTCGTCGGCGAAGTCCAGGGTGACGTCCTCGGTGGCCAGCAAAGCCTTATACTGCCTGATCAGGCTGGCTTCCGGCTCGGTCAGGATGCGCACGAAGTCTTCGCGGGTCAGGGCCTGCAGCTCGACGCGGATCGGCAGGCGGCCCTGTAATTCCGGCAGCAGATCGGACGGCTTGGCCAGATGGAAGGCGCCCGAGGCGATGAACAGCACATGGTCGGTCTTCACCGCGCCATGTTTGGTGTTCACCGTGGTGCCCTCGATCAGCGGCAACAGGTCGCGCTGCACGCCTTCGCGGGAGACATCGCCGCCCCGGGTCTCGCCCGAGCGGGCGCAGATCTTGTCAATCTCGTCCAGGAAGACGATACCGTTGTTCTCCACTGCCTCGATGGCTTCCTTGACCACCTTGTCCTGGTCGAGCAGCTTGTCGCTTTCCTCGGCCATCAAGACCTCGTAGCTTTCGGCCACGCTCATTTTGCGAGGCTTGGTGCGGCCGCTGAAGGCCTTGCCCAGGATGTCGCCCAGATTGACCATGCCCATCTGGCTGCCCGGCATGCCGGGGATGTCGAACATCGGCATGCCGTTGCTGCCGTTGTCGGCGACCTCGATCTCGACTTCCTTGTCGTTCAGGCTGCCTTCGCGCAGCATCTTGCGGAACTTCTGGCGGGTCTCGGGACTGGCGTTCTGGCCGACCAGCACATCCAGCACCCGTTCCTCGGCGGCCATTTCGGCCTTGGCGGTGACCTGCTTGCGCAGCCGCTCGCGGGTCATGGTGATGGCGTTTTCCACCAGATCGCGGACGATCTGTTCAACATCGCGGCCGACATAACCGACCTCGGTGAACTTGGTCGCCTCGACCTTCAGGAAGGGAGCCTGGGCCAGACGGGCCAGGCGCCGGGCGATCTCGGTCTTGCCGACACCTGTCGGGCCGATCATCAGGATGTTCTTCGGCAGAACCTCTTCACGCAGACCCTCGGGCAGCTGCTGGCGGCGCCAGCGATTGCGCAGAGCGATGGCGACGGCGCGCTTGGCGTCGTGCTGGCCGACGATAAAGCGATCCAGTTCCGAAACGATTTCGCGGGGGGAGAAGGCGGCGGTCATAGGCTTTCCACGGTCACATTTTCGTTGGTGTAGACGCAAATCTGCGCGGCGATCTTCATGGACTTGCGGGCAATGGCTTCGGCATCCAGGCCTTCGATGTCGATCAGGGCGCGGGCCGCCGACAGAGCATAGTTGCCGCCCGAGCCGATGCCGATCAAGCCATCCTCGGGCTCCAGCACGTCGCCGGTGCCGGTCAGCACCAGCGAAACTTCTTTATCCGCCACCGCCATCATGGCTTCCAGCCGGCGCAGATAGCGATCGGTGCGCCAGTCCTTGGCCAGTTCGACGCAGGCGCGGGTCAGCTGGCCGGGATGCTTCTCCAGCTTGGCTTCCAGCCGTTCGAACAGAGTGAAGGCGTCGGCGGTGGCGCCGGCGAAGCCGCCGATCACCGAACCGTCGCCTAAGCGCCGCACCTTACGGGCATTCGACTTGATCACCGTCGAGCCCAGCGAGACCTGACCGTCGCCGGCGATCACCACCTTGCCGTTCTTGCGCACCGCCAGAATGGTCGTGCCGTGCCAAAGTTCGTCGTTGCTCATGAAACCTCACCAGAATCGATCGATAGCTGAAAACATAGGTCATAACGACGGTTGGGAAAGAGGGAAAACTTAAAACTCCCGGATACCTACATAAGAAAGATGTGAACTGCCAGAATCTGTGTCATCCTCAGAACTAAGAGACTCTAAAAGCAGCCTTGTGGCCGTTTGAAAGAGCACAGTTTCGGGGTGGAATAGCGGCTTCAACTCTAGGAAGAATGTTTCCTCGGAGGGGGTCTTGTGGACACAAGGCCAAAGTTGCTGCTTTTGGTTGGTGAGGGCGTCCATATGAAGATTCGGTCATTCTTTCTTTTATCCATATCGGTCGAGGCACTGGTTGGTATCTTGACTGCCGCTTGGCTTGTTGTTACCGCCTTGCATGGTTATCGCACCGCTTCCGAGGGGGGCAGCTTCACCAGCGCCGTCGCCCAGGTCAGCCGGCTCGAGGAAAAGCTGGCCATTGAACGCGGCGATTATAATGTCGCCCTGGCTGCCGCTCAGCCTGCCGATAAAACTCTCACCGACAAGATCGCCTCGCGCGTTCAAGACACCAACCAGGCCGCGGCTCTGGCCAAAGTCGCCGTCGCCAACCTGCAGGGCGAGCATGCTGCCGGCCTTGCCGGTCAGTTGGACGGAATCTTGAAGAGCATCGACGATCTGCGCAAAACCTCGGACGTCGCAATTCAGAAGCCGAAGAGCGACCGCGACCAGACTTTGGCCGGTCGTTATGCCGATGGCATCGTCGCTCTGCTGAAATCCATGGACACCGAGCTGGACGAGATGGAAAAGTCGGTGGCCGAGGATGATCCCTTGACCGACGGCTATCTGTCCATCGGCCGCGGCGCCATGGAACTGCGCCTGACCGCCGGCACCCGCAGCAGCATGATGACCATGCTGGTCGCCTCGAACGCTGGTGGCAGCCGCCAGCAGCTGGACGGCATGACCCATATGTGGGGGCAGATCAGTCATCAGCGCGACAAGATCGCCCAGCTGGTAGAGATGGCCGGGCGCCCGGCGTCGCTGGTGGCCGCTCTGGACAAGCTGGACCAGGGCTTCATGAAGCCCATGGCCGAAATGACCGCCAAGTTTTCTCCCGCCATGCATGGCGAGGAACCTTACCCCATGGATCTGGCCAGCTTCCGCCCTCTGAACAGCGCCATGCTGCCCACTATTCTGGCCATGCGCGACGCTGCCTATGACGCCGCCATCGCCAATGCCGCCACCGAGGAGAGCAAGGCCCTGGGACGTCTGCTGACGGCCTCTCTGCTGGTTGCCCTTACCGTTTTGGTGGCCATTGGCGCCGCTACGCTGTTCAGCCGGCGGGTTCTTGTTCCGCTGGCCAGCGTCACCGGCGTGGTGGGAGAACTGGCCCAGGGCCGGAACGAAGTGACGGTTCCCGGCACCGAGCGGTCCGACGAACTGGGCGACATGGCCAAGGCGGTCGAGACCCTGCGCCGCAATGCCGAGGCCGCCGAGCGGATGAAGGTCGAAACGGCCCGCCAGCAGGAAGAGCGCCAGCGCCGCGCCGCCCAGATCGAAACCCTCTGTGCCGGCTTCGATCAGGAAAGCGGTTCGCTGATCGACGGCATGTCTCAGGCCGCCACCCAAGCCATGGGCGATGCCCGCGGTTCCGGCGAGATGGCTTCCGAGGCCCGCCGCCGCAGCGAGGAAGTCGCCCGTGCCGCCGACGAAGCCTCGGCCAGCGTGCAGACCGTGGCCGCCGCCGCCGAAGAGCTGGCCGCCTCGATCCACGAGATTTCCTCGCAGGTCAGTTCGGCTGCGCAATTTTCCGCCCGCGCCGTCGGAGAAACCCAGGAAGCCAGCCGTCAGATTGCCAATCTGGCCGAAGCGTCCGCCCGTATCGGCGACATCGTTCGCCTGATCACCGACATTGCCGGTCAGACCAACTTGCTGGCCTTGAACGCCACCATCGAGGCGGCTCGCGCCGGTGATGCCGGCAAGGGCTTCGCGGTGGTGGCCGGCGAGGTGAAGAATCTGGCCAACCAGACCGCCCGGGCCACCGATGAAATCTCGGCTCAGATCACGGCCATCCAGACCATGACCGGCGAGGTGGTGACGGTGATCGAGAATGTCGGGCGCACCATCAGCCAGATGGACGATGTCGCCTCGGCCATCGCCGCCGCCGTGGAAGAGCAGGGTGCGACCACCAGCGAGATCGCCCGCAATGTCCAGTTGGCGGCCAACCGCACCGCCGAAGTCTCTCAAACCGTCGGCGGCGTCGCCCAGGTGATGACCCGTTCGGAAGGCAGCGCCACCAGCATGGTGGGCAGCATGGAGACGCTGGAACGTCAGGCCGGCAATCTGGCGGGCCGCCTTGGCCAGTTCCTGAAGTCGATGCGGGGGTCGTAAGGCGCCGGCATCAGAAAGAATAAGGGATAGGTAAACTGACCATTTACGCCGGCCCGACAGGGTCGGCGTTTTATCGGATTTGAACAGGCAACCCATGAATATTAAAACATTCTTCGTCGCATCCATATCGGTGGTATCGCTGGTGGGCCTGGTTTCGTCCGGCGTCTTGTTGACTTCGGCGGTTTCCAGCTACCGCTCTGCTTCTGAAGCGGAGCAATTCACCATATCGGTCTCTTCCTTCACCCGACTGGTGGAAAAGGTTGTGCTTGAGCGCGGCGAGGAAAACGTCGCTCTGCAATCAGACCCCGCCGCCAGTCAGCAAGTGCTGGATGGCGTCGCCGCTCATATCAAGGAAAGCCGTCAGGCTGCCGAAACCGCTTTGGCGCAGTTGGCGGCTATCCGTTCTCCCGCCGCTGCCGAAGTGACAGCCACTCTTAACCAGAAGCTTAAGCAACTTGACGAGGTGCGCACTCAGGTTGATGCCGCCTTGGCGCATCCCAAGGCCGAGCGGGACCCCGCTTTGATGAAGAGCTTCGCCGCGACCATGATCGGCATCATCGACGCCATGAATTCCAGTCTGGACAAGTTGGAGCAACAGGTCTCGCAGGAATCCTCCGACATCGACCAGTTTCTGTCGATCGCCCGCATGACCGCCACTTTGCGCAATCTGGCCGGCAACCGCACCACCCAGATCAGCGCCTTGATCGCCTCGGGCCAGCCCGCCAGTCGCGAGGTAATGGAGCAGTTTGCCAGCATGGGCGGTGGCGTCGCCAATCAATGGCAGGCGATCCGTCAGGCCGTACTGGTCAGCAGTGCCCCCGAAAATTTGGCTGCGGCCATGGGGGCGGTGGAAGCCGACTATTTCAAGCCCTCCACCGCTCTGATCGGCCAAATGCTGCCGGCGATGCATGGCGATGCCCCCTATCCCATGGAGGTCGCTGCCTTCCGCAAGCAGGTTCTGCCGCTCCTGGCCAAGATCCTGACTCTGCGCGATGCCGCCTTCGATGTCGCCAACGCTATGGCCGCCGAGCAACAGGGCCGAGCGATGGCCAAGCTGCTGCTGGCGGTGCTTTTGGTGTCGACGACCGCCATCGCCTGTTTCGTCTCGGCGAGTTTGTTCAGCCGCCGGGTGCTGACTCCCCTGGCCGCCGTCACCCAGGTGGTCGGCCACATCGCCGAGGGACAGCTCGACCTGCTGGTGCCGGGCGTCGAACGCCATGACGAGTTGGGCAGCATGGCCAACGCTGTTGAGACCTTGCGCGTCACCGCCAAGAAGGCCGAGGAACTGAAAACCGAAAGCGAGCGTCAGCAACAGGAACGCTTGGAACATACTCGTCGCGTCGATGGCCTGTGCGGCAATTTCGATCATGAGAGTGGCGCGCTGATCGAGGCCATGTCGGGAGCCGCCGCCGCCGCCCGCGAACATGCCCATGCCACCGGCGACATGGCGCATGACGTCCGCCAAGCCAGCGTCGAGGCCGCCGCCGCCGCCGAGGAAGCCTCCTCCAGCGTCCAGACCGTGGCCGCCGCCGCCGAGGAGATGGCCGCCTCGATCCATGAGATTTCGTCCCAAGTCAGTTCAGCGGCGCAAGTCTCGTCCCGCGCCGTCGAGGAAACCGGCGACGCCAGCCGGCAGATCGCCAATCTGGCCGAGGCCTCCAGCCGTATCGGCGACATCGTCCGCCTGATCCAGGATATCGCCTCACAGACCAATCTGCTGGCGCTGAACGCCACCATCGAAGCGGCCCGCGCCGGCGACGCCGGCAAGGGCTTTGCCGTGGTGGCCGGCGAGGTCAAGGCCCTGGCCAACCAGACCGCCAAGGCGACCGAGGAGATTTCGGCTCAGATCGCCGCGATCCAAGACATGACCGGGCAAACGGTGCGGAGCATCGAGGATGTCGGCCATACCATCGAGCAGATGAACGACATCGCCACCGCCATCGCCGCCGCCGTCGAGGAGCAGGGTGCGGCCACCAGCGAGATTGCCCGCAATGTCCAACTGGCGGCCAACCGCACCACCGCCGTCTCGGAAACCGTTACCAATGTCGCCCAGGGGATGGACCGTACCGAGCATGCCGTCTCGGGCATGGTCAGCAGCGTCGAGGACATGGACCGTCAGGCCGGCAATCTGTCGGGCCGCTTGAGCCAATTCCTGCAGTCGGTACGGAGGACGTAAGCGGGCTGATCGCGCCCCTTACGACGGATGAACGTTGCAGGCATGACCCTGTTAGGGAATTGACCAAGCAATTTTTGCGTTAATGAAAAGTAACGAGGTCGCAAAATTCTGCAACTAGGAGCAGATTTTCCCTTTGTACGCGAGACGCTAGCAAGGGATTTCGGAGCATGAAGGGCCTTTCCTGGAAAGCTATTTTGCTTGGCGCCTTGACGGATCTGGGCTTCACGCAAATATTTTCAGTCTTAGTCGTTTTATTTTTGTATTTTTACCAAGATAAAGCGTTAGAACAAGTGCAATTTACTGCGATAAATTCTTATTTGATTAAGTCAATATTATATGGATTGGGGGCATTAGCCTCACTCTTGGGCGGATATGTGGGGGCATGGATCGCTAAAAGGCGGGAAGTGCTGCACGGAGCCCTGACGGGCATCGCTTGTGTCGCGATAGGCCTGTACTCGCTATCAGCGCAAAAATGGGCGTTCCAGCTGGTTTTGATTTCGCTATCGCCTTCGTTAGGCGCCTGCGGCGGCTATTTAAGGCGGCTCCGAGTGAAAGCGGTGGAGGATTCCAAGCAGCGTGATCGTGAAAATAAGGCCTAAGCTCTGGCGTAAAGCCGCGGTTCCTGCTAACAAACAGACCTTCGGCAAGGAAGGTTGACATGCGCAAATCCGCCATCGAGCGCAACACCAAGGAAACCCGCATTCGGATCGAGCTCGATCTGGACGGCACGGGTGTTTACGACGTCTCTACCGGCGTCGGTTTCCTCGACCATATGCTGGAGCAGCTGTCGCGCCACAGCCTGATCGACCTGAAGGTCAAGGCCGAGGGCGATCTGCATATCGATGCGCATCACACCACCGAGGATGTGGGCATCGCCATCGGCGAGGCCGTGACCAGGGCGCTGGGCGACCGCAAGGGCATCACCCGCTATGGCTCGGCCCTGATCCCCATGGACGAGACGCTGACCCGCGTGGCTCTCGATTTGTCCAACCGTCCCTATCTGATCTGGAAGGTCAAGTTCGACCGGCCGAAGCTGGGGGACATGGATACCGAACTGTTCAAGGAATGGTTCCAGGCCTTCGCTCAGTCGGCCGGCGTGACCCTGCATGTGGAAACGCTGTACGGCGAGAATAACCACCACATCGTCGAGTCCTGCTTCAAGGCCTTGGCTCGGGCGCTGCGTCAGGCTATCGAGATCGACCCGCGCAAGGCCGATGCCGTGCCCTCGACCAAGGGCGTGCTGGGTGGATCGCTGTAAATGACTGTCGCCATTATCGATTACGGCTCGGGCAATCTGCGTTCCGCCGCCAAGGCGTTCGAGCGGGCGGTGGCCGAGGCCGGGCTGAAGCAAGAGATCGTCGTCACCGCCGATCCCGAGATCGTTCGCAAAGCGGAACGCATCGTGCTGCCCGGCGTCGGAGCCTTTGCCGATTGCCGCCGTGGTCTGATGGCTCTGACCGGCATGGTCGAGGTTCTGGAAGAACAGGTGATCAAGGGCGGCAAGCCGTTCTTAGGCATCTGCGTCGGCATGCAGCTGATGGCCAGCACCAGCCGTGAACATGGCGATCATCAGGGCCTGGGCTGGATCGATGGCGAGGTGGTGCCGCTGAGCCCCGCCGATCCGTCGCTGAAGGTGCCGCATATGGGCTGGAACCAGCTGCAGTTCGCCGACGGCGCG